>JAAUYH010238553.1_pt1 | contig 30544 bp, 30 predicted proteins | sample 7278061 | NCBI WGS metagenome assembly JAAUYH01 (sample SAMN14350203, study PRJNA611818) | marine sediment metagenome | isolation source: surface marine sediment (0.6m) | place: French Polynesia: Moorea | collected 2018-08
CCCCTCTCCCCCTCTCCCAGTCTCCCCCTCTCCCAGTCTCCCCCTCTCCCAATCTCCCCCTCTCCCAGTCTCCCTGCTCCAGTCCCCTTACTTATAAACACTATGTCCAACAGTTGGTGGGAAATCACCATTTTATGTCATCCTCATTTAGAAGAATCCATTAATTGGCGGTTAGATAAGTTTGGCTGTTCCGGAACGTCACGGGAAGTTAAAGGAAAATCCTACATTATTCAAGCTTATATTCCACAGATTCAGTATCAATCTTTAGATATCTCTGCATTGTCTTTGTGGTTACAACAAGATGCTTTGGTCTTAAATTTACCCCAACCCTTAACCCGTTGGAAATTAATCGATGAAGAAGATTGGTCTAGTAGTTGGAAACAACACTGGGAACCCACAGAAGTGGGCGATCGCTTTATTATTTATCCGGCTTGGTTAACCCCTCCAGAAAACACGGATAAACTGATTCTAAAACTCGATCCAGGGGTGGCGTTTGGGACGGGGACCCACCCCACCACTCAGTTATGTTTAGAGTCCCTAGAAATGCGTTTATCAAAACCCACTAAAGATGTGGTAATTGCTGATATTGGTTCGGGTTCGGGTATTCTTTCCATTGGGGCGATTTTATTGGGGGCCAGCAAAGTTTATGGGGTGGATATTGACCCCTTAGCGGTGAAAGCAGCCAAGGAAAACCGTGATCTTAATCAAATTCATCCCGATCAATTAGTGATTAATCAAGGGAGTTTGACGGAATTATTAGACTTAGTGAATGGGGGAGTCGATGGGATTGTTTGTAATATTTTAGCTGAGGTAATTATTGAGTTGATTCCGCACTTTTCTAAGGTAGCTAAGCCTAATACTTGGGGGGTGTTAAGTGGTATTTTGTTAGAACAATCTCAAGCGATCGCTGATACCCTAGAACAAGAAGGTTGGATCGTGGCTGCTTTATGGAAACGTAAACAATGGTGTTGTTTTCAAATTCGTAAAGCACCAGAAGATTAATATATTTTTCTAAAAGTATTGAAGGTTTGCGTGATTAATTGTATGTTTTGGTCTAAACTTAGTTCATTTCTACAACAGGAATGGACATTATTCAATCAATTAAGAACAGAAATCGAAGAAGAACAAATTTCAGAAGATCAGTTATCGCAAATTCTGATTAACCAAGTTTTAGCGCATAATTTTTCTATTTTACTGATTTTAGCCACAACTATTTCCACCTGTGGTTTAATTTCTAATAGTGCCGCCACGATTATTGGAGCAATGATTATCGCCCCTTTAATGATACCCATTATTGGTATAGCTTATGCTTTAGTGACTTTTAATATTCGTTTGATTAATTATTCTTTAATTCGCTTAACTTTCGGAATTTTCTTGACAATTGGGATTGCTTTTTTAACCACAGAAATTATCGGATATAAACTATCAGGAGCAGAAATTTTAGCTCGGACTGAACCCACTTTACTCGACTTAGGGGTAGCGATCGCAGCAGGGACAGCCGGAGGGTTTGCTAAGGTACGTCGTAGCGTTTCTGATGCTATTCCTGGGGTGGCAATATCAGTCGCGTTAGTTCCTCCTTTATGTGTTGTTGGGATTGGCTTTGCAGTCTCGGATTTTAGCCTGTCTATCGGCTCTTTTATGCTATTTTTGACAAATTTGGTAGGGATTATTTTAACGGCTGCTATCGTCTTTCTTTTCGAGTCTTATGGAAGTTGGAAAAAGGCCACAGCTAGTTTATTTGTGTTAATTGCCAGTCTGATTATGATTACCCTTCCCCTCAATTTTTCCTTTCGAGAAATGATTATTGAAAATCAGATTCGTCATCAATTAGCTAAACGTCACCGTCAACATAACGATAAGGAAGAAACTATTATTACAAAAGTTGATGTTCAACTACAAGAAGAAAAAATTGTTGTCGTTGCTGATGTTATTATTACCCCTGATAGACTCGATGAAATTGATCCAAAAGAAAACCTTAAACTAACTCAGAAAACCCTATCAGAGATGATGGGACAACCAGTCGAGTTAAGAGTGAGAGTTTTTCCTATCGAGATTCTTAATTTTGAAGCAGATTCTTCAGATATACCAAATAATAATTAAATTTGTTCTAGAAATTCTGCTTCAATAATTAGAGGACTTTTAGTCAGTCCTTGATTGGTAAAATGTTCGAGAAGTTCAGATGTTAAACTAGATAACAATTGACTGTGAGTAATTTCAATATATCCTTGAGGTTGTCGTTGATAAAAAGTAATTTTCTGATTTTTCCAGAACCAAACTTCTTTAACTCCTATAAGGTGATATTTGTTAAGATCATCAACACTACCACTAGAAAAGATGACTTCAATCGCTAAATCAGGAACATCTTTATCAGTATTGAAAGCAAAACTCACATCAGGTTCTTTTCCCGCCAGTGGTTTATGGGACAATCGGGTAGAACCCCAGGGGAAATAAGGTAAATTAAACTTTCTACAATAAGCACAGACTAAAATAGTCAGAGTTTGGGCAATTCTTTCATGATTGAGGCTAGGGGACACTAAAGTAATGACTCCATTGAAATAAGACACTCTATAGCCTAGGTATTCTTCGGCTGAGAATTTCTCATAGTCTGTCCAAGTCATACCGGCTAAACTAAGAGTTTGGTCTTGTTTTTGAAGCTGGTTAATAGTTAGGGGAAACTGTGTATTGATTAACATAATCTTCTTTCTTAAAAGACTTCCTTAATCTGGTATAAAAGATAACAGTATAGTCAAGCTACTTTAACTAAGACTTTTTCTCCCCTTCGTTTCACAGGATAAGCTTCCAGAAATATGCCTGGAGAGGTGAGACATTCCCCTGTTTCTAGATGATACTTAAAGCCATGATGTAAACAAGTTAAAACACCGTTTTCTACTTCCCCCGTATCCAATGGCATTGCTAAGTGCATACAACTATTACGATAACCCTTAACCGTCTCATCTTTCCTCACTAAAATTAACTTTAATCCTTCAATTTCTAAGGGTAAGATTCCCCCATTGGGAATTTCATCAATTCTGGCTAAAGCTACCCAACCAGCGTCTTGAGAAGTACCAAAAGGACTCTCTATTTTTTCTCCTGTATAAGTTACTGTGTGATTAACAGAGATAACCTTTGTAATTTCAGGACAATAGGTTTTTATCGCTTGTTCAACCCCTTGTTTCATGGTTAAGGTAGAAGCGGGACAATTACTACAAGTTCCCACTAATTTAACTTTGACAGTATCGGGTAATTGAATAGATACTAATTCTACGTCACCGTGATGACTTTTTAACCCTGGCCGTACTGTTTCTAAGGCTTGTTCGATGCGTTGTTCTAGGGGAGGTGTAGGGGGTTTAATTAAGTCATGATAGCGCAATAAACCATACACCACTTCATCTTCCACTGCTTCTTTTAAAGCGGGTAAAGCTTCTTTTTTAACCGTTTTAATGAGACGAGTTAAGGCTTCTTTGTGTAAGGTTTCGATGGCTTCTTTTAGTCGTTCTACAACAACCTGTTGATTTTTATCCCATTGGCTTACAATTTGTTCGTAGCGGCTAATTTCTGCAATTAGTTGTTGTAAGTTTTGTTCTTGTTCTGTTGTTAATTGTGTCATTTTTATGCTTTAATTTCTAAAGATTATTAATCATTATTCTAGTAATAAGTAGGGTGGGCAAATTTCACAACATTTTCAAATAATCAAGAAACAATTTTCATTTTGCCCACCTGATGATTATCAGTTATTTACTTTAATTGTCACATTTTTGATTTCAAAATATTGAAATTCTTTGTTTACTCACAATAACAATTAAAGTGAAAAGTAGGGTGGACAAAGTTCAAAAGATTGTTAAATAATCAAGAAACTATTTTTATTTTGTCCACCTAAAAATTATTAATTATTTACTGCATTTTCACATCTTTTAGTAAAAATGGCATCATCATTCCTGTGACTAAACTAGAAATGGTAATCACAAAAGCGAGATTTAATCCCATTTCCCCTAGTCCGACTAATAACACAGAACCAATCAAAACCCCTAAGGTTATTTGACGATAAAAATAACCCATGTTTCGGAATAATTTACCTTTAAAAAATAACTTTGCTGAGTACCAAGCTAAATCTAACATAATCAAAAACTCCTAAACTAATTTGAGAACAACTAAACCAATAGCAGCCACAGGAACCACTCCAGCAGGACCAAATAAACTGCCTAAAATAGCAGCTAATTCATAGCCGATATCTTTTCCTGCTAAAATAATTCCACCAATGGCACCAGCAATCATAGAAATAATAGCAGCAAAGAATAACCAGAAAATCCCTGTAATTAAGGTAATTTCTCCTGTCACTACATTAGTAAAAAATTCTTGAACACCTGGATTACTGCTTACATATGCGATTAAATCACTCATAGAGAAAAGTCTCCTAAAATTAACTAAAGTACAAACTTTTTACTCTCAAGATTTTGTAGGGTTATTGAGAGAATGCCGATAATTCTTTATCGATGTCTTCTAACATTTCTGTAACAATATCCACCCGTTCCCATTGTCCATAGTCGCTGAATATTTGTTTAGCTTCTTGATAGTAAGCTTGACACTGTTTTAAATTACTAGGATTACCTGTTTCTGGGTGTTCAACGTCATCCGGTAAGTTAAATAAAACGTTGGCTTTATTAGCAATGGTATTGGCATATTCGATGGGGGTATCTTGTCGAGTTCTCACCTTCAACGCCTCATCATAAGCAGCTAACGCCTTCAAATTGTTCTCAATGGGGTGGGAAGTGTTAAGATACTGTAGCGCGTTAGCTAAATTGTTTTGTAGCATGGCATATTCGCTAGGATGATCGATTAATGTCACCCATTTCAATGCTGCTTCAAAGGACTGTACTGCCATTCCTTGACGCATTTTTTCTTTATCTGGACTCAAGGGTAAAGATAGATAAGCGATCGCAATGTTATTCTGTAAAATAGCGAATTCTTGGGGGTAACTTTCGCCAGTGAACACTTTAGCTGCCTTTTGATACGCTTGTATGGCTTCTTGCATGGTTGCTTGATGGAAGTTAACCAACCCTTGCAATACTACCCCCAAGTTCATCTGGGTTTCTGCTATTTCTTCGGGGGAAGCGTGTTCTTCTAAAATAGCTAAAGCCTTGTCATAAGCGGTTTTGGCTTGTAGTAGTAAATCTGATCCCTCACTGGGAATAGTTCTTAAAGCGGTTCCCATCCCCGATAAACATCTGGCCTGTAATAACGGCATCTCAGGACCACACAATTCTAGCCCTCTTTGGTAGAGTAATATAGCATCTTCGAGTTGTTGACTCGTTTTGGGCTTATTTTGCAACCCTGCGGCCATTTCTATCAACATTTCCACTTTTTCGGCTAGAGTGGCTGTTTCAGACTCGATCGCAGTTAAAGCTGCTTTTACGTTAGCATCACTAATAGTCGGTGTCACGGTGTTAAATAAATAAGTGTTCAAACCCAACAAGAAACAGCAAATCAAGACAACTTTTGATTATCTTTTCTAGATTCTATTGAATAATAAAATTGTGCTGTTATGGTTTCTTGACAATCTCAAAACTAAATCAACATATAACGATGTTGAGAGAATACTCACTCTATTTAAGCAATGACTTTATGATGGGTTGATATTTCTTACTTTTTTTTTAAGATTATTTTTAATAAAGTTTACGTATGAGTTCGGGGTTGGGGTTTCGAGGTTTATAAAGGGGTTTTTGCTAAAATTTATGAATCTCATCAATAAGTTACATAACCCAACTCTTACAAGGTTGGAACCTTGAGCAGAAAAAAATAAGTTGTTTATAATTATCTTATATGTATGGTTATGAATGAATCTCTGTGTTTATGGTAGATTGCTTCGGGGTATTTTTAGTGACAATTAAAGTTAACTGTTTAAAGACTGTTCCTAAACAAAATATTAAGTAGGGTGCATTAGGAAAACTATATTTTTTGGGTAGTTACTATAATTTTTTTGTGCCGTAATGCACTGAAAACTTACTTTTTGGTGTATTACGCTACGCTAATACACCCTACTAAACTACTAAACAGGAGATTAAACAATGAATGATGTACAGAAGTATATCCAACAAAGAAAACAAATTGATCCAGAATTTTCAGACAATTTTGAATCTGGTTATCTTAATTTTAAACTAGAATTTTTATTAACACAAAAAATATTACAATTTTTCCCAATCATCTTTATTGATCTTGGCACGTTTTAACACTCTAGTTAATAAACTAATACTAACATCGCCCTGATGAGGATTAGGAATCGTTAACTTTAAATTATCTTTGACCATATATTGATGTTTGCCACCAGGAAAGGGACCCTCAAAACCTGCTTTTTTTAGATAAAAAACAAGTTCTCGCCATTTTATTGCTTTTAAAGGTGGCATTAGGCTACCTCTTGCATTACATTGAGATCAACACCATCAATAATAGGAAAAGAATGACCTAAACGAAACCCTAAAATTATCCAACCTTCTAGTGCATCTTGTAACTCTTCCCGACAAGCTTCTAACGTATTGGCATTACTCCAAACACCCTCACATTGAGGAATTTCTCCATAGAAAGTCCCATCCTCTAATAATTCATAAGTTGCCTTGTGCATTGCCGTAGTAATATATTTAGTCAACATATAAGTATAACCAGTTATTAGCTAATATCCACAATTACTATTATAGTCTTGAGCAAGGTAATTGAATGATCATAACTTATTAGTAAACGGATTAATAACTTTAATTTGACGAGATTGATAAGTAATGATTTGATTATCTTGTAAATCTTCAGTAAGTAAATATTCACAATCTCCGATCATAGCACTTGCTAACACTAAGCTATCCCAATAAGAAAAACGATATTTTAGCTTAAACTCATGAGCAAGACGTATAGTTTTTAACTGAATAAGTTGGATTTCAGCAATATCAATAATAACCTCTATATTATCTTGAATATAAACATCCTCAACCTTTTTTTTTAACATTACACTATAATACTCGTTTAAAACTTGGGTGCTACTAACCAAAATTGGTAATGTTTCTAAAACACTTAACGCGCTATTATGCTTGTTATTACCTAACTCTTTTAAATGAGCATAAACCCAAATATTAGTATCAATCAAATATCTATCTTTCATATAATTCATCTCTCGAAGGTAAATCGAGATTATCCACAGTAATCAGATGGGCATAAACTCGCCTATTTGGCTTAGTTTGAGTAGGAATTGAATCAGCTTCAGCCTGTAACTTTTCTTCTAATTCCTTAACCATTTGGTTCACTCTCTCTGTGGGTAAATCATCAGGAACATTAATAACAATTTGCATTTTAATAACTCTGTTTAAACTAAATTACTTAATACCAACACTTTCTAAAGCAAGATTGACATTTTTCCTGACAGAATTAGCAGAAATATGTAACGCTTCTTGTTCCTCTGATGTTAATTTCACTTCCAATATTTTTTTAACGCCACCACAGCCTAAAAAGCAAGGAACCCCGATATAAATATTATTTAATCCGTATTCTCCTTGTAAATAAGCCGCCGTTGGCAACAAACGAGATTGATCTCTGATTATGCTTTCCACCATGATAGAAGCAGAAGAAGCCGGTGCATAATAGGCCCCTCCGGTTTTCAATAATTTAACCACTTCTGCGCCCCCGTTACGGGTTCTCTGCATCAATCTATCAATGGTTTGACTATCTAATAATTCCGTAATAGGAATACCATTAACCGTACAATAATGGGGTAAAGGAACCATTAAATCTCCGTGTCCTCCTAATACCATCGCTGTCACGTTAGCGGTAGAAATGCCCAACTCCATCGCGATGAAGGTTTGCAGACGGGACGAGTCCAACACCCCCGCCATCCCCATCACCCGTTGTGGGGGTAAACCGGTCACTTTGCGGGTTAAATAGGTCATCACATCGAGGGGGTTGGTAATGACGATAAAAATGGCATTAGGAGAGTATTTAAAGGCTTTCTCAGCCACGTCAGCCACAATTTTAGCATTAATCGCCAAAAGGTCATCCCGACTGATACCAGGGGTTCTGGCCCGGCCTGCGGTGATGACCACTACATCGGCATCGGCTGTCTCTTCGTAGTCATTAGTCCCTATCACCTCACAGTTATGGGATTCCAACCCCTGGGCCTCCATTAAATCGAGGGCTACACCTTGGGGAAGTCCTTCCACCACATCTAACAGGACCACATCGGCCAAGTCTTTTTCGATGAGGCGTTGGGCTAGGGTTCGCCCTACATTTCCGGCACCCATAATGGACACACGCAGAGATTGACAGGGGAGAAGGGAGTCGTAAGAGACAGTCATGATTTTAAAAGATTAAGGTTTATTCTGCGAGTTCAAGTTGGTCGAGGCGTAACCAAACACTGGGAGTGGGAACATAAAATCGAATGAGGGCATATTCATCGTTCATATCGAGGATTTCCCCTTTGCTTTCAAACAGATAGGCGGGGAAACGGTTATCACTGGCCGTCGCTTCTACACTATTTTCGAGCTTTTCTTTGACGACACGTACTAATGCACCTTTTTTCATTTTAGCTGGCATAATAATTCCTTGACTCTCAATGGGTAGGATTTCTTGTTGATCTTAGCAAGGGATTATCCATCAGTGACCATTGATTATTTAGTCAGAAGATTCTTGAAAGATCACTTTAACAATGGTTCCTTTCCCCACTTGAGAGACTATATCGATTTTTCCGCCACATTGTTCCATTAAGTAATGAACGATGCTTAATCCCAATCCCACCCCTTCAACCTTACCATTGACGGCGTTGCGTCCTCGGTAGAAACTATCGAATAGCTTGGGGAGATCACTGTTGTCAATACCAACCCCCGTATCACTAACGGATATTTCCACCCCTTCAGATTTTAGGGCTGTTTGTACGGTGATGCGCCCCCCTTCAGGGGTAAATTTGAGGCTATTGTGAATAATGTTTTGTAAAATGCGTCGTAACCAAACATTGGGACAAGCAATAGGGGGAAAACCAGGGGGAATGGTATACCCTAACATAATCCCTTTTTCTTCGGCGATCGCCTGATAGGTACTAACAATCCCTGGAACCACTTCTTCTAGGTGAACGGTGGGTTCTGCTTCTTCTAAACTTTGGTTCAGTTGTAATAAGTCTTGTAATCCGAGTAAGAGGGTATTTTGGCGATCGCATTCCCCTTTCAATAGATCGATATATCGTTGTCGAATATCCCGTTTATGTTGTTTCGATTCTAGCAACCGTAAGGCGGTTTTCATGTTGGTTAAGGGGGTACTCAATTCTCGGGTCAGGGGTTTGAGAAACTCTTCTCCTAGGGTTAAACTTTTGGGGGGGACTGCTTGGGTCATTTCGGAAACCATGTTGGAACCACTCGATAAACCCAGGTGCAAAAATCGACTCCATAATTGGGTTAATAAGGTTCCATCCACGGTACTCGGTAAGGGAAACGTTGACACTGAGTCGGTTAAGACTTCGACGGGGGTGGTGTCGGTAATGGTGATCAGATGTTTAATCGCGCTTAATAACTTTTGAATCACCGTCGGATTGAAACTATAGATTACTTTGAGGACGGTGGGTTCGAGGAGTCCTGAGGGGGGGTCTTCTTCTGCTGGAATTTGTTCTTGGGCCAAAATTAGACTACAGAGTTGAGGGGAGAGAATTAAGCAAAAATGCTCCCGTCTCAGTTGGCTACTGGTTTCTAGTACAATGGGAATTAGACCATCTTGAGATAGATGATGACCATGAGAACTATGGCGAGAGGGTGCAGTTCCACCACTGCGACTAATGCTGCAACGATAGATTTGTTGAGCCAACCCTTCTTGATAATAGGTTTCGAGGTTAGTCCACCAACGGGAATTAGGCGGTAATTTTGCCCAAACGGTAGCTTGTATTTCTTGATCAATTAAAAATTGTATCGAGGTATCAATCCACTCCCGAAAGGTACTGGCCGAGACTGTTAAAGGGGATAAATTAGGGTCGGAGGTTTGGGTTAGTTGATACAGCGACAGTTCTGAGGTGCTAGGAAGATTCATCCGTTTATAATCGCTCTTTTCTTATTCTTTAATATTCTCTCATTTTTCTGCGTTAATTGCGTCATTTTTCTGAATTTTGTTAACAAATTTTATAATTTGTCACTTTTGACCGTTTTTATGTTCAAGCTTTTATAATTTATCGTTCACTGATGAAAATTAAGAGAGGATTTAACAGTGTTCAGGATTTAACAGTGTTCAGGATTTAACAGTGTTCGGGATTTAACAGTGTTAAATCCCTACGAGGGCGCATTGGTAGGGACATAATACTATTATGTCCTGATACTATTATCTCTTATTTCTCACATATCATGACTGATTGCTATAGCTAGGAAAATTTCCATGAATCGCTTTCGTTATCTTATTCTCATTTTGGCTTATTTTGGGGGTTTATTAATAACAGGATTATGGGGGTTTCCTAATCCTAATCCATCTTGGCAACAATGGACTATCGTTATTTTCTTAATTCTCGTTATTCCTCCTAGTGTATTTATTCTATTAAGAAACCGTTGGCGACGTTGTCCTCAATTACGGTTTTGGTTCATGGTTTCGTTGGTTGCTTTATTAGCTGTTTTTTATTTTCAATGGCGAATTCCTTCGCCTCATGCAACGGATATTAGTTACTCCCTTCAAGATAGCTTTAGACCCCAAAAAGTTCAGGTATTAGGCAAACTCTTATCAGAACCTAGATTAACCAATAATGAGCGTAAAAAGTTTTGGTTAAAAGTACAAAGAGTTAAATTATTAAGGGATAATCAGGACTTTCAAAGCGTCACGGGTAAGGTATATGTTACCTTGCCAATTAATGAAGTCAATCTTATTTACCCTGGTCAAATTCTTATGATTGAAGGGAATTTATATAATCCGCGATCGCCTAAAAATCCAGGGGCATTTGATTTTAAGAAATATTTAGCGAAACAAGGAGCTTTTTCTGGCTTAAAAGGTGAAAAAATTATCTTTACAGGAGACAAAAATTTTTGGGGATGGACAAATCTAAGACACCGAATTATTCAAGGATTTACTCAGTCTTTGGGAGATGAAAATGGTTTAGTCATTAGTTCAATAATTTTGGGAAGAAGGGCGGTTGATTTACCCCCAGATATTCGAGATTTATTTGTTAACATTGGATTATCTCATGTTTTGGCTGCATCAGGGTTTCATGTCGCTTTATTATTGGGAATTGTGTTCTGGATTACCCAATCTTTATCCCCGTTCAAAAAGTTGACAATTGGTATCATTATTTTAATTATATATGTCGGGTTAACGGGGATTCAACCCTCTATTTTAAGAGCAACCTTGATGGGTGTAGCGATTCTAATTGGTCAAATTTTAGATAGAAAAACCAATGCGTTAGGCTCCTTATTATTATCTGGATTTTTGTTATTAATTTTTAATCCTTTATGGATCTGGGATTTAGGATTTCAATTAAGTTTTTTGGCAACTTTTGCCTTATTAGTCACCAGTCCTTTCATCGAAGCGAAGTTAGATTTTTTACCTCCTAAAATTTCTTCTATGGTTGCCGTTCCTGTAGCCGTTTCTATTTGGACATCTCCTTTAATTATGTATGTTTTTCATACGTTTAGTTTTTATATTATTCCTTTTAATATTTTAGCCACTCCCTTGATTATGTTTTTAGTAATTGGAGGCATAATTAGTGCTATTTTTATATTAATCAGTCCTACCATTGGTATAGAAATAGCTAAAATTTTATTTTGGCCGCTGGAAATTTTATTAGAATCTGCTCAACAAATCCCTCAACTGAAATTAAGTGCTTTTGCAGTTGGACAAATATCTTTAGGTATTTTGATCATAATTTATGGTATTTTGATCACCATTTGGTTAAACAAAACCTGGCAGAAACGATGGAAACTAGGGGGATTAATTATTATTTTATTGATCGTAATTCCCATCCTTTATAAAAATCTAACCCTATTTAAAATTACTATCTTAAACGCTGAAGACTCTCCTATTCTTGTTATGCAAAATAGAGGAAATGCTACTGTTATGAATATAGGAAATGAATCAGATATTAAATATACATTATTGCCATTTCTGTATCAACAAGGAATCAATAATATTAAAACCGTGATCTTAATTGATAATGAGAATAAAGCAGCTTTATCACTTTTGAACAGCAAAATCAAAATTCATCATACGATTGATCCATTCAATAATAAGCAAAATACTGCAGATACTATCCGATCACAAACCCAATTATCTGTCAATTCAAGCAATATCAAAGTTATCAATCAATTCCCATTAATCTTAACTTGGAAAAGTAAAAATAAGACCTGGCTCTGGATTAATAGTGAAACACAAGAGATTAACCTAGCCTTACAAAATTATCAATCATACTCAAATATCATTGTGTGGTCTGGTCAAAAACTCTCATCAAATTGGGTAAAATGGTTCCAAAAAAATCAGCCCAATGCTCTAATTATTTCCAGCAATCATATATCAAAATTCATACAAGAAGACCTAACCAAACAAAATTTTCAATGGTATTGGATACAAAAACATGGAGCCATTCAATGGATACCCAAACAAGGAATTAAACCATTATTAAACAATCAAGAAGAAGAGGGTTGATATTTGTAGTCTGAAATACTTTTGAAATCTTAACAAATAGAAAAGTTAGTTAAAACAATCACAATGTTTTTAGCATCGAAGTGTTACCTTAGAAAAAGATAGAAATCTCTCTGACATTTAATGATGAATAATCCACAGCTACCGTTTAAATGTACCAGTAGCGAGTTAGAAAAAGCAGCCATTAACCGCCTTCGCACCCACATTGCTTATCTCCCTCCCCAGTGTCACGTTTTCCGTGAACCTTGGAATCATTCAACGGTGCTTTGTCTTGATTTTGTGCAGTGTCCTCATTTACTCGATTCTCTCAAAGAGATGGAACCGGCTTTAATTGAGGGGGTTCAAGCATTGGGATTAGGGAACGCTATCATTTTTCGTCTCGGTAAAAAGTTGATGGGGTGGAAAAATATCACCTCATGAACCAACCTTGATAACATCTCTAAGACGACTTGCGACGTTGAGTGGATAAAAGACGCTTCACTAATTTAGGGATTTCTTCAACATTGTTAGCGATTTTTACTTTAGCCTTTTTCAAAGCCAGAATGCTCTGATTTTCCCTAGAATTCCCTCCCCCTTGATAAGATAGCTGACTGGCAATAATGCTACTGGCATCTCCGAAACTACGATTAATCGGGGCTTGAAGTCCTGGAAGATAAGCAATGATAGGCTTTTCAATGGCTGAGGCAATGTATTGGGCTGCCAACAACTCTGGGCTACTATAGGGTTGGCCCAGCAAAACGATCGCCTCAGTGGTTTCATCCTCCTCCATGATCTGTAACCATTGCTCAAAATTCGATCCCATGATGCCATCGGACCCTAAACTAATGGCCAACGATTGGCCGAAACCTGCTTGGGTAAGATTTTTGGCCACCTCATCCATGAGGCGATCGCAGCGACTAATAATCCCCACCGTTCCTTTACTGTAAAACTCCGGTTCCATCACCCCCAACCAAAACTTATCGGGAACCAGTAACCCTTCACTCCCTGAACCTAACACAAACGTATTGGTGACTTGTGCTTGTTCGAGAAGGGTAATCAAATCCAGGGGAGGAACCCCAGACGTAACAATGACTAACTGTTCGATGTCGGCTGCGATCGCTTCTAAACCCGCATCTAACACCTCATAAGGCGGACTCAAAATCAAACTAATATCAATTTCTCCGACCTCCTTAACCGCTTCTTCCACCAACGTAAAAACAGGAATATCGTTCATATCAGGGGTTTGTTCGTCGAGGGTGATCCCTGCCACAATGTTAGTGCCTTGGGCTTTCATCCGCGCTGCATAACCGAGGCCCAAGGGATGAGTAATACCCTGAATTAAAACTTTACTATCAGTTTCCCATTTCATGATTGTCTATGGTTTCCTTTACGTTTTATTACTTAAAGCAACGGTTTTTTTGATCGCCTGCATCAGATCCTGAAAACAGTGAATCGGTAAATCGGAAAAAGACGCTTCTATGGGCTGTAAATCCTCCACAGCCAGCCTAATCACCCATTGTACGGGGTTGAGCATAGGAGAAGGGTTGGTCTGCCGTTGATGGGTCGAATTAGAACCGGTGGGTCTAGGTAACCTTTCCTCGCTATCCGATGGTACCATCGCCGGTTGACAATAATCCCTCAACACCTCAGCCACTAATTCCGAGGTTTGCTGACTACCGACAATATTGATGAAAATGACTTGAACATCGGCGAGGGTGAGCATTTTGTCGATGGCAATACCTAACTGTCTCATTAAAGATTTACTGCTGCTTTTTTCTTCAATAATAAACGCCCCTAACAGTTTTCCTGTTTGGTTAACCAGGAGATCCCATGTTGTTAAGGTTAGTCCTGCGCCATTGGCGATAATACCGATGTTACCCTCTTTTTCCTTAGCTTCCAACCAACGGGGTTTTTGGGGGGGAGTGGTCACGATGGTTGCTTTAGGGGCAAGGGTCGCAGATTCATCGGTTTTTGGCTTGAGAAAGCCCAACAAGTCTAAATGACGAGATAACGCCATATCATTGACTGTAATTTTCCCATCCAAAGCCATCACTTCTCCAGACGCACTCACTGCTAAGGGATTAATTTCGATTAAGTCCAGGTCTTTTTCGATAAACAACTGATACATTTTTTCCAAAATGGTGCTGACCCCATGAATGAGGCGACCTTGTAAGCCCATTTTCGTTGCTAAACGACGGGCATAAAAAGGAGAAAACCCTTGATCGAGAACCACTTTGTGCATATGTTGCAACAAGGTTTCCACATCAATTCCCCCTTTCGCCGAACCCATCAACACTGGCCGTTGTAGTTGATAGTCGAGAAGAATGGACAAGAAAAATTCGTCTTGAGTATCGTAACGGGCTTCAGCCAGGATGACTTCTGGGTATTCGCCTAAAATGGGTAAACTAAAAATCGCCTGGGCCGCTGCCACTGCATCAATGGTATTTTGGACAAAACGGATACCACCAGCCCGTCCCCGTCCCCCCGAATGGACTTGAGATTTGAGGACGACGGGGTAACGAATATGAAGGTGTTTGAGTTCGCTTAATTTAGCAATGGGTTGGGACGGTAAAACAGGAATGCCCACCTGATGAAACAGTTCTTTTGCTTGATATTCCAATAAATCCATTGTGTTTGTTAATTGGTCCCCTTAACGAACTTGTTTGAGACTTTCTACTTTCTTATTAAACAGTTCTGTAATTAAACTTAGCACGGTACGATTTTCCCGAACTTTAATGTTAGCCGTCACCGACATTCCTGATTGTAAGGGAATTTCGCGCTCAGCCGTGTCTAAATATTGTTGATCTAATTGAACTTTAGCGGGAAATCGATAATATTGATGGATTTCGTCCGGTTCGAGGGCATCAGAACCAATGGAGAGGACTTCCCCTTTAATATCCCCAAATTCACTAAAAGGAAAGGAGTCAATCCGCACATCCACTCTTTGCCCCACGCGCACAAAACCGATGTCTTGGTTGGTAATATTGACTTCGGCGATTAAATTATCGTCCGGGACAATTCTCAAGAGGGGTTCGGTTTGGTTGGGCGGGGGTACGTATCCGGGGCCAGCGTTGAGATCAAATACGGTACCAGCCACTGGGGCTTTAATTTCTTGATATTTGAGGGTGACTTGGGTGCGACTCATTTGGCTGCCTAATTCAGCTATGCGTTTATCGTTTTCGATAATCGTTTTGTTCAGTTGACTATCAATATCGGCAATTCTTTCGTTATTATCAGAAATTTTATCCCTTACGTCTTTTTCCGTTAGTTTAACGGTGTTTAATAATCGGGCTTGTGCCTGATTGATGGCAATTTTTAAGCGTTTTTCTTCTTCTGTGAACCGATCAATTTCTTTGAGACGATCTTGAACCTGTTGTTTTTGGCGATCGTGTTCGATGGTTCCGTTAGACCGTAGTTCGGTTAATTGTTGGGTTCGATCGGCGATGCTTTGTCGCTGTCGATCCACTTGTAACCTCGCCACCCCGCCTTCTTCAGCCAACGGGGCGATATCTTCTAGGATACCTTGTTCAATTTCGAGGGCTTTTTGGGCTTCAGCGATCGCTTTTTCGTTTCTCTGTTGGATCTCGCCTAATACTTTGCGATCGTCGAGTAATTGTTTTTTGGCATCGGCTAATTCTACCTGGGTTTGTCGGAGTTGTTTTCCGAGTTGATCCATTTCCAACTGGGCGGCCAAAGCCCGAGACGAAGATTCGGCTTGAGACGCGCGGAGTCGAGCCAGTTGTTCTGCCGTTAAAGTGGTTCCTGGACTGGGATTGCCTAATTCTGCTTGATAGAGACGATTTTCTGCGATTAAGGCTGCACGGTTACGGGCAAGGGCGGCTACTTCTGTGGGTAAATCCAATTTAACAATCGCCCGTTCAACATCTGAAGGGTTAAGGGATGCGTTCATTAAGGTGCGATAGAAGCGATTTTCCTGTTCTAAGGAGGCTTTAACTTTTTCTAGGGACTTTAGTTCTGCGGTACTGGCCTCAGAATCTAAAATCACTAAAATATCTCCTTTTTTGACTTTCTGCCCGTCTTCAATTAACACCTCTTCTACGACTGCGCCGCCAACGGGAGGGGCGTGGACTTCCTTAACCGCTTCTTGGGGTTTGAGTTGGCCTTGGGCCGGGACAACCTGTTCGATTTTAGCAATGGCCGCCCAAATAACACTAGCGGTGGTCACGCCGATAATGGTCCAGACAACTCCCCTAGACCAACTGGGAGATTGACGGAGGATAACCGCTTGTTCGGAGGTAATAGGGGCTAGAAAATTGGTGGATAAGGCATCGTTGGAATTATTTGTGGTAGCTAGGGCCGATGATCCTGAGTCGGAATTTTTTTGGGTGAGATCGTCGTTTTTTTCTTGTTTACCGTTGGTGTTAATCATAATGTGTACCTATAAAAAGAATTCAATGGGTGTTAGAACAACTATTTATCTTCTGACTTCCTTACTGATGGCCTTCTTGTTGTTGATAGAGGTAGTAATAGCGACCTTTGAGGGCCATTAATTCGTCGTGGGTTCCTTGTTCCACTACCGATCCCGAATCCATCATTAAAATGACATCGGCACTTCTGATGGTGCCTAACCGGTGGGTAATAAAGAAAACGGTGCGATCGCTAAAGGCGTTTAACAGGTTTAAACAGACTTGTTGTTCGGTGGCATAGTCTAAGGCACTGGTGGCTTCGTCTAATACCAGGATTTGGGGATTTTGCAGCACCGATCGAGCGATGGCGACCCGTTGTCGTTGTCCCCCGGATAAGGCTGATCCCCTTTCCCCTACATTGGTATTGTACCCATTGGGCAGGGTCATGATAAACTCGTGTGCTGCGGCCACGGTGGCAGCTTCAATAATTTCTTCGGTGGTGGCATCCGGATTAGTGAGGGCAATATTATCCTGCACTGACCCCTCGAATAGCAGGGTTTCTTGGGGAACCACACCCACTTGACGACGTAAGGAATACAATTCCACTTTGGAGATGTCGTAACCGTCGATTAAAATACGTCCGGCTTCGGGTTCGTAGAGTCGCGAGATCAGTTTGGTGAGGGTACTTTTTCCGGCTCCACTCCCCCCTACCACCGCAATAAAGGTACCGGCGGGAAAGTCAATATTGATATTTTTGAGTTGTAGGGGCCCGTGTTGTTTGAAACGGAAGGAGACATTTTCGTATTTAACCCCTCCTTCAATGGCTGGCATGGGAATATTGGTGCGATCGCGTTCGGCTTCTTGGGGGGTATCCACAATATCGGCTAACCGTTCTAAGGAGAGGGCGGTTTCTTGGAAGTTTTGCCACAGTTGGGTCAGTCGTAAAATAGGCGAGGTGACGTAACTAGCAATGATCCGAAAGGCGATTAATTGCCCTAAACTGAGTTCTTGTTGCAGCACTAAATAGGCTCCCACCCATAAAACCAATAACCCGGACAGTTTATTGAGGAAGCCACTGGTGGAACTGGCTAACGTTGAAGTAATGACTGTATTAAACCCGGCTGACACGTAACGGGCATATTTTTCTTGCCATTGCCACCGCGATCGCAGTTCGATATTTTGTGCCTTGACGGTTTGTATCCCTGACATCACCTCCACCAGATAGGACTGGGTTTGGGCGTTCCGTTCGGCTTTAGTTCTCAGTTGACGGCGAATGGTGGGGGAGAAGATCAAGGTCATGGCCACAAACACCGGTACAATACCCAAAGCTACTAAGGTTAACAGGGGACTATACACCACCATTACCGCGATATACACCACGGAAAACACCGCATCTAACACCACCGTTAAGGCGGTTCCTGTCAAAAATTGACGAATATTTTCTAATTCGTTAACCCGAGTAGAAATTTCCCCGACGGGTCTCCGTTCAAAGTATCTCAACGGCAACCGTAACAGGTGATCAATAATTTCTGACCCCAAACTCATATCGATGCGGTTGGTGGTATCCACAAACAGATAGGTTCGTAGGGTGGTCAACACCGCCTCAAATACAGCAATAATTAACAGAAATGTCCCTAAAACTTGTAAAGTATCCGCACTATTCTGCACAATCACCTTATCAATGATGACCTGAATCATCAACGGATTAGCTAAGCCAAATAATTGCACAAAAAACGAAGCAATAAACACTTCTGCTAACACCCGACGATATTGTTTCAGGGCGGGAATAAACCAACTTAACCCAAACCGTTGTTGTGGGGTGTCTTTGGTAGGTTGTAATAATAAGACTTCCCCCTCCTCTCCCCACTTTTCTAGAAAATCACGAGGATTTCGACGTAAAATCCCCAATTCTGGCACAGCCACCACGACTTGTTTATCGCTCACGTCATACAGAATGGCCAAACTGTCTTGCCAGGTGAGTAAAGCCGGGGTTTTGAGTTGAGTAAAGGAAGAGGCGGGAATTTTAATTAATTGGGCGTTGAGTCCCATTAATTCTGTAATTGCCCCACATAGGGGTAAAGACAGGGTGCCGGTTCGTTGCAGTTGTTGGGCGAGAATACGACGAATCACATCCCGACGATAGGGCATCCCAAAATATTGACTGAGCATTTGAAAACAGGCTGAACCGACTCCGAGGGGGGTTTTTCCCTTGATAAATGGATAGGATTTTCTGGTTCTGCCTTTTACCGTGGGTTCTGGCGGTGGGGCAACTCCTACCACTTCCACATCTGCATAAGGAATTTCTACGGCTTCTTCTTTCTCTAGGGAAAGGGTGGTGGACTCATGATTAGCCGTTGAGGGGGTTGGCTTGGCCAATGTCTCGAGATCCAAGGTCGGTAAGATGATCACCCGCACCGGTTCATTCCCTTTGACCACCACAGAGGGGTTAGCTTCATCTAGGGTTAAGGCGTTACCCACGCCAAAATGTTCTAAGGTTCCCCCCCCACTCACCAGCCATAGTTGTTGTTGATAGTCTGGGGGAAGGGTATTTTTTCCCGGTTCTAAATAGTAAACTTGAGCATCTTCTAGGAGGTCTTCGGCTAAGGCTTTAATATCGATGTCTCCTTGAGCTTTTTGGGCTAAGTAAGTTCCTAGGAGATCGTAGAGTTCTGGTAGGGTACATTGGCTTTGAAATCGCTCTTTTAGCCTGGGATATGCGTCTAATAGCTGCCAAAATTCTTCTTGTTTCAGGGCTAAGCCTACGGCTTCTGTGGAGGCGATGACGGTTTCACAGGGAACCTTTCGGATCAGGTTAACGTCTCCTACAATGGAGCCGGCTTCTAATCGCTTAAGGGTGCTGGGCATTTTCGTTCGGGGATCATACCCTAAAGAGCGTCCCTGTCCTTCGAGGAGAATCGTCACGTAAGAGGATAGTTTTCCTCTCATTAAAATGACTTGACCCATACGATAACGCCAGATTTGACATTGATTGGCAATTTCAAGGATGGCGGTTTCCGAAAGTTGGTCAAAGGGGTCTACGTGACGAAGAAAGTCCTGTATATCGCTGGTAGTATGGGTCATAATGACGGAATAAAATTGAAAGGTTTTGACGAATGTTTCTCGTCCCTAGGGTTAGGCATTGTTTAATCTTTGTATTAGCCTGTCTGAAAATGTTGCTTTTGGTTATGGTTAACCCTTATCTTAAGGGGGTTAGGGGTTAAGGTGAAATTAAGAAGCAATCCACTTGGGAATTTGTTGACGGTTTTGGGAGAATTCCAGGTCAAAGGTCCTTCTTTGACCAAACGATTTACCCTCTTTTTTATAGTGAATCCTGACAATAATTTCAATGGGGTAAGACGATATTCCTTATTCTGCTTAGCTTAATTCAATTTCTCAGTATAACTCTGTTCTTTGTCTTGAGAAAATTCAGGGGAAGAAAACGAAACATTTTGTTGAAGTTGAGCCAGCAACCAACCTTGAAACAGTTCATTAAGGAGTCGTTGTCTGGTGTTGTCATCCAGTTGCGCTGACATATATTTCTCCAAACGCAATATAATCCACCATTCTCCTATTTGAGTGGGTGGGGACAGTTGTCCAGGACGACTGGCGGCTAAAATTTGGGCAATTTTGGGGTGAGGGGTATTCAGTTCTACTGGGCCTAACAGTCCCCCTGTTTGCGCTTCTGACCCTTGGGAATATTGTCTAGCTAGTTCGCTGAAGGTGTTTTCTCCTTCTTGAATGCGAAAATAGAGTTCTTGGGCGACCCCAGGATCTTTGGTGCGAATTAAAGAGTAAACGACTCGGTCTAATTGTCCTTTACATTTAACGAAATAGGGATCTAATTTATCTCCCCAGGTGAGTTGCTTAAATTTTTCGATTTTTAAGTCTCTGACCGTTAATTTGGCTAATTGTTCTGGGGTCATGCCATGATGATCTAGCCAAACTTTTAACTGGGTTTCATCGGCAATTTGTTGTTTTTGATAAAATTGTTGCTGGGCGAGTTGGGTTTCTTCGGGAGTACAGGTAATAGAAGCAATGGCCTGATCGATAATGATTTCTTTAGCCAGTTGCGGAAGTAAACGATATTGGGCAAGTAGGGGATATAGCTCTTCAGATGAGAGAGCTTGATCGCCAATTTTCAACACAATGTTCATGCTTTCTCTTCTCCTGGTCACAAGACTCATTGTATCTTTTCTGCCTTACCACTTCCTCTCTGATTTTCTTGTCTTCTAAGACTTGATGCTTTAGTGGTCTTTTTTTTGTTTTTTTCGTAAACTATTTAATGCCAAAATGACTAAGGTGACAGCCGTAATCGGAATGACAAAAAAGAGCATGACACTACTAAATAAGGAAAGTCCATCATGATCCGTTGCGTACAAAATTAGATAGGTGGTATAGGCAAGATAATAACTTAAGAATAAACAGCCTTCCCAACGGGCGATGACATTGCCGGTAAAGAAAATGGGTAAGCAGGCAATGGCAATGGCCACCATCACTGGTAAATCAAAATGAAGGGCTGCATCAGACACAGGAACCCCCATTGGAGAAACGATCGCACAAACGGCTAAGACCGTTAAAATATTAAAAATATTACTACCGACCACATTGCCCACGGCAATATCCCTTTCTCCTTTCATGGCAGCTACAATGGACGTGGCTAGTTCAGGTAAGGAAGTTCCTGCTGCGACAATGGTTAAGCCAATAATTAAATCACTCACGCCAATTTTACGGGCTATTTCTGTGGCACTCTGTACTAACCACTGAGATCCCCACACTAAACATCCAACCCCTAATAAAATAAAGGCAATGTTTTTTATCCATTCCACCAAAGATAAAGGACTTTTATTGCCATATTCTGTCTCATACTCTGAGTCAGGATCATCGGGTTGTTTTGACCCTTGATAAATTAAAAATACGGTGTAAATGATTCCTCCCACTAGCAGAATGATCCCATCAGAACGATGAATGGTTCGATCTAAGCCAAAGAACAGCGTTAAACAAGATACCCCAATCATAATCGGAACATCTAAACGAATTAACTGTTGCGCTACCATCAGAGGAATGGCTAGGGAAGATAAGCCTAAAATGACTAAAATATTAAAAATATTACTACCAATGACATTCCCCAAGGCTAACTCAGCTTGACCGGCTAAACTCGATTGAACGGCCACTGCCATTTCTGGAGAACTGGTACCATAAGAAACAATGGTTAAGCCAATGACTAAGGGGGAAATACCCACACTTGCAGCTAGGCGAGCAGCCCCCCTCACTAAAATTTCTGCTCCCACTACTAATAATACTAATCCTGCTAAGAGTAACCCAAAAATTAAGATAAAATTCATTCAAATTTGTAATTATATATGAGGATCGATAAGTTAAAAAATGTTACAATCAAGGAACAAGGACAAAGTCTCTTTCAACCTTGACAGGCTAGAGTTATCGGTGGTGATATCGTCTAATCATCATACTACAGTTAACCGTTATTCTTTAGCATAAACGATTTTTTACATTTTTTTAATAAGTCAATAAACTCATCGGGGATTACAGAAACATAATTCAGAAAAATCAGTTACTAATTAATCATTAATACATTTTATGAGCAATTATGCAATTATTATTTCAGGCAATTCTTGGAAACCTGGAATCGGTGATCCAACCCTTCTCGGTTTGCTAACCGTTTTTGCTTATTTTTCAACGGCTTTTTGTTGTTTTAAATGCGGACAAAAAAATAAAAAAGATACCTGGATTTGGTGGGGATTGGGATTAATTTTATTTCTTTTAGGAATTAATAAACAATTAGATTTACAATCTTGGTTTACTATGGTGGGGAAACGAATAGCCATAGAACAAGGTTGGTATGAGCAACGTCGTTTAGTTCAAAAAGATTTTATTGTCGGATTGATTGCTATTGCTGGTGCTAGTTTTATGTTTTTAATACAAGGAATGGGAACAAAAATAAAACAATTTATGTTACCTTTAATCGGTCTAACGTTTCTCTTGATTTTTATCATCATTCGTGCTACATCCTTTCATCATGTCGATCAGTTGCTGAACTGGGAATTAGCAGGATTTCGTCTTAATTGGTTATTAGAATTAGGGGGAATTAGTTGCATAACGATCGCAGCTATTAAAGAAATATTTCAAACCCCAACTTCAGCGTGAGCAAGTTGGGGTTTTTAATGGTTTAACTCACGTCTACATATTCACATAGGGTTTTAGGATTAGGAAAATCATTCCCTTCTGCTTTTAAACTGTTCAGATGTGCAGAAATAGAAGCATAAATTGATGTTTTTACTTCTTCTACTGTTTGTCCAATCGCAGAACATTCAGGTAAGTCAGGGACATAAGCACCGTAATGAAATCTTCCCTTTTCAATAATCACTGCATAACGCATGAGCAGTCCTCTTCCTTTATTATTTTTCTTACCTCAATGTTAGTACAGCTTTTTTGGAAGATAAAATAAATTAATTAGAAAATATAAGGTCTATCTTTATCTTTCTCCCATTTTCACTTAATAAATAGCAATAGGATTACCGGGAGAACCGGTTGCTCCTTTCATTTTGAGTGGGGCAAAAACAAACATAAATTCATAAACTTCATCCTTAACTAATTCACTTAAGTCCAAATTTTCAATATTAGTGATACCATGTTTAACCATCCATTCAATATGACAGTCAAAAGGACGGTTAATATCTTCTCCTGGAACTGCTTCTGTTCCCCAAGTATCTGACCCTACCATAGCAATTTTTTGCTGTGATAAATAACGACAAGCGGTGATACCCGGACCGGGTTCCCCTGCATTAAATAACTGTTTATTCTCTTGTTTTTCTTCTTCGGTTAAACTATCCCAGTCTTCACCCCAATAATTACCATGTCCTGTATAAAATAGCACCACATCTCCCTGTTGAATCGGGGCAATTTTTTGTTTTTTAATGGCTCCTTTAATATCATCCACTGTAATAATTCCCGGATCATTTTTCCCCTTTCCTGTAGGAACTGGTAACTGTTTAACCCCACGATAAGCAGCAATATCTAATAAGACACCTCTGGTGACGTATCCTTTTTCTGCTATTTTTTCAACGCCTAATTTATTCAACCCATAAGAAGTACCAAAGTCTTCTAAAAAATGACCATTGTAAAAATAATTTCCTTGAGAGGTATTCACTCCAATATGACCTAACCCATCAAACTGTGTGCCAATTTGTCCTAATTCTGCAATCACATATTCATCGTTGTAAACAATCTGATTATCCCCTAACGGTCCTCCGGTTGGTACACCAGGAATTATCAATTTCCAAGTTCGTTCACCAAAGACGGGAATATCACTTTGATAAACTTTTCCTAGGGTAACGGTCTTCCCTTTTTTAACTAATTTAATCGCGTCTAAAACCTTTTTATCTGTAATCCAATTAACCGAACCCACCTCGTCCTCTTTACCAAATATCGAAGGAGTCCAACCTTGTTGTAAAGGACTATCGTCAGCTACAGTCAAAATGGGGAATAAAACGATAAATAAAACGATAACAACACCAAGAAACCAAGTGGTGAAAAAACGAGGCTTGTTCATGTTTCTTAATATAAGGATCAAAAAAGAGGTAAAACCAAAATAGCTTACCTCTTCAAATGCAGTCTTGATTTTTTATCAAAACTTAAAGATATTTTTCTAGGGTGGAAGCAAGGGTTGTTTTAGGAACGGCCCCGACGACCATATCCACGCGTTGACCTCCCTTAAAAATCATCAGGGTGGGAATACTACGAATACCATACTGACTAGCAGTGTTAGGATTTTCATCCGTATTGAGTTTGACGACTTTAACCTGACCTGAGTATTGTTCGGCTATTTCGTCTACAACGGGAGCGACCATACGACACGGACCACACCAAGGCGCCCAAAAATCCACTAGAACGGGAACATCGCTCTCTAAAACATCTGCTTTAAAACTACTATCTGTAACTGGAACTGCAGCTGACATATTATGAATTCCTTTGATGGCTGATGTTTATCTAGAATACTCTAGAATTCTACCATACTCAAAACTCTCTAGGGTTTTACAAGTATTGAGGTTAGGTAGGGTTCCTTCCATAAGAAACCGCCCGAACTAATGCCGGGCGGAGTGTGGTGTGAGGAGTGAACGGAAACTTTCGCCTCCGCTATCTCTATTGTAAGGGAGAATTTCCATTTTGATTCACTAAATTTGCCCTGAGCAAAAATTTTTTTTTTGCTTAATATGTTAAGCTAGGCAGTTATACCTGATTTTAGCTTTCAGGGAAGGTCTCTCAACGAAGTCTGTTTCTGTGGGTGGAGAGGGTTGAAACAGCCTAAGTCCCCTCTAAAAACAGTGTAAGACAATCTCTGTTATGGAATGGTAGAAGATAAAATCAATATAGTTCAAGTATGTCACCTTATTGTAAAGTTTTATGACGACTTCGGTTAATTTTCTCTCTCAACTTAACCCTTCACAACGTATTGCTGTTGAACATTTTTGCGGACCCTTATTAGTTGTTGCTGGTGCAGGTTCGGGCAAAACCCGCGCTCTCACCTATAGAATTGCACACCTAATCACTCATTATCAAGTTGATCCTGAGTCGATTTTAGCGGTAACCTTTACCAATAAGGCCGCACGGGAGATGAAAGATAGACTTGAGCGGTTATTTGCTCAAGAAATGGCTTTAAAACAGCAAGGTCAACCGTTTAATTCTCTTCCAGAATACGATCAAAAACGGTTACTTTCCCAAGTTTATAAGAAGACAACCAAGAAATTATGGATTGGGACTTTTCATAGTTTATGTGCCAGAATTCTTCGCTACGATATTAATAAGTATCAAGATGAGAAAAAGCGGCAATGGGAGCGTAATTTTTCAATTTTTGATGAGTCTGATGTGCAGAGTTTAGTTAAGAATATTGTTCTCAAACAGTTTAATTTAGATGATAAAAAGTTTAACCCGAGAAATGTTCGTTACGCGATTAGTAATGCTAAAAATTTAGGATTATCTCCTGAAGATTATTTAAAAGAACATTCTTATGCTAAAGGCCGTGTTATTGCGGAAGTTTATAACGAATATCAAAACCAATTAGCGGCTAATAATGCGCTGGATTTTGATGATTTGATTTTAATTCCTGTGCGTTTATTTCAACAAAATGAGTCCCTTCTGGGTTATTGGCACTCTCAATTTAAGCATATTTTAGTAGATGAATATCAAGATACGAACCGTATTCAATACGATCTGATTCAACTATTAACCACCAACGGAGAAACCAGAAAAAGTGAATGGAACTGGGAAAACCGTTCAATTTTTGTAGTAGGAGATGCGGATCAATCTATTTATAGTTTTCGCATGGCAGATTTTACGATTTTATTGAATTTTCAATCTGATTTTGGGGATGGTTTGCCCGATGAAGATACGAGAACAATGGTTAAATTAGAGGAAAATTATCGCTCAACGGAAACGATTTTACAAGCAGCTAATCAGTTGATCGAAAATAATAGTCAACGGATTGATAAAATTTTACGTCCCACCCGAGGAGAAGGGGAAGTCATTTACTGTTTTAAAGCAGAAGATGAACGGATAGAAGCAGATTTTGTAATTAATAAAATTCAAGAATTAGTGGAAAGCAACCCAGAATTAAATTGGGGCGATTTTGCTTTATTGTATCGGGTTAATGCTCAATCTCGTCCCTTTGAAGATAATTTAATTCGCAATAATATTCCCTATACTATTGTGGGGGGATTTAAGTTTTATGACCGTCAAGAAATTAAAGATTCTTTGGCCTATTTACGGTTAATTGTTAATCCCTTTGATACGGTTAGTTTACTGAGGGTCATTAATTCTCCCCGTCGAGGAATCGGTAAAACTTCTATTGATTCACTCCTGAAAGCATCTCAAGAATTAGAAATCCCGTTATGGGAAATTGTCAGCGATGAAACATCGGTGAAAACCTTGGCAGGAAGGGCAGCAAAATCCGTCAATAAATTTGCAACGCTGATTAAAGAATTACAAGGAAAATTAAAAGAAGCTTCTGCTACAGAAATCTTTGATCAGGTGATGGAACTATCAGGATACGTGGATGATCTTAAACAAAAAGGAACCGAAGAAGCGGACAATAGACTGGAAAATATCTATGAATTGTACAGTGCGATCGCTCAATATCAAGAAGAGAATGAAGACACCAGTTTACAAGGTTATTTAACTAATGCTTCCTTGGCTTCGGATTTAGATAATCTGGATGAAGGACAAGAAAAGGTATCGTTAATGACCTTACACTCTGCCAAAGGGTTAGAATTTCCCATTGTCTTTTTAGTGGGGTTAGAACAAGGAACCTTACCTCACATTCGCAGTTTAAACGATCCTTTATCCTTAGAAGAAGAACGAAGATTATGTTATGTAGGTATTACCCGCGCCCAAGAACAATTATTTATTACTCACGCCAGAGAAAGATATGTCTGGGGGTCAAAAGAAATGAAAATGGTGTCACAATTTTTGCAAGAAATTCCCCAAGACTTAATTGATAGTAATGTTCGGGGAACTGTTAAAAAAGTTTATCGAAAAAAAACAGAGTCTAATTCTACTAATATAAAATGGTCAGTGGGTGATCGCGTCATTCATCATAGTTTTGGAGAAGGGGAAATTACCCACGTCTTAGGGTCAGGAAAAAAGACCAACCTCGCCATTCAATTTGCCGGACTGGGTCGGAAAATTGTTGATCCTAGAACTAACTCTATTACTAAAATAGAGTAATTTGATAAAATAACAAACAAATTAGCCGAACATCTCTGAGAGTTTAATCCCTTGTCTTCCTCCCAAGAGTCCCCCCAACTTCCCCCCACCACTGCTATCACCCGTAAAACCCCCCTCAAAGCAACCACAGAAAAATGGTTTGAGTATTCCGTGAGGGTACAACCCCATCATACCGACTATGCAGGGGTTGTTTGGCATGGTACTTATATCACTTGGATAGAAACCGCTAGAGTAGAGTGTCTGCGTTCGATGGGCATGGATTTTGCTGAATTGGTAAAATTAGGCTGTGATTTACCAGTGGTGGAATTATCACTACGATACCATCGAGTCTTGCAGTTAGGAGAAATAGCGATCGTCAAAACTCGTATGGCAGAAATGAAAGGAGTGCGGATGTATTGGGATTGTCGCATTGAATCCAGCGATCGCCAACTTATCCATGTTACCGGAAAAGTTACCTTAGTGGCCATGGATCGAGAAAAAGGAAAAATTATGCGTCAACTTCCTCCCGCCGTTAAAGATATACTGGTCAAGTTACTATAACCTCAACATTCCCTTAATATATCAATGGTATGACCATCAAAACGTTATTCATTACCAAAGAAGTTCCCCTTCCTATCAAAAGTGGCGTTTCTCTACGCAACTGGCAAAATATGAATGTCATGATGAAGTTCGGTCCAGTGGCCCTTTTTTCGGCGGCTAACTGGACCCCAAGTTATCAGACTTTGCCAGGGGTTGACCTTTGGAAACATTATAATGTGGATGAGACAAGAACCGGCTGGGAAGAGTTAGAACGGCGTTTATGGTGGTTACGGCCCATTGGTGATCCGGATGCAGACTGGCCCTATTGTCGTTTCACAGCCCAAAAATTAGCCGAACTAATGTCAGAATTTAAACCTGATTTGGTTATCCTCGAACAAGTTTGGTTATACCGTTATTTATCCGTGATTAAACAGTTTCCTTGTCGTATTATTTTTGATAATCATAACATTGAAGCCCATTTATCAGCCCAACCGGATCGATCGCAAGAAAGTTTAAGAGTTCAACTGAAAGCTAAAATTCAAACAGCCCATTTAAGGGGAATGGAAAAACAGTTTACCCGACAAGTGGATCAAGTTTGGTTATGTAGTGAAGATGACGTACAACTCTGTCAAGAAATGTATGGAAAAAACACCCCGCTTTATGTTATTCCTAATGGGGTAAACATTGATAACTATAAAAAAGCATTTAATCAAGAATATGAACCCATTGAACAAGTCAAAAATCCAGAACACGCCATCCTATTTTTAGGTCAACAGTCTTATTATCCCAATAAAATTGCCACTGAATTATTGATAGATAAAATTTACCCTAAAATTAAACAAAAATATCCAGACTGTCAATTATTATTTGTGGGACGGGCCCCTACCCAACAAATGTTAGACTTGGCCAAAAAAGATCCGAATATTATTGTTACAGGAAGCGTCCCAGAAGTACAACCCTATGTCGCTGCTGCGAGTGTCATGGTTGTCCCCTTATTACATGGAGGTGGAACCCGCTTAAAAATAGTAGAAGCGTTTGCATCTGGTTGTCCTATAATTAGTACCGCAAAAGGGGCCGAAGGGATAAAAGCAACGGATGGCAAACATCTATTAATTAGAAACAGTATAGAAGAAATAATTGAAGCCATAGACAAATTTTGGTCTAACCCTTCCTTGCGGTTAGACTTAAGAAATAATGCTTATGAATTAGTCAAACAAGAATACTCTTGGGAATCCAACTATGAACGAGTTAAGCAAGTGATCAAAGAAATTTTGCCTAACAAAAGTTAACTCCCAACTTAGATTAATTCTGTTTTCTTAGTAAATAAGGTAAAAATTTATTAGGATGTTTAATGAAATGTCTAAATTTAGCCATGAATCTTTTTAACCACAAATCTTTGAGAGCAAATTCCATCTTTTCAAAGGGAGATAATTGTTGATAATAGGTTGCAAACAAAGGGTCAAATCTTGATTTTCCTTCACCTTTTCTACGATCTTTAAACGTTTTTGTCCCCGGAATATAACGATAATTACCCCACACTTCATCCACATATTTAATATTAGCTTTTTGCACCACTCGGAATAAAAAATCGAGATCCATCGTATAATGATCTTCAACCTCATAGAATCCGACTATATCGTGTAGAGATTTATGATAAAAATAGGCAGAAGGATTAATCGGGTGAGGATTAACCGACCATCCCAATAACAAATCCGTTAACCTCAGTTTTTTAGGTTTGTTAGTAAATCTTAGTTTACCCTTAATATTCCAAACCTGACAATTACCCACTAAAAAGCTATTTTCTGGTAATGTCTTAAAAATTTCTAGAACACGATTTAACACATTCGGCTGATAATAATCGTCAACATTTAAAATAGTAATAATCTCACCTTTAGCCAGATTAATCCCTTTATTCATCGCATCAGATTGACCTTGATCCGCTTCAGAAATCCAACGAATATGAGGATAGTTTTGAGCATATTCTTTAACAATTGCAACCGTTTGATCTTGTGAACCTCCATCAATAATCAGATGTTCAACATCAGAACAATTTTGCTCAATTACTACCTCAATACAAGATTCAATATAAGACTCTCCGTTATAAACAGGAGTAATAACGCTAATCATAGGTAATCAATCTAATTTTCATCCTATTTTAACAGGATTATCGCAAAATTTATCATTCTTCCCGAAAGAAGACCATAGGCATAGCGGACGGGATGAATTTCGGGGCAGAATTTGTCGATTTGTGCTACAATTTTGAATAGCAGTAAAGTGCATTAAATATCAAGGGGATTGGCTTCCCTTACCTCAGATCGTCGGAA
>JAAUYH010025494.1_pt1 | contig 30542 bp, 26 predicted proteins | sample 7278061 | NCBI WGS metagenome assembly JAAUYH01 (sample SAMN14350203, study PRJNA611818) | marine sediment metagenome | isolation source: surface marine sediment (0.6m) | place: French Polynesia: Moorea | collected 2018-08
AAACCATTTTCCGAACAAGAACTTACCGGCATATCATAATTGCGCCTGAATTCGGAAGTCGAATGCGGCAAAAATTTCTCTCGGGTCAGCCGTATATGTTGACATGATAACATTTAAAACACGTTTACACCCTCCGTCGTGGAAAATGCGCTCGTTAGTTTTTTTGAACGTAACGACTCTGATTTCTTGCGATTTCAGTTAAATCGAAGAAGCCTTATCTTAGGTCAGATTCTCATCGTTTGGTAGTAGTCTTATTGAGTATGAACTAAATTTAAGCTACAAAAAATATGTAAAATTTTGCGTCCTGGGAATTTGCTCGTCGTCTTTACTCTTAATTTTTCGAGCTCGTCACAAAACAAAATTGAATGATGGCGGAGTGAGAAGGTCGCAAAGAGCTTAGTGACGACAGGAAAATCGTTGTTTCACAAGAACTACTTGCAAAATAAGGCAATTACATTACTTCTAGAGGTTTGTTGGGTCAACTTGCTGAAAACACGAGGTTCTCACAATATCATTCGTCGTATCTGGTATTGTGTTTCAAAAAGAGTAAATGGAGTTGAAAACATGTCTCGAATTAGCAAGAAGGAGCAAAGAATATTCGGGAAGAAGATTTCAAGCAAGACAAAATTTCAGGGCATTATCAAACAGTCTCCAATGAGAAGCAAGAGTACGTTAAGTCCCATGGCTACAGCAACTGGAATATCAAAGTCTACTCTGTTGGACGCGTTGAAGCGTGGATGGATTTGACGAGCAAAACAGGGTCTCGCTAATTTCTGTATTGCGCTGCATTGAAGTAACGCGTGAGAAGTACTGGGAGTATTTGAAGAACACCGTCATTCCCTCGACTTTCTCAAAATTGCGTGCCCGTTGGCCTTGGACAGTTTTGATGCAACATGACAAGGCGGAGGATAGACATTTACAATTGATACTTGCTTTCCAAAAGTACCGTACCGTATACTTACCACCCATAGGACAAAGAGGAAAACACAGCTATATCCAGAAAATCCTAGATATATCGAGCACAGTTCTTTACCGACGGTGAAAATAACGGAAAATAGAGTACTAATGCTCGGCATCTACATCTAGAAATTTTCTAATAGAAACGAGTCCAGATATTTGGTAGTGCACAGTTTGTAGCGCACGGGAGAACATATCAGCGCTGTACGGAGTGCAGATATGCACGCTAACTATTATCGGGAAGTACGAGAGGCAATGCCACAACACAATGTCACTTGCGGTGCAGTGAAATGTTGAAGGTGCAGTTATTGGCTGTAAAGTCGTTGGAAGGGAAATGCCTATACCTGTCGTTCGTTCCTGCCTCACTCATGCGTGCTCTCTTCATTATATCACCACACGCCACATTACAAGTAGAAGTATTCTGAGGACGGGGCACAGCCATATTGAAAATTTCGGAATCGGGTTATTTCGCTTTCCAAGTGAGACGCCACCAAGTACTGCCGCAATTTGGTCTCTCCTTTTTACCCTCGTAAATTGTGATAGCTCTGAAGGGAACTGTTATCGCGGTGTCCAGAACGCAATACTACACCAGCATCAGAATATCCCGCTGAAATGAGCACTGAAATCATAGTTGCTGGTTGACCATGAGTGGTTATGTAAGTTGTTTCCCCATTGCCTCTGATATTCAGCTTGCTGCAAACCTTTCGCACAGTAGTAAAGCATGTATTGCGACCAAGTGGCCTATTTTGAAGAAATCATGTGTGAGCACTTTGTTCCTAGACGAACTCCAAGAAAATAATCTTATACAAGTAATTTTTGCAAGATAAAAAGCACTTAGAAATTGTAAAATCACTTCATGTACATTAAAAGATTCATTGAAGAATGTAACATTGTAGATAGGCATCAACCAAGTTCGATAGCGTACTATTTCCACACCACCTTTCGAGTTTTTCGATTCAACCGGTGCCGAACCAACTTTACGCTTTTGGCGATCCACTATTTCTAGCTTGAATTGTGTAGGCAGCAGGTGTAATTCCAGGTATCCCGGCCGATCAGCGTGGCTAAGCAGCAGAGATTACAAATACAAGCAGTGGCAGCAACAGCGGTACACCAGAATAATAAACAGGGCGCGCGGCGTGGGGCTAGCAGCAAAATAACAGCGACGGAGCGGCGGCAATTGAGTAGAAATAATGTTCGGCGGGGCGGCACGGCGGCTGCGGCAGACCGGTTACGATAATACTTCGTCGGCGCAGCACGGCGGGGGCGGCAGACCGAAGACAATTAAACTCAGCGGCGCTGCACGGCGGCAGACCGGTAACAATAGCACTTGACGGCGCGGTACAGTAGCGGCAGCAGACCGGTGTCGAATATCAAAGACGGTGGCGCGGCACAGCGGCGGCGACAGATCGTACAATAAGAAGACGGTGGCGCGGCACGAAGCGGCTGCGGCAGACAGTTGGCAATAGATAAAACAGCGGCGCGGCACGCAGGAGGCGGCAGACCGAGTAGAATCACGATGACGGCGGCGCTGCACACAGTCGGTGGTGCCAGACCGTTAACAATAATACGCGGCGGCGCAGGGCGGCGGTGGCGAACCCCTTTCCTTTTCTCCGGCTTTACGGGAAAGCTTCACCCGGACAGAACGAACGCCAACAAGCACCGATGCCCCTTGCACGCACTCCCGAACGGGTTCCGCTACAGCAACACGAAGACCGGGATGATAGGCAAAGTTGTTTGGAGTGTGTGTACCAGCGCGCGCCCGGAATTTTCCTACCGGGGTGCTATTCATCTGATTTTCCACGTAAACGGCTACCTCTAAACTATCGAAACAATTAAACGACTAAATGAATGTTCGCAACTAGCCTTATTCGAAGTCCGACCATATTTCAATTAAATGACTAAAATAGTGTTCGCGGTTAGCGTCAAATCAGCCTTATTCATGGTCAGACATATTGTCGACCAACAAATTGAAACACATCAAGGAAGTACAACTTTGTAGTCCGTGCCCCAATTGCCAAACCTACTGCAAAAATGAAATGATTTCGAAATCCAGTCTGTTTATTGGGGTTGGAATACTCGGAATCAAATATACGACGCACATCTTTGATAATCAGTACACTTCGAGATCTTGTCAGCGGACTTTGTGCTTGTTGTTGTGCGAATTTGTCGTTGAGCACTGACATTAACCAGGTACCGGAGTTATCAAAAACAGACCCCTTAGAAAATTCTACAGGAAGACCGAACTCTTGGAGACGACGTCGGATTCCTCGTACATAGCTCAGCATGGTTGATGGTGTGAATTCTCGATTAGTACGAGGCGAAATGTATTCCGTACAAAATTCGATGAGGAAATGATTCAATCTTTTCGCACGAATATTGCCCAACTTGTTCTTTTCTGCACTTCCGCTAAGCAAGATGCGCAACAATGCTATTTCTGTTTCATCTGCACTGTGCAGAAGTTGAAGCTTTCGAAAGAGGTCCGTATTTAAGGTCTTGTTGGAAATTGCTGACGAGTGCCTGAGCAAATTGGGCGAATAGTCGGAACGCACACTTTCTTGAGCGGAACGTATTGGAAGATATGTTCTTTCAAGTGAACTTTCGCGCTTGCAATAAGTAGGTCGAACTCAGTAGTTAGGAAGAATGCTTGTTGCCGCCTACCTTGGAAGATGGATTAAACAGCTATTATATCAAATTGTTTTACAGTGATCGTACCAACTAATATAGCGATCGATAATTTTTGAATTTCGTGGTATCGATCATCGCTGCTGATATGAGACAATATTTAGATGTGTCGTATAACGACTGATACAGTCAAAAATGGTGAATAAGTGAATTACGTGGCAGCCACCTTTATTAGACGAGCGAGATGTCAACCCGAATATCCTGACGCTACAGCGCTCTCGTGCATAATCGAGCCCTCGCGCATCGATTACTGCACTCGAGCACCGTATCATCACTCGATTTCGGTTGACATCCCTTACCTGTCACAGATGAAGAAAGAACAATATCTACAAGAGGGATGGCCGACTAAGAGGATGTAACGTAACGGATAGATTGGTAACCTGGCTTTCAACACTATGATTGAAGATTTCAGCCTAGTTTGACTTACGGTATATACTTTGAGAGATACCAAATAAAAATGAAAAAACACTTTCTTCATTTCTATTATTTCACATTAGACAAAGTACGTCGAAGGCTTAGTGCTAGATGATGGATACAAAAGAAGAGGTTCTTGTCTAATACCGAACAGTCTAGGTAAGGTTTAGGGATAGGCAAGAAGGTTGCAGGTAAAAGAACACAATCTCGTAATTAAAGCGGTTGGTAACTAGTTGGATTTTCATGTTACTCCATTATATTAAAGCAGTGGAAGGGAAAGCCATCTTACTGGGAATTTAATGCTGATTGCCCCAACTATGGAGGTATTGGAACAGACTATACAGAATATTGAGTAAGCCATTTGCAGGCCTTGATCTCTCACCGTCACTTGTCCTGACTGTCTCGGTAATTCGGATGCGTAGAGCCACCGCTTCATCTCGTTTCCCTTGGTCTTCATATACGTTGGCCAAGTCACGCAGCAAAACCTTGATGTCCGGATGCAATGAAGTTGGAGCATGCAGAATTCTTAGCATCTCTAAACTCTTTTCAAGATATTTAGCTGCTTGAATCAGTGACTTTTGCTCATGATGCACAATGCCAATATTCCATAATGATATCGCGGTATCAGAGTGCGGCTGCTTAAGTCCGTGAATCGCTTGATACATTTTCAGGCTCTGTTCGTGTTTTTCCAACGACCGGTCCAGATCGCCCAGCTTTTGATACAAGGATCCAACGTTGCTCAGTGTAATCGCGATGGAAGGGTGTGCATATTCATGTCCATGGATAGCTCGATACATATCCAAGCTCTGTCCATACTTTTCCAACGCTTTGTCTAGTTCACCAAGTTCTTGATAAACACTTCCAAGATTGCTGAGTGATGTTGCAATCGCAGGATGATGCTTCTCATGTCTGTGGATCGCAAGGTACATTTCATAACCCTGTTCATACTTCTCTAATGCCTTGTTCAGCTTGCCTAGTCGTTGACACACGCTTCCAAGGTTGTTAAATGAAGCTGCTATGTCAGGGTGCAATTCGTCATGCCCGTGAATCGTTAGTTCCATTTCCAGACTCTGTTGATAGTTTTCCAACGCTTTGTCCAGTTGGCTTAGCTCTTGATACACAAGTCCAACGTTGCCTAGTAAAGCTGCGATATCAGAGTGCACTTTGTCATGTCCATGAATCGCTAGCTTCATTTCCAAGCTCTGTTCAAGCTTGGAAGCTGCGTCGTGAAGATTCCCAGTTGTCATTAGTGTGAGCCCTAGCGAATTGTACACATCCGCCATGCGAGATTTCAAGTCTTTCCCACGATTTCGACGGTACAACATGTCGAACAAACGCTCAACATAGCCTCGATTCACTTCTTGGTAGTGCAAAATAGCCAACAAACGTTTCCATACTTGTATTTCTTCTTCCGCTTTGCCCAAGTGGACCATTACATTGCCACTGTATCGAAAAATGTCTTCGACTTCTGATGCATGCCGTATTTCATCACCTAGCACCGGAAGCGTATGATGTTCTACCAGCGCTCTAGCATGTGTTGCAAAATCGCGATGATTGCTTCCAAATATCTCAGGTAACTCTTCGAATGACCTGCCCTCGTTTCTGAGTTCTGTCTCCACCCCAGCATGTACCGTGACCAACGCGACATTATACACTTCATTCCAAATTGCTGAGCCACGTTCCATGTCGCCTAAAACAAATCGACGCACAAGTCCATGCATTCTAAACAGGCTCCCTTCTTGTCTTTCCCTTTCTCCTACTCGACGAATCAGTGACGAGCCGTTAACCAACTCTTCTATTACAATCTTCTCAAACGTTCCCTCAACAGTACTCCCTTCATCTGGTTCATCCTGTCCCTCATCTCCTATGGCTTCTTTCACAATTATCTTGACGATCCCTTTCATTACCGCTTCCCCAACACTTGTCAACCCAAGCATTGCGATTGCTCGCAATACAGCGTACGTTTGCGCTGATAATTGGCTCATGTTGATTTTCCAAGTCACCCGAATCGATCTCTGCAATTTCAGAATAGGATTCACCTCCTCCCTGGTACTCGCGCCAACTTCTATGTGTTCCATTCTGTTAGTGTTCTTGTACAAATTTCGATATTTCGAGAACGAGAAATCGAATCGCGCCATGTAGGTCCCTGCATGCACCAGTGCAAGTGGCAAACGCCTTAGACCACAGGTATCTGCGTCTCCGCACAACTCCCTCAGTGCAAGATACTCTTCTGAGTCGTCCCTCTCCAGTTCCCTGATTGAGTTCATTACTGTGTCGTCATCTGCATCGCTCGTCTCAATCTTTCGAACTCGACGCCACAACGCCACCATCGCATCTTCCCTGCACAGTGGTTCCAGAACCATCTTCTGTTCACTCCTCAATTCACTCCAGATTTCGGGTCCATTTTGTGGCGAGGTCACGACAAGCCACCCTTTCGTCCGCGTCCCTTCCGTCATTCGCAACACCTCGTTCAGTATCCTGCTCACTTTGCTTTCATCTGCGTTATCCATGCACAAAAGCCAACGTCCTTTCCTCTCGTCTAGTCCTTGTTTCAAAGCTGCGAGTACAAAGTTCCTATTCTGACGTTCTTCATCCTTCATTTTCCTTCGTAGAAGTTTCTCCGCCAGCCCAGCAAGCGAGTCGATCACATCCTTCTCACCACCGTCTACCGGTACCCAAAAAACTCCTCCTGGTACCAACTTATCTCGGTCTGCTTGATAAGCGAAGGCAGTCATTAATTCCTTCTTACCCACTCCGTCGTATTGTGCAATTACCGCGCGCCCTTGATTCTTCAGCATATCCTTTAGGATAGCCAACTCCCTCTTGCGCCCTGAAAAGAACGGTGACAGTGACGGTCGTGCATAATCTAGCCCATCAACCCAAATTTCCTGTTCTTCTTGGGGCCGGTTCATCTCCTCGCTGTCTACGAATGTTCTTGAGATGTTGTTTGCAATCACCACCCGCGCTTCCAAGTCTGCAATTTTCTTTTCCACCCTTTGCACATCTTCGGCATTCATGATTTGGCCTAACGGGCCTCTTAATAGTTGTGTCTCTGCTAGATCGATTGTACAAACTGTTTCTTTCAGTACGTTAAACACGAACTCTTTGTCCAATTGCGTCACACTCCGTGAATGCTTCATGATCTCCGTAATGCTTTCCAATACATAACGCAGTAGAACCACGACTCGATGAAGTGCAATTGGGAGTACCCTACGCCCACGAGTCGCTTGTACACACATGACCACTCCTTGAGCACTGAGAGCGACCAGATAGAAAGCGCTACTCACCCCAAAAACTATTTTCGATAGCTCAGCATTCAACCTAGCCGTTTCAGCGACATGCCCCACATTTTCTGATAGGGTATTCAAGTTCTGCTGGACGTTATCGATCAACATCGAAGATGGTTTAGTGTCGACATGACCAGTAACTAACCCGCCCAGAGCATTCGCGAGTTCCTTCACTCCATATGACGGTGCACGGATAGCCAGATCTTTGATCTCTTGTTGTAACAGATTCCAGGGCACGATGCGTGCTCGTATTTGGTTTACCCAAATTTCGTGTTGCTCGGACGTGCTGGGGATGATTTCAATTCGTGCATGACGAGCAAGTAGAGCGAAACGCCTTAGCTTTCTGCCATGTACACAGCCACATACCGTAATACGCGGTTTCCCATTGTGACTGTCCACCTTGATAAGATCATCAACGTCACTCCATGTTCCTTCACTTAGGCGACTCAATATTATCGATTCGGCATTTCTGAAATCAACAAGTGACTGAGGCTTATTAGTTCCATCTTCATTTGCTACCTTCCAACAAATGCGAGATGAAACAAGCAGGTATGCTCGTTGATACTTGGACCGCGACCGCGGTCGTCGAACAAGCCTCACCTCGGCGGGTTCGGAGAAAGTTGAATGTGGGGTACCAGAATTTGTTGTAGTTGACATGACTCGGGGCGTACTAAGCGAGTTGAGCGCTGGGCCCAAACAGTATAGGTTTATAAACACAGATTTAGCAGTATTCTGTATTTATCAGATGTGCGAAACAAAATTTAATATGTGGGGACCAATAGCGCTATCACAATTGAGGCAGGGTTCTTGACTCGCGATATGACTAAACGAAGAACTTGTTTTTCTCAAGTGCAACTAGGACTACACAGTACTGACTATCAATAATGGACCGAATATGGGGACAGCACATCATCAGTACAATGCTTCCGTTGCACAAGTACAGCTGCAATTGAAAAGGCTGCGTTGTCGTGGCAATAACAATACACTTGTTTCCAAAGACAGCCTATAACAGCTTGTATGGGCAGCGCAAAATACAGCAACAAAACTCAGAGTATAGGTAAGTTGTAAATTGAGATTTAGGGTAGAAAACAAGGATTTGAGGAAGGGTGCAGCTGTTCAGGGCGACGGTTCATGCCAACGTCGACACATGTGTATTAAAAATTTCACGCAGTATTTATTCAAAATCTATTACTAAATTGTGATTAAAAAAGAGAAAAACACACAGATGTGAATCTCGACGATGAAGTGATATGAGCGTGGCGTGAGTCGTGCACATGTGGAGCCATACTTCCCCTGCCTCCTGTTATATTTCATCCATGTAACGTTGAAATTTCTACACGTTAAATATTAGAATCAGTGAGCTAACTGGGGCTTCGAGTCTAAATAAATAGATTTGTCAATATATGAATATTAGTCATATTTCGCAGTTCGCACTTTAAATGATTTATCGAATCAAAAGAGATTTATAACTATAAGGCTCAGTCCTTAGTCCTTCCCATGAAGGATAGCACTGCACATACACTACAAAATTGCTTTGTTGACAATGTGTACAACCGACTTGCGCCACTTGAAATAAAATACCACAGAGATTGAATGAAATACATGGTGACTGTCCTTCACTACGGCAGTTTCTAAAATTAACTGAAAACCGATATTCTTTCGCCCTTGCCCGACAATGCAACCAAAAATTGAGAAAGAAGAAGATGAATCAAAGTTCACTTGTAACGTGAGTCACAAGCTATAATGGGATTGTGGTCCTAATAGACAAGTAAACACTTTCACTGAAAGTCTGAAAATGAAAGGATCCAGACTTTTTAGTCGATACAATCCGACTATACCTTATAATAACAGCTGTTTTTCCTCGTGAAAAAAATCTACGTGACGTGAATATGTCAAGCTTGCGTTGATCGACCTCATAGATATATTCGCAATCCAAGTCGTGCTTCAATATCATTAATATTCTCCTCTGAGTTGCGCTAGCCCGCCTATCAATCTCCTACTATTTTCCTTTGACACTCGGAGATAAGTTCCAGTGCAGCTGCACTCTAGATCACAGCGGAAACTACTGTAATGAATCTGCTATCCTATTCCTTTACACATCCCGCGGTTTGCTTCTGAACTGCGCCAGATTCACCCAACCACCAATGCCACCGCAATCACTACCACTACCACTGCATTATAGAAATATGGCTCCAGAACCCCAATACGTACGAGCTGTCCGAGAAGTTCAATACGCTAGCATTTTCCTGTTTTCGGCAAGATAAAGCAAGAACTGATCCCTGTTTGGAAAAATTTATGATAGAATGACAAAACCGGCATTCCGAAGCATTTTTGCTCTGTTGCGTAGAAGAAACCGGCATGCCCTACTCTGTTAACTACAGGAATACGTAGAAGAGTCTGCTAGACATCGATACACACGACATCAAAATGAAGCGACTCACCGACGATAATATCTAGACCATTCAATTGGTCTCACTTTATACTCATTATTTCACTGGCAGCTGAAGGGATCAAACAGCCACGGTGAGAGTTTCCTGTAATTTCACACTCTCACACCGCCCTTGGTTTAGTACTACGTGAGGCTAATCAGCCCTTTCACTCATACAGATTAGCTCGGACGAGACCAACTAGTGGGTGCCTCTGAACCGTTACTTAGAATAATACTGCCAGGAGAACACCTATTCTGGTTTGTTTCGTTGCAAATAATTTGCTACACACGTGAGGTGAACCTATTAGAGCTGTTGACGCTCGGCTTAACGGTCAGTCGTATCTTACGCATCGTTTGAGATTACTTATTGCTTTGACAACTCATAAGCGATTAGTTTGCAATGTGTGACTTATGTCACAAGTTGTGCGACACTAGTCTACGTTTTCTCTGAATTCATTATGCTGTGGTAAACACATGAATGGATTCGAAGTGAAAACATGAACATTCACCTGTAGTCATGAGTCACTTCAAAAATTTGGGTATTGGTGCATGAAACTTCCCGAATTGTAGTTTCCATTTGCAACATGATATCTACTCTATATTACTATAGTTCCCGCTATAAAAAAGACTCCTTAACGTGAGTAGGCAGTTACTGTTCACCACATTCTTTGCTCGCGCCGTAATCATCAATAAGGAGGTGATTGCCATTGCTATAGCAGCAAGTCGAACTTGCAAGAAGATCGGGGTCCGAATTGCCGCGCTGAAGATCTGATATTCCGATATTATTAGTTTGCAGGACTGGTTGGCGCGAAGTATCGGAGCAAACTCATATTCCATAGATCGATATATGCGAAGACTAAATATCTTGACTGCATCACCGAAATCGTCTTTTGCACACGCACACAGCACTTGTTAGAGGCGAAAAACTCGGAATCGGCGTTCACGTAGGACGAGGAGTTCTCCTTCAGCATTCACCAATCGATAGATAGAGTGATGTGTTATCAGGGAGAAAAAGAGCTTTTAGTGATGGATATCTTCGCGCATTGGAAGAAAGATTCCTTCAGCAGGGTCGGAGCGGAGAATAGTGACATGACGCAGTTGTCCATATCAGGAAGTACTTAAATTACCGTTCCAGCTTTGATTCATTGAGCGATGGAACAGAGTTTCAGAGGGAACCTAGCGAGCAGTTGAACCAATGCTTGTCAGATGCCTACTTATCAGCGTATACTATGAACTCGATAATTTGTTTGGACGAAGAAGCAAGGATGCTGCACCTTCGTCCTTACGAACGCAGGTTAAAAATGCAAATTGCTCAAAAACCATGGATATTGGAAAATTCTAGGTTTTCAGCCTCTTTCTGATGGCGCATCGTTCCGTAAACTGAGAGTTCTATGGATGCTGCAAAGTTTTGAAAGAGTAAAAGCCAATTTATTAACTGAGATCCGGAATAATGAGTTGGAAATCAGTCTTAGAAATTTATTATTCCACAATATTTGTTCGGAGAGATATAAAATGCGTAACATGCAAAGAGATAGAATTTGAATCCAATATTGAAAGGGCATGGAAGCTCATTGAGTTATAAACTAATGGCGGAAACAAATAAAACGATTAATGATCTAGAAATTTCGTTAGGAGGATCGTTTTTGGTATTACTAATGTGAATTCAATTTCCATTTGATTTTCTATCGAGTCTTATATTCTTGAACACAAGGAGAAACACGAAATTTCAAGAAATTCATAAGAGCGATTACTTAAGGCCTACAAGAACTACTTTTGGTGCAAGCTTCGTTCAGTCCGTAGAGAATTACGGATGCTAGAAATCCATGCTTGCCAGGCGGATACTAGTTTTAAGTCAAAATAATTACTTGTCTGGCATTCGTCTTCAATAAGCCCACTGCGATATTCATCTATTCTATCGTTATATCCAGGCACAATACGTATGCGCTGATTTATAAATTGATGCACTTAGTAATTGCTCGTTGACATCATTATAACGCAATATCTCGATCTTTCAGATATAGATGTGTGGAATACGTATTTACGTCGTCTTTTTCGCAAGGACTATGTCGATTTATAAATAGCCCCTTTCTCTTACTTTCTGAAGTTTATCGAATGCCACGCTTATAACGATCAGTACAACGTGACAATTCACTATCATCTAAAGAAGTGGGCACATGAATAATTATCACTCCACTTAACATCACAACACCAACGATGGACAGTAATCACGTCAATCTAGATCCAATACAACTTTCAGAATGTTTTCCGCACCGCAAACACTAGCTGTGTCGCTATTGTTCCACGCGAGAGTTTGAAAGATCTCCGAACAGCAGTAGATGTATAGGTTGAAGAGAATGCGCTTTTTGGAATTACCGATGAACTGACTCTACGGAAACGAGTGACGATGAACGGAAATTTGTTTGTCGCTGGTCGACTGTGCGGTGACTCGGTAATAGAGTTGTAGTGCATAATTTTGTAATGATTGTCGTTGTCTAATTGAATAGAATTCTGTAAAGTTAAATTTTGGTTGTCACGAGAGAATCATGGCCTTCGTACCGGAAAAGACTGAGTGATTGAGTAAATACTCTGTTATTGCGCAAATACACAGCTTTTAAGTTCATACTCTAATAGGATAGAAAAAATAACGTGTCCATTGAGCAGAAGTAGGTATCGCAGCATGAAACTGTTTATTTTGAAATTTCGTAGCGTACTGCGTTTGTAGGTCGGCATGGCTAAAATGGACGCACAGAAAAGTAAGAAGTCCTATTCTTACTGCTGAGAATCTTATGACAAGGCATCTAATAAGACATACTAGTGCTCCTTCGAATGGGCTCTCACAAAGCGAGCTCGGCTGATAAGTATAATGTAATGCAGCGAGTGCTCTGCCATAGTTGCTTGGTAATCATATTGCTTGAAACAATGTTCAAACGAGTGTATTTTGTTGATCACAAAGGCACCTCATTATCAACAAAAGTGTCAAAAATAATTTGAATTAATTGCTTGTGATTTTATAGAAGAGCGACATTGAAATTTGGAATGAGAACTGTTTCATCTTCTCAGCATTTGGGCAGAAAAGATTTGAAAACAGGAATAGTGAATAAAGTAGAAATATAAATTTGCTGGCTGGACTGCCCAACTCGAGAAGTAGTTTACTCTTTCAATTTTCCAACAAGAAGAATAAAAAACTGTAACGTTGCTATGTTGACAACTAGCATCCACCTCAAAAGAAAATTTTTCATTCTAATGCCTAAATGTTCTAGTGGCTGTTGATTTGCTAATATGATTAGAACAATTAATCAACCGCCAGAAACTACGATTGAAAATTCTCCAGTAACGAATAACGGCGCTCTTTATAGTTTCAGGAAGAGAAGGCACCGTAAGTGTACTAATCAAACAATAAAACGCGAAGTCGATCAATTGCAATCCAGTTTCATGTTTTTAGTGTATATTTTGTCATTATTAGTGTTCAAAGACTCTATGCATAATATTTTCTAAAAATTCGTAAATAGATTAAATCAAAATCAGCCTTTCATTCCAGGCAAAACTAGATTTTTGGACTGTATGTCCATTGTGTAATGTTTGGTATAATCGTCGCAGTCGGAGGACTTGTTTTCAGTTCTAGAGATGCAGGCCACTGAATTGAGCCTTAAAATCAATTTTCACAATTGCCCAGGGAACCCGAGCACAAGTGAAGAAAGAAGTAGATGTACATTTTAGTCTATTCGAAGGTGGCTAAGGTATGAGTCTTCATTGACACACGAATTCGATCAGAGGAGAGGCAAATTTTAACGGAAATTCGGTGGTACCGAAATCCGAGCCTTATTTTTCAAAATACATCTACTGTTCTACGGATTAATTATTGCACATTCATCGAAGATTCTAATTGTGGCCCCATTTCCATTGTAAAAATTTCAGTTTTCGGAGTCATCCTCGTTCATGAAATATGATTATGTTATAATGAATCGAACGAGCATTTTATTTATCTGTGCTCCCAAAAATATCGTAATAGACCGAAAATATTTGGCATTAATGATTAACAGAAGCTTTTACTGTAAATTGTGACAGGCCGAGACCTACTACACTTTGTTTAATGAAACTCTAAAAGTTTTAAGAAAGATTGTTTTTGTGAACCGCAACTAGTTGCGGGATGACATCAATCCACGCCGGGGACAGTAGTTGGATAAGGCTTCGGCTAGAATAAATACAATTCAAAGGCTGGCTGTACATGTTAATTGCTTCAGAATCACATTGCTGAGAATACTTACAATATCCCTCTCAATTCCTTTTTCACCTTAAATTAGCGTAAACCACGCGAAAAAAATTGATTAGGATCCTAAGCAACTATAAGTAGCCATCGTCAATGTGATCGATATCATACTACTTGCTCATATGTCTCTGCTACTCTATCTACTGATCAGATGGATCCTATTACGCCCAATTGTGTCGCTATAGCCTCTAACGAAAAACAAACTCATTTCAACCATAATGTTTCTTCTTCTAAATCCAGCGCTTTCCAGTTCCTCATCTTCAAAAACATGTAGATATGCCTCCTAAGCATTTATCTTCATGCTAAGAATGAGAATTCAATCAATCTCTTCCCGTAGTATGCTAATTCGACTCTTATCTGTAGGTCACGTTTGTCCGGAGCAAGAATTGGTGTAACACCGCCACAGAAGCGAAGCAAGTTGAGTCGAGCATAGGAAAGCATCCCTCTCACATTCCATAACACAGTTCAACCTTAATATTTGGATGTTGTCTATCTCAACGCAGCAAAAAGTGTCGTACTTTCTACGTGCCTTAAATTGTTACGGGCGACAAAACCGTCCTTAATCTGATAAATCCTTTCTACTGAGATACAGGCTTATCGTTCTCTAAACTAATGCTACGGTGATGTTTATTGATCGAAGATGCATCTAATGAGCTATTGTTCGTGATTCAGCTCCCATATTTTCGAGCTCCAGGTCCGAAATTCAAAGTGGCCCGCAGGTGTCCTTAAACTTGTGGTGTGGGACTGAAAGAATTGACGCCTATGGTTGTAATTGCATGGAACACTTCGAAATTCTGTTGGGTTCTTGAAGAGCTAAACCGATTGCAACAAAAGAGGGCATTGCACCATGTGCGACCGTCACTCTCAGCGTTCTTTACTGGTCACAACAGGAAACTGAACAGGCTAAGAGATATACAAGAAAAGTGATGGAGTGCGGTCGTCACAGAATACGGGGGACTGCGGAAAGTGGAGTTGATGATTGCGCTCGCAGATCTAGCAGATCGAGACGAGAAGGTACCAGGAGGCATATTCTAGGTGACAGTTGGCGGCGGTGAGAGAGATGTGATTAGTTACTCGCGAGTCTGATGGATAAGCTAGCACGAAAGAAAATTGGCGAAGAGGAACGCCGAAATCCGAACTGGGTAGTCGAAACATTGAAACGAGGATTAGATAAAAGGAAATTCGGTGGCTATTGTGCATGTATAATGCGGACTATAGCGAAGTGAGCGATATACAGAACGAAGTGGGTGGAATAGCGGCCAGCACGCGAGGAAATGGGCGGATTGTAGTAACTTCGCGACAAGGCCAGCCTTAAATATGGAATAGAACGAAGAGTGAGCAGAAATTGGTTCAGGAAACACTGTGCGTGGAGGACGCGATGGTAGGGTTATGGCGGCAAATCCGAAAGATAGAGACAATGATGCAGATGAAGACTTGGTAATGAAGGCCATCAAAGGACTGGAGAGAACAGACTTGGCCGAGTATCGAGCGCTAAAAGAGTTATTCGGAGATGAAGGAGGGTGTAGTCTTGGGCGATTGCCACTTGCATTGGTACAGCCAGAGACGTACATGGCAAGATTCGAGTGTTCGATTGCGAACTATCTGAATATGCTCATGAATGCGAGCAGAACAGAATATATGCAATATATTATGTAGAACACGGAGGAGGTGAAACCGATTCGAGAATCACAGAGGTCGGTTTGGAAGATGCGGTAAATCAGTGTCCGACAATTCTCTGAAGAAGCGTACTCGATACGGGGGCCTCACAATAACCCACTCCCTTTATCTGTCCGAACTCGCGAGTTGACGGCGGCAGTAGGTTTATTCTGTAAAGCTAATAAGATCTAGGAGATATGGGATAATGTGACGTGATCAATAAGAGCCGGTAGTGCGACCTAATATTACCTTGATCAATTTTCTTATATTATCGGAACAGCTCCTAGATTTTCTCTGTCTCTCGGCGCACGCCTAGAATTATGTCTGCCTATGATTCCACTATCTCTTTCGTTGATCAACTCCAAGTTTTATCCCTGGCGAATTCTGGCAGTAGCCTTGTTAAAATTGGAGAACAAACTGGACACTCCACCAGTTCCATTGAACAAACGCTCTCAATCAGAGCAAGAATCACCAAATGCTCTACAAAAAGACGAGAACGGAAATATCTACCGCTGGCCGACAAATTACCAGTCATTTTTCTGTAGGAATACAGTAAGAAAAGACAAGATGTCATGGATAAATTCGAGATCAAGGTCAGAACTTTCGGACAGATTATCAACAACCGAGAAGTTTTGAAGAATCAGGCCAAAAGCGTAAGCACTTTGAATGTAGAACAGATTCTACGTCCTAAATTTCCGGTCATTGATTCTGAGCTTTAGAAGTTCGTCGCGTTCGCAAGAAGAATAAGGCTACCTGTTACTCGCCAGCTCAAGCAAGAAAGAGCGTTGATGATTGCTTTGGCCAACGGTATCACGGAATTAAATGGTAGAAATGGATATATTGAAAAATTCATAAGTCGGAACACCATTCATCGCACCGTCCGACTCCATGGTCATGGCGCGTCAGTTCTCCCAAGCAACTACGAAGAAAGGACGATTGAAGTAAGGACAATTAGAAATCCATATCCGTTGCATAATATCTATAACATGGACGAGTCGGGCTCGTTCTACCGGCTGTGTCCTCGAATGTCATACTTATCTTCAAAAGAAAGCCGTGCTAGTGCACATGTAACAGGACTGCAACACCATAAGAATCGTATAAGCATAGTGTTATGCGTTAATAGTGATGGTTCACACACTGTATCTGTTTGATACATTAGTCATGCTTCAGATACTAGATGTTTTCGGGACAGTCGCTTTGGTCCTTTGAAAAAGTACTACAGTCACCAAACCAATGCTTGGATGGACGGTGAACGATTCTCACGTTGGATAACTTGGTGGTATGTCGAAGTGCGAAAGCGCACCTCCGCAGACAATCTTCTCATTATGGCTAACTGTGGAGATCATGAGTGTGACGTTGACCAATCAGATCTATTGGTTGAGCTATTGCCACCGAAGTCAACTCATAAATTTCAAACTCGGGATCTAGGAATAATAGCGCACTTGAAAATAAGATATCGGTCAATGTTGCCACGAAGTGTTGTCAACATTACACTGGAATAGAACTCAGGAGAACATAACTTTCCCAACTCTTCTAATGCAATAAAGTGGGGACTACGTGACGGTCACTTGCCGCATGTAGTAGATGCACTGTCAATGTTCAAAGATTATTCAGCAATGATGAAGAAAGAAAGGTTTCTAAAATGTTGGGTGAAAAGCCAATGCCTTTCGGAAAATCTAGTGAAGTTTGCAAGAAATATGATTGAACAATAAAGTGGATCAAGTGATGCCAGTACTATTTCACGTACAATTGCTGAAAATGAAGTTCAAGAAGTGTTTGATAACATGACTGCTGTAACTTACATTTCAAAACTCCAAATCCTACAGCAGAACTTGTGCCAGACATCTCAGAACTTGAAAACATCAGACAGTTCATGTAAATTCTGAGTACAGATGTACCTGACGATGACGAACCATCAAAACAAGACTTTGCTCACAATGAACTACAAGCGTTGTTTGACTATCATCAGTAACAAACTGCTATTTCTGCACGAGAAGTTCAATCTCAGATTGCGGAAGCATCTCCTACTCATACACCAACAAATTCAAGCATTTTTCAAGAAATTCAGAAAGAGATCCAAGAGAACTTGACGTAAGAATTTATCGAAACAGATTGTAACTCCCTACAGACTCTCCTAGATCAAGTCAAACAACTTTCATAGTCTATAATAGAACCTGCAGTCTTACCTACCATAGTAAGTGCTTTTTCATTACTCTTAGTTCGGTTTCTAAAAAATTGATTTGAAAAATTATGTATCACAACAAATTATTGCTTGTTTTCTTTTCATAAGGTAGACTATTTGTGCGCAGATATTTCTTCGTTTTTTATTGGTACAAATCAAGTGCACGGACAATTATTTAGTGCACACCAAGTCCAAAGACATTTACAGTTGAGTATTAGTTTTGGGTGTGCATTGCTGTAGCATGGTGACAACAATGCAATTTATTTTACCGTCCAACTGACCGTATGCTTCACATGACAACTGTTAAACAGTTCAGAATCTGTTGTTCAGCACGACAATGGCGAAGGACTTGGACCACATCTACGAAAACTTTATTCCGGACGCACGAGCTGTGGCTGATCACATTGTTGACGACGGACTGAATCCTACTTCGAAATCCGTCGTCAAACATGAAACGGCCAGCACTGTGACGACCAAGACGAAGAAGAAAAAGGCGGCTGAGCCTTCTATGTTCAAGAATACGATAAACATGCGAGAGCGGAGGAAGGACCCAGAATACCGCCGTCACGAGAATGAGAAGAGGAAAGCGAAGGAGAGAAGAATACACGAAGGAGCAAGAAGCGCTGCTTCGAAAAATTCCGTCACCGTCAATTCTGTAGCACTACACTTACGAGGTGAAAGAAGAGTGCGGAATCTCTACTAAAAACATATCGTGCAGTAGAAAGTAGAGCTAGTAGAAGTTACCGCTTTTGTGCACGGAAAACTGTCTACTGATTATTAGGAAAATGATCCGAATTGCGTTCTTTACCGCGCCAATAATGGAAACATCAGATACTCGTGGCCCTCCTAATCAAAAATTTAATAAAATTTAATCATGTCTAAATTGTGCACTGTCTATTGCCTAACGTCAATTTCTGACCGCCCCTCACTTTTTGTCATCCCTCACAAATTGACCGCGGAACGAACCCTGGCTTATTTCGAGGCACCCCTGTATTGCGGTCAATGGCAATGCTAGGGCCGGGTGGTGTCGGGGAAGTGATTGTGAAGGGGATTGTGAGAGGAGTCAGAGGAGATGAGGGAGACAGTGTTGATCGAATGTTTCGCGAAATTGTGGTCGAAGAGCTGATGCATTAGTCATCACTTATTTGTCGGGATGAAGGAGGAAGAGAAAAACAAGAAGAATGGATGTACTGGATGCATCGTCTTGTTCGGCTATTTGTTCTGAGAAAAATGGACCTTGGTTCAGACTTGTGGAACGAAGTGCATCGTGTAGCTTTGGCTACGGTACACGAAGGTGTGGAAACTGAACTCAATAAGGAAAGCAAGACATTCCAAGAGTCGCCTTATGTATTTGGAAACAACCACATCGAATTTGTTGCACACGCCACAGCGCTTGTAAATCACTATACGCTTCCGACGCGGATTGCTGAGGTATCGAATGTTACAAAAGTCGAAGACAGTTACATGTATAGTGGCAGGGCAATGGAGTTCGTGAGTAAAACATAAGAAGAAGTGCAGGTGTGGGCAAGTTTAGTGCGCATTTGCCAGGATCAGCAAGCATCGAATCGAAGGCGAAGCTGCAGTGAGTCTTTATCAGATACAGAGAACGAAGAGAATTCTCGTATCGCCAGTATTTACAACTTACTGGGAGATGCGTTCTTCAGGAATGGGAAGTTCGATAACGCACTTTCAATACATTAAAAGAACCTGGAACTGTGCCTAACCATCCACGGACATGACGAGCCCCATACTGACATCGCAACCTCACGAAGCTTGTATCAACGACTGGGTTTACCGGAGGAAGCGTTAGAGAAGCATGAAAAATGCCTGGAAGTGAGACTAGCCATCCACGGTCAGGACAAGCCTCATCCGTACATCGCGAGCTCACTTAACAATCTTGGTGGCCTGTATTGGAGATTGGGTAAACTGGGGGAAACGTTGGAGAAACACGAAAAGTGCCTGGAAATGAGACTAGCAACCCACGGACATGATAAGCCCCACCATGATATTGCAGTATCATTAGGGAATATTGGAGTTGTGCATCACAACCAAAAGACGCTGAATCAGGTATCCGAGTTCCTTGAGCAGAGTCTATGGATGTTAAGAGTTATGTTTGGTGAAAACTCACAACACCAGCTCATTAAGATGGTCCAGATTTATTTGGCCGACGTTTATGAATACCAGGATGGAGTAGCAGCAATGCGCAAACCGAAAGAACGAAGTACCGAGACAGAGCAAACAGGGGATGGTGGGGCGTCAAGTCTTTCAATATACCCAGCTACACTGCGTGTGCGGACACAGCACGGTACATACTTGTACGTACAGTAGTGCCAACACGACATTTCCTAGGTTTTATGAGATGAATACTATTCCGCGATACTTGCAATGCGCCATCGCTCTGCCAACTTGCCTTCGACTTCCATTCGCGGCGCCACCGGATTGCGTTACTTGCTTCTCTTCGTCGCATCGCAGGCACCTGCGGCGTTCGCAAAACGAAAGTGAGAATTGAATAGGCGACGGCAGCCACTAAAGACTCGCGCCACTGCCCACAATCGTTCGCTACATGTAGCGCCACACTTGCGATCGCCCGTTCCATCATTCGAGCATGCAACACACGCCACGCCACTACACCACATTGCAATGTTGCCCCTGATCCTGCACAGCATGCCCGCTGTTGCTCTTCAACTTGATGGTTCTGAAACTGCTCAAGCTGCCCCAGCTCCTGCCCGGCTGACTGCTCGATGTGTCACTCTGCTCCTGCTCGCGTCGCACCTTCTCCATGATGAGCTCGTACACATTGTTCGGGAAAATCACGCCGAGCGCCCAACGCATCAGCAGTGCGAAGGACAACAGTATCGCCCACAGCACGGACCCGATAATCGGCTGCTTGATCCTATACTCCAACACTGGCTTCGACTCTGTTATCATTTTCATGCCGTCCGAGTGCACAATAAGGTTTTGATTCGTGCCGTTGCGGAATTGCAGCCCCACGATTCGCTGCAGCAACAAGCCGATGCGCGTGTCCTTGTCAGGGTGCAGCCACTCCAACGCGGTGACGTTGAAGTGCAACAGCATCCTTGGCACGGGATGCTGCCGCTTCTCTTCCTCGTCCACCCAGCTCGCGTTCGCGAGATACGCCGTGCGGTACGCATCTGGGAACTCCTTGTTCAAGTACGCGTCCAACTGCCTGCGCCACTGCTCCTGATTCGCCCTGGTACTGTTCACCGTATCGTTGCCGATGCGGTCCTTCGAGTACTCCTTCCCGTGCACGACTGTGGCCACGACGCCCTCCGCCACCTCCACACCCTTGCATTTTTTGTTCCTGGGGTCCCGGTTCTCGCCGCATTCCACGCTCCAGTAGGCGTACATCTCCGCGCCCGTCATATTCTTGTTCGCGTGGCTAAACGTCACCTTGTCGCCCGACAGGTCGATGTACAGGAAGAACGGCTCGAACCCTTCGGGCGCGGGCTCGAAGTAGCTCTTCGCCTCGAACGGGCGGTGTAGACGCGTGCAAACTGTGAGTTGCGTGATGCGATTGAGATGCTCGGTCAGCACGTAGTCCGGGTTGCTGAAAATGGCTTCGCATCCTAGCTCGGGCCGTAGAGCGCGCGGTTCCCCGAATTTATTGGAAACTAGTGTTATCGCGGCGGCGCCCCGAGGGACATACTCCTCCGTGGTGTGGTTTATCGCGAGTACGATGGCAATTACCTCCACGATGATGATCACTGTGCGCACGAACAGTGTCGTGAACAGCAGCCGTCGGCTCACATTGATGGGGCGTGCCGATGGCGGGCACGTCCGTGGCACGGACATGGGATTGGCTCGCAGATGGCAACGGCAATTTGGGCCGTGGTACGCGCCATTCTCCCATCGGTAACCGCGAATCAGTGCCCACATTTTACGGAGCGACCCATGGCTACGCATTAGTATCAGTGCTTCGACAGACCTGGGCCGTAGCTCCGTGCAGTCGCGAATCAACAAGCCCTCGATCCATTCGTGAGTCGCCAGCACCATAATCAGTGCGAGCACCGCGTTCACCAGCGTGTTGACGTTCTCGTCCGTGGAAAACTGCACGGTGTTGAGTCTCTGGAACCATGATGCGGGCATGGCGGCTGCGGTCAGTGGGTGCTTGAGTTATGTTAGTGGTGGTGGTAGTGATGATGGTGGCGGTTGTGGAGGAAGTCAGATGGTGACTGCGTCATGTACTGTATAAGGAGCAGCACAGTCATTGTTTTCAGGTGTGATTTTGTGTGCGGTCCTACCGCGCAGCGCAAGGGGAAGGAGCGGGAGATTGCCTTACCGCAGCAGGATGTTGCCAACAATGAGCTAAACTGAATTGTGAATATTTCTATGATGGCCCTGCATCACAAATTCAACACGCTTATCTCGCTCTAAGTTTACTTGTTTTTTTTGCTCCGGGTACCGCACAGTTGTGAACGCTTCTGGTACGTACACTCGCATTGTATCGCAAAAAATCGGTTGGCACCTCTTACTTTGGAACTCGGATTGAAAGCGGGTACTTGTTGATGCTCGGGATTACGAAAACAATTTTGCGTGTGGTCCGGGTTTCAGGGCGCGGAGTTGAGGTCGAAATGAGTGAACGTTTGTCTACAGTTTTCGACTACTTGCAGGGTACTGCACTTAATTGAGAAGAATAGGAACAGGTGAAGCCTAAACATTGTTATCGATGTGGATGTCAGATATTATTAAAATATTTAACGATTTGAAAAAAAAGGAAATCGCTGAGATGAGAACGAGATAAGTATCCCAACATGTTGTTGGTGAGGAGACTGGAGACAATTAAGTCATATGGATGGGAAAGAATGAGGAATTTGTAGTAATTATGGCGATAACTACACTACAGTTGTGGACATAGTTGGATATTGTGAGTGTCAAGTGACAAGGATCCTTGATAAGATCACGTGGTTATTTGTTTCTTTCCACAAAGTTGGCTGATACTCTCCACGGTAACAATGCGATGCGGTCATTATTTGACAAGTTAATGTATTCATCTCTCCGTGAGAGGAGCCCAGCTGCAGTACCCCCACTTTCTTTGCGAAGAGGTGCTCTGCTGCGTCTTTGCCGATTACATTTTGATGTGTGTGCGCAATAATTCGTAGAACAATGAGGCACTCATTGATACTTGAAACTTCTCAAAGATAGATGCGTTGATCTTTCAGAAAAATAAGCAAATCAAGAAAATAATCTCAACTCAAAAGCTCACTGTTATCATTGCCCATTTCGGTCAGTCTCACTCGCCATCAAGATTGCCTTCATAGGCTTGTTCGGCCTGTCCAGCTGTAAAACTTGCAACGTTTGAGTGAAAATCTTTGGATTGGCACTGATAGTGTGTTGTTGGGGCAACAAATTAGAGCGTAGTAATGATTCATTGGCACAGGAGCACGTGAACTTGTTATTCTTTTCAACTCCTATTAATCAAAAAATCAAAATAGTCCGAATTGCAATGGCTTTATCATCGAGAATTGGATATAGGAAACTATGCTTACCATTGTAATGCTCTTCGAGCAGTGTTTCCGCACATAAAACATATCATACTGGGACTCTTGCCTAAAGCAAGTCGAACCCAGCCTTTAGGTGAAGCTGGATGTACTGCCTTCGTTTTCGATTTTTTTACATTCTAATTGAATAAAGTAGTAAAATATTGAATCTCGAGGACTTTTTAGAATACAGTAACGTAGTCAAGTGCAATCTCCGTCTACTCTGTACGTACAATCGATTTCGTACTCTTATGAAAATACTCGAATTAGATTATCACCTAACTGATTGCGGTCAGATTATACAACAGGAAAATGGCTGGTCTCCGGCCAAATTCTGGCACATATCAATAGAATTCTTAGTTGTTTTGTTAGATATTCTCGCCCTCTAGAAGCATGTACAATAGTAGTGTGTACTTATTTCAATATTTTCGACTGTGCGACGATAATCATGCAGATAAGTGATCAGACTTTAACTATCAACTAATCCTATCCAACTCAGCACATATACCAATAGATTACAAGAAGGTCATCTTCCTTGGTTTCCACTTGCAGAACTCTCTGATCCATGATCACTTCTTTTCTTTGTCTCATTATTTTGTTGATTTCGCTCTCGTATTGCCAACGCTTCATCCTTTCGCCCCTGGGCTTCGTACACCTCCGCCAAGTAGCACAGTACTTTCGATACGAGCGGGTGCAGTGTATTTTGTGCGAACACAGTTCGTAGCATCTCAAGACTCTGCTCAAGAAACTTGGCTGCCTGATTCAGCTTCTTTTGCTTGTGATACACACGTCCAATATCACTTAACGACATCGCGATGGCAGGCTTTCCGTGCCCGTGAATCGCCAGATACATTTCTAGGCTACGTTCGTGCTTCTCCAACGCAATTCCGAGCTTACCTTGCCGGGCATACGCGCTCCCAAGATTGTTGAGTGACTCGGCGATGTCAGGATGGGGCCTGTCATCTCCATGGATCGCTGTACTCATGTGAAGGCTCTGCTCATAATTCTCCAACGCTTTATCCAGTTCGCCGAGTTCTTCATGAACATTTCCCAGACTGTTGATTGACACTGCGATGTCAGAATGGGGCTCACTGCCTCCGTAGATTGCTAGATATATTTCCATGCTCCGTTTGTGCTTCTCCAACGCATCTTCCAGTTTCCCCAGTGCTCGACATGCCCTCCTCAGATCGTTGAGTGATTTTGCGATATTAGGATGGGGCTTTTCAGTTCCCTAGATCGCTTGAAATATTTCCAGTGTTTGTTCGTGTTTTTCCAACGCACTGTCTAGTTTACCCAATCCTTCATAAGCAAGTCCAAGATTACCGAGCGACCTTGCGATGTCAGGATGTAGTTTGTTATCTCCGTTAATCTCAAGATTCATTTCAAGGCTCTGTTTGTGCTTTTCAAACGCTTCCTCAAATTTACCCAGTCATTCATAAACACACCCAAGATTGTTGAGTGACATTGCGATGTGCGGGTGGGCCTTGTCATATACATGGATCGCTAGATACATTTCCAGACACTGCTCGTGCTTCTCGAATGCTTTGTCCAGTTTACCCAGTCCTTCATACACATTCCCAAGATTGTTCAGTGAAGCTGCAACGTTAAGATTAGGCCTGCCATGCCCGTAAATCTCTAGCCTCATGTCCAGACACTTCTCGTGCATAGAAACTGCGTCATGGAGCTTTCCATTTCGGTCGAGTGCATTTCCGAGATAATTGTACATAAGTGCGATTTAGTTTTCAACGCTTTTCTCCGCCTATGGCCATGCCACATATCCAACAAACCCCTGGTGCATCCTTTCCTTGGATTTGCTGCTTGCTGGTGGTGCAAAATCGTGGCAAGGCGTTCCCACACCTGTACTTCTTCCTCTGCTTTCCCCATGAACTCCATCACCAGACCACTGTATTCGTGAATGTCTTCGACTTTTGAAATATGCTGTATCTCAACAGCTTGCGAGGGAAGCGTGTGGTGATCTACCAGCGCTGAGGTGTGTGATGCAATTTGGCGATGACTGTCTCCAAATACGTTGGGGAACTCTTCGAATGATTTGTCTTCCTTTTGTAGTTCAGTCACTACAACTTCATGTAGCGTAACCAACGAAACACAGTACATCTCATTCCACAGTTCTGAACCACGTTTTGTCTCGCTCAAAATAAATCCCCGCACAAGTCGATGCATGTTGTACATCCACCCTTCTTGTCTTCCTTCTGCTTCATTCCTACAAACCAGCGACGAGCCGTGAGCCAACTCTTCAACCACAACATTTCGAAACATCCGATCAATATTCCCTCCCTCATCTCCTGTAACTCCTTTCACTATCTCCTTCACAATCACGTCCTCAACACCTCCCGGTCCTAGCATTGCCATTGCCAGCAATACAGAGTACGCTTCCGTGGACAATTGTCCCACACTGATTCGCCACGTCGTCCAAATAGACCTCTGCGACTCTCGAACTGGTTTCATCTCCAAAGTGTTCTTCATAATATCTCGCATGTCGTCTGTTCTGTTCGAATTCTTGAATATATTGTGGTAGTGAGCAATCGAGCACTGGAATTGTGCTATATATGACCCGGCCTGAACCAATACAAGTGGCAATCCTCCAAGACTACAGCCTTCTTCATCTCTGCACAGCTCCTTCAGCGCGAGATACTCAGCAGCGTCGCACCTCTCCAGTTCCTCGATTGCCTTCATTACTGCGTCGTCGTCTTGGGTATCCGTTTTTATCTTTCGAATTTGTCGCCACAACGCCACCATCGCGTCTTTCGTGCATAGTGGTTTCAGGGCCAACTTCTGTTCACTCTTCATTTCGTTTCATATGAGAGGTTGGCCTTGTCTCGAAGTCACCACAATCCACCCATTTTCGTCCATTTTTCCTGTTTTCGTACATATTTCATTCAGGACGCCGCTCACTCTGCTATCATCCGCATTATCCAGGCACAATAGCCACCGTCCTTCCCTCTCACATAGCCTTTCTTTCAACAGCTTGACAACCGAGTTCAGATTTCGCCGTTCTTCTTCGTCCAATTTCCTCCGTGTTAGTTTCTCCGCTATCCTCGCGAATGAACTAATCACATCACTCTCACCACCGTTGACGGTTACCCAGAATAATCCTCCTGGAACGGCGCCTTCTCGTTCTGCCCGATCCGCTAGCGCAATCATCAACTCCGTTTTCCCCAGTCCACCGTACTGCGTGATAACCGCACTGCCCCACCGCTCAAGTATTTCCCGAGGTGTGTCCAGTTCTTTGGTACGACCAGAAAAGAACCCTGGGAGTGACGGCCGCACGTGGTGAGGCAAATCATCCTCAATTTCCTATTCCTCCTTCAACTGCTTGAACTCTTGACCCATTGTACATATCTTTGATATGGTACCTGCGGTAACCGCCCGATGTATCAAGTTTTCTACTTTCCTTTCCACCTCTTCCACATTCCTGGCGTTAATGATTTGACTGACTCGTCCTTGCAATAATTGGGTCTCCACCAAGTCAATCGCAGCGACCGCTTGTTCCAATACATCAAACACGAAATCAGTGTCTGTCTGGTTCACGCTCCGCGACGATTTCATGATTTCCGTCATACTTTCCAATGTGTATTGGAGTAGAACCATAATTTGTCCGAGTAAACCAACGAGTACCCTCCTCCCACGACTGGCTTCGGCACACATTGCCACCCCTTTAGCGCCGAGTGCAACCAAATGAAAAACGGTGCTCACCCCCGCGACACATTTTACACCATCGCCCACAACCTCGGCAGTATCCGCCACATGCTCTGCCACCAACTTCGACAAAGCTGCGCATGTTTCCACGGCAGCTGTGCCATGAGCAATCAGCTCGTCCACGAACGATGCTTTCTCCATTTGTTCACGAAGTGTGCCAAAATTATCGGTCGGTTTCTCTTCTACTTTGCCCGTCGAAAACGAAGTCAGTTCCGTTCCAATCCTGCTGATACCGAATCCGCCAAGAGCTTTCTCGATTTCCTCCACTCCACATGACGGTCCTCGGTTGGCTACATCCTTGACTTGTTGTTGCAATAGCTTCCATGGCGCTATTCGCGCTTGTAATTGAATTAACCAACGCTCAAGTTGATCAGGTGTGTTGGGTATTATCTCAACTTGGACATTCCCGCCACGTAACGGTTATGAAGTCGCGTGCGTCTATGAGGACAGCCACATACAATAATTCGCCGTCTGCCATTGTGATTGCCTACATTGATCTATCCATAAACCTCATCCCATGTCCCATCCTCCAGTCGAACTAATTCCACAGAGTCGGCATTTGGAAAGTCAACAAATGACTGTGACTTGTCACGATTATCTTCGTTCGCCACCTTCCAATAGATGCGAGACGAAAAAAGTACATAGGTCAACTTGCAGTCAGACTGCGGCCTTGGCCGTCGAGATACAACGCGTACCTCGGCGGTTTCGAAGAAAGACGAACGTGGGTTGGCAGGATTTGTTGCTGTTGGCATGGTTTGGAGCGTGCACTATCAGATGTGCGTTACTTGAATCGGTAAAGCAGTGTCCTGTACCGTACTGCACAGAAGTGCGAAACAAATTCCAGGCGGTTCACTTTAGTTGCGGCAGGGTTATCTCTTACTGAAACGAAAAAAAAGCGCAGCCCGTTTTTCTGACGTCGAAGGCATACTATACGTGGCGAGCATTAGTAGAGATTGGCCAGAATACACCCCGTGCATAACAGCAAGGACAGGAAAACAGTGAGGGTGCAGCTGTTCACAATTTCATCTCAGGAATAGAACGTAGATGAGAACTGTACGAAAACGATATTGAGCCTCATTATTCATCGGAAAGCTAGCATAGTACTAACGTGTAAATCACGTGTATTGTGGAAAATCTTGATCTCCAAAGAGGCGAAGCTAGTAAACAACATGTCCATACACGTACCGTCCTGAACTTGGACATAGGTTATAGAAGTCATCAAAAACGGGGAATACGAAATAGTCGAGTATACTTGATAGATTAAGATAGTGGATTCTGTACGCGTTTGTGGGGGCCCCATAGTGAAGTTACCTTGTCAAAGTTCCGACATCAAGAACTATTCTGTTCGGCGCTCGCTCTTCTATCACATCCTATGTCTACAGATTTGTACGCGTCCCTCACCTTGCTAATAAGACTGCTCCGTGAATAAGCCCGAAAACGAGAATCTAGAAGGGAAGTATCACTGTTGACTTGAATATCAGGCTAGACGAAATGTAATTCAAGCTTGGGGTGGCTTAGCGCCGAGGTGACTTGTCATTCCTCTTACAAGCAAAAATGATTATGGTCTTTGATTTTGATAAATTTCAAGGTACACACTTCGATTTAGAATATTACCACTGGACAGTAAGGTGTTACGGATTTGAGGCGTAAATTTCGCACTCGTGCTTGATTTCCATGTGTGAGGATTTGATTCAATGACAAACAAATTGAATTTGAGATGTTGAGTTATTCAGCCATATCGTCTGTGATGATATAGTTAGATGGTATGTAGAGGAGATGATCCGAAGTATTTCTAACTAGTGTACGTAACTCAGAGAGCCGACCCCTCTCACCAGTGTCGCCCTATCAGCCAAAGCTTGTACTTTAATACATTAGAATTATTCATCCGCGCTATTAATTCAAAGAACCACCGTATCAGGAATAATTTATTCTTCATAGATACTTTGCCCAGTCATTAATTAAAGTAAACCCGAAATTTTTCAAGGAGTTATTCAACCAGTCTTAGCGCTATAAGAGTATGAAAGTGTCAAATTTTGAAGCTGCCAGAAGAATTTGAGTAGAGAACGCAACAGTAAATACTACTTGCACTTTATCGATGCTGATCGGAATCTGAGATTAGGACGCAAATGGAGTGAATCGGAATACTTCAGCCACGTGTCAAGAAACAGATACGGTAAAAGCTGTTTGATTTTTGTAAATTTCCTTCCTGACTTTCACTCCGAATAATTCTTATTTATTCTGTTCCGAAGCTCGTGAGAAATTATTTCATCACTGCTTGTCATGGGCTCGAGTAATTTATTCCGATGAAACCTCAAGCACCAAATTCTAAAAGAAGAAGATGTTCCCAACCTTTGATGTCAGCTGTCCTCGGATATTTAAAAACCCAAACTAACCTCGAAATTGAAAACTGTTAATTCTTAATTAAAGTTACTTCGATAAGTAAGAGGTAAATCAAGTTTAGTGAAAGATAAAAAGCTCAAAAACCCTTTTCATTTTTCTATCCATAAAAACTTTTCCTCAGACAGAAAACTGCTTGGTCAATTAGTGCAGTCGGGCGTACAGCTGCTCTTTCGAAGCGTGGACTGGGAACGTTTGCAAAATAATTAAAAACTGGACAGATTGTTTTTCGCGCAGAATGACAGTGACAATGCCTTGATAAACTCAGAGAGTACAACTTGTTCTAAATGCAAGGCAAATACACGTTCAACAACGATTCCAGGCACATATATTTTTACGTAGAGTTAAAATATTTTTATTATTATTTACACCTTCACAAATAAAACCTGTACTGCCATTGACATTTCTTATTGCATTAAAAGAAAACATTACCTTGAAAACTCAAGAGAAAGTAGAGTCCGAACAATGATTCTGCAGAAAAAATTGTCAATTCGTAGTGTGCAACGCTTGTTTTTGAAGGTTTATGAAATGTCCAAAATCTGATATTACTAGTTTGAAGCCAAATGCAACAGCTTGACGCAATGCTCATCACAGAATAATTTTGTACAACAGAACTAAACCGGAATTCATACAATTGCAAAAATTTTATTTTATTAGTTTCCGCACACCTGCAGTGTTGAAGGCGAAAACATGCGATCTAGGATTCGTTATGCCGAGCAGAATAATCAAAGGAAACCCCCAAACTAAAGTAGATGAATCAGTTTTACTTCTGCTATGAGCAATATATTTCTAAAATAATTTTGGATTAAATTCAAATTCACTTTTGAATTTTGTTTAGAGTAAAGCAGCGAAATGTGGTTATTAAAAAGCATTCTATCAGAAAATGATCATGACTTACTTCAATCATGATTATTTCCGAATTTAATTATGCTATAATTCATAATAATAAACAATGCAGCTTGTCATAATTGTATTCCTGAAATCATTTTGCTATTTCCAAATCTAAAAAGAGCACCGTCATATTACTTTAACCGAAGAGGGAATGGACTTTGATGAT
>JAAUYH010094779.1_pt1 | contig 30542 bp, 30 predicted proteins | sample 7278061 | NCBI WGS metagenome assembly JAAUYH01 (sample SAMN14350203, study PRJNA611818) | marine sediment metagenome | isolation source: surface marine sediment (0.6m) | place: French Polynesia: Moorea | collected 2018-08
AGTATCTGAGGTGTTTCCTTCAAAAACTTCTACAGCGATAGGACAACCATTTTGATCACAAAGTAGTCCAAAGACTATTTGAGTTTTCCCTTTCTTCTTATCCCTATTATCAACAACCTCGTCTGGCAATGTTGATAAATTTGCCAAGGTTCTTTTTTTGACTTTATCTCCTTCTCGGTAAGATTCACGAAGAAGAACAGCCGGCGCCTCCTTTATTGGTGGTAAATAAAGAGAAAAAATCTTACACTAAAGGTCAATTTAAGATAATCCATTGCCTTGAGGAGTGAGTCAATAATGAATTCATTGTTAACCAAATATCACTTAAAGTCTCCCCTAGCGTGGGGTTTAGCCCTCGCCTTTAGTAGTAGTGTCTTAGTGGGGTGCAATAACCAACCCCCTGCTGACACCGGAACCTCCCCCGATGGGACCACCCCCTCAGCAAGTGGAGATGGGCTAAAATTAGGCGCATTACTACCAGTTACAGGGGATTTATCCTCTATCGGGGCGAATATGCCAGAAGCGGTTAAACTAGCCATTGATGAGATTAATGCTTGTGGTGGAGTGAACGGTCAACCGGTTACCTTAGTCACAGAAGATAGTCAAACCGACCCCACCGCCGGGGGAGCAGCCATGACCAAACTGGCAGAAGTTGACCGAGTTGCGGGTGTGGTAGGTGCCTTTGCCAGTAGTGTTTCTGGGGCTGCTGTGGGTATTGCAGCGCAAAACAAAGTTATGTTAATCTCTCCAGGTAGTACCAGTCCTGTGTTTACCGACCAGGCTAAAAATGGAGAATTTAACGGGTATTGGGCGAGAACTGCTCCTCCTGATACTTATCAAGCCCAAGCTTTAGCCGCCTTAGCCCAAAAACAAGGCTTTGAGAATGTATCGACTGTGGTGATTAATAACGACTATGGGGTAGGCTTTGAACAGCAGTTTGTAGGGGCATTTGAGAAGTCAGGAGGAAAAATTCTCGATAAGGAAAAACCCGTCCGTTACGACCCCAAAGCCGCTACTCTCGATAGTGAAGCAGCAGCCGCGTTTGCTAATAGTCCTGATGCTGTGGCTGCGGTACTTTACGCAGAAACTGGCAGTATTTTATTACAAGCAGCCTATAAACAAGGGTTAAGCGAGGGCGTTACTGTCTTGTTAACGGATGGGGTCTATTCTCAGGACTTTGTGGAACAGGTGGGCAAAACGGCTGATGATCAGTATATTTTAGAAGGGGCTTTAGGAACGGTTCCGGGGGCTGATGGTCAAGCTTTAGATGCGTTTACTACCAAGTGGAATGAAAAAACAGGGAAGGATGTCACGGCCTTTGTTCCCCACAGTTGGGACGCAACTATCCTTTTGATGTTGGCCGCTGAAGCTGCGAAAGCCAACACCGGAGAGGCGATACAGAGTAAAATCAGAGAAGTAGCTAACGGGCCAGGAACAGAAGTGAGTGACCCCTGTGAAGCGATCGCCTTGGTTCGCGATGGGGAAGATATTAACTATCAAGGGGCTAGTGGTAACGTCGATATTGATGAGAATGGCGACGTTGTCGGTAGTTATGATGTTTGGACAGTAACGGCAGAGGGGACAACGGAAGTGATTGATAAAGTGAGTCCCACAGAATAAGGTTGACCCTTAATTGTTAAGAAATATAACCCGCTTCGGCGGGTTTATTTTATTTAAAAAAACGTCAAATAAGTTAAGAAAATCTATAATCTTCCTGGTTAAACATTGAGAATTTATAGAATTTAGATACTGTCTTTCTTGTGGTTAATAACTGAGCCAGAAAAGAGGAAAAAATGTTATCTCAATTAGTGGCCAATAAATCTGTTAATTATCTTAAAAAAATTGGCATTATCGTCATTATTATTAGTTCTCTTGGTTCCCATCTTGTTCATAATACACCTCTCAATAGCCCGATTTTTCCCCATCTGTTTGCTCGGTTTACTGCTCTAACCGGAATGGGTTCCCAGTGGCGAATGTTTTCGGTGGTTGATCGCTTTAGTTGGCGACTAGAAATCGTAGCGATTAATGAAAATCAAACCATTGAAACCTTGCCTATTTTTATTGAGGAAGAAAAAGGCTTTTTTCAGAAACAATTTATTGATTTCAGAGAAGGAAAACTACATCAAAATTTATTTATTTATCCCGATGCTCGTTACCATTATAGCAATTATTTGTGTCGACTATATCAAAATGAGAATAATTCCATTAAAGCCATCCGGTATGATTTATTTTGGCGACAAATTTTGCCCCCTGAACAGGCAGCCATTAGAAAACAATATCTAACGGAAGAGTTTAGTGATTTAGGTAAATTAGGAGAATATCCATGCAAAAATTGATTAAAAATGCCAGTAAAAAATTATATAATTTTTGGTTTGCTAAAAAACCAACCTTGAATTTAGGTGTATTTAGGATTATTTTTGGTCTATTTATTCTGAATATCTTATTACTGAGTTATTTCCACTGGAATGAGTATTATGGGGTGAATGGAATTGTCTCTTTAGACCGATTTATTCATGCTAGAGGGGGCTGGTTTTTGGCTTCTTTTAAGTCCATTTTTGCTCTGTCTAATCATCCTCAATTTATCTGGATTATTTATGGACTTGGTTTAGTTACAACCTTGTGTTTTATTATCGGGTTGGGAACTCGTATTGTCACCATTATTTTATACATCTTCTGGTTTTCTTTATGTAATCGCAATTCTGCCATTATAGACAGTAAGGATATTGTTATTCAAATGCTGTTATTTTATAGTTGTTTTGCTCCCTTGGGAAACAGCTTATCCGTTGATAATATTTTTCGAGCTAAGTTACTGCGTAAACGTCGTAATATCATCAATTATGTCCCTCCAAAACAGTCAGTTTGGGGTTTAAGACTCCTACAAATTTCTATTGCGTTGATTTATCCTTTATCTGCTATAGATAAACTGTCTAGTGATATTGCGTGGCGAGACGGCAGTATCATGTATTATATTTCCTTGTATGATGCTTGGTTTCGCTTTACTGATGTTGATTTACTACACAATTATTTTTTGAGTATCATTACAACTTATAGTTCCTTAATGCTTGAGTTTCTGTTTCCTATTTTGGTTTGGTTTAAACGAACAAAATATTGGATATTAAGTATGATGGCATTATTTCATATTTCTATTGCTATTGTTATGAACGAATTTGTCTTACAATTTAGTCTAGTGATGTTGATTTCTTATGCTTTGTTTTTGGATGCTGAGATCATCAAAAAGGTAGCTTCAAAGTTCAAGAAAAAATACAATTTTTTTGAAAAAACAATACTTGTAAAGCAGAACGTTAATTCGTAGAAAATAAGGAGAAAAAAATGAGAATTGAACAAGATAGTATGGGTAAAATTGAAGTGCCATCAGAGGCTTATTGGGGCGCACAAACCCAGCGATCGCTTCGTTATTTTGCCATTGGTGATGATATCATGCCCCGAGAGATGATTCGGGCGATCGGTATTCTTAAAAAAGCGACAGCTATTGTTAATAAAGAGTTGGGTAAATTAGATGCAAAAAAAGCAGAATTGATCGGACAAGCAGCCGATGAAGTGATATCAGGAACACTAGATAATCACTTTCCCTTGAAAATTTGGCAAACCGGAAGCGGTACCCAAACTAACATGAATGCTAACGAAGTCATTGCTAACCGTGCCATCGAATTAGCAGGAGGAATATTAGGGAGTAAGGACCCCATTCATCCCAACGATCATATTAATATGTCTCAGTCTTCTAATGATACCTTTCCCACTGCTATGCACATCGCTGCAGTAGAAGAAATTACCCATAAATTATTACCTGCGATCGCTAAATTACGGGATAGTTTAGAGACAAAAACACAGGAATTTCAAAACATTGTTAAAATTGGCCGTACTCATTTAATGGATGCCGTTCCTTTAACCTTAGGACAAGAATTTTCAGGATATATTTCCCAACTCGATAAAGATATAGAAAGAATCCAATTAAGTTTACCCGATTTATATGAATTAGCCATCGGTGGAACCGCCGTCGGAACAGGATTAAATACCCACCCAGAATTTGCCCAAAAAGTAGCCCAAGAAATTGCTCAAATAACCGATTTACCCTTTATTTCAGCCGATAATAAATTTGCTGCATTAGCGGCACATGATGCCATCGTTATGTGTAGTGGAACCCTAAAAACATTGGCTTGTTCCTTGATGAAAATAGCGAATGATATTCGCTGGTTAGGATCAGGTCCTCGTTGTGGAATAGGAGAGCTTATTTTACCTGCAAATGAGCCAGGATCATCCATTATGCCAGGAAAAGTTAACCCCACCCAATGCGAAGCAATGACGATGGTTTGTGTGCAAGTAATGGGTTATGATGCTGCGATTAGTATGGCGGGAAGTCAAGGTAATTTTGAGTTAAATGTCTTTAAACCGTTACTCATTTTTAATCTGTTAAATTCTATCAGATTATTGTCCGATGCTTGTTCATCTTTTAGGGAGCATTTAGTAGTAGGATTGCAAATTAATCAACAACAAATTGAACATTATTTAAACAATTCTTTGATGTTAGTAACCGCATTAAACCCCCATATTGGCTATGATAACGCAGCTAAAGTGGCTAAAAAAGCCTACGAAGAAAATACCACCTTAGAAGCAGCTTGTGTTGCTTTAGGGTTTCTCACACAAGAAGAATTTAAAACCATTGTTGATGCTAAAAAAATGACGTAAATCAATACATGATTTTTGTAGAATGGGCATTATACGGCCTATGATTAGGATAAGAATATTAGGAGTTTTATCCATGAGCGACCCGATGACAGTTACTTACCCCATAGAGGAAATACTTAAGCGTATTGAGGACAAATTAGATAAGATAGATGAGAAGTTTGAGACTAAATTAGACAAACTCGATGAGAAGTTTGAGACTAAATTCGAGAAGTTTGAGACTAAATTAGACAAACTCGATGAGCGTCTCACCACCATAGAAGTTGGACAGGGAAGACTAGAAGAAAAAGTCGATGGTTTAGGAAAACGGTTAGATAATCAAGAGTTTATCAACCGTGGTGTACTCGTTGGCTTAATTATTGCCTTATTAGGGGGTTTAGCAAAGATGTTCGGGTTCATCGGTAGTCCCTAAACTGTTCTTCATAACCCAGTCTCCTTTTTCAGACCCGTCTTATCCTATAATCACAGTAGGATTTTGATTATAAGGATGTAATGAAACCTTATCTCGCTGCTGCTATTCAGATGACCAGTAAGCCTGATCTAGAGAAAAATCTAGCAGAGGCCGAAGAACTGATTGAACTTGCTGTCCGTCGTGGGGCTGAATTAATTGGCTTACCAGAAAACTTTGCCTTTTTGGGAAAAGAAGAAGATAAACTCAGCAAAGCCAAAGAAATTGCTCAAAAAGCTGAGAAATTTCTCAAAACCATGGCCCAACGCTTTCAAGTTACCATTTTAGGCGGAGGGTTTCCCGTACCCGTCGAAGGTGATCCCAGTAAAGCCTATAATACTGCCCTTTTGGTCGATCCCACTGGAAAAGAATTATCCCGTTATCAAAAAGTCCACCTATTTGACGTTGATCTTCCCGACGGGAATACCTATCAAGAATCAAGTACAGTGATGCCAGGAACTAAATTACCTGATACTTACTCGTCTCAAACCTTAGGTAACTTAGGACTCTCCATTTGTTACGATGTTCGCTTCCCAGAATTGTATCGTCATTTATCCCATCAAGGGGTAGATGTTTTATTCGTTCCGGCTGCTTTTACCGCTTTTACTGGCAAAGATCACTGGCAAATTCTCTTACAAGCCAGAGCGATCGAAAACACCTGTTATATCATTGCACCAGCACAAACCGGGAACCACTATGCTAGACGGTTTAGCCACGGCCACGCGGTTATTATCGACCCTTGGGGCCTCATTTTAGACGACGCGGGACAACAACCCGGCATGGCTTTAGCCGAAATTGATCCCCACCGCGTTAAGCAGGTGCGTCAACAAATGCCATCTTTGCAACATCGGGTTTTTGTCTAAACCTGCCGTGATACCATAGTTATCTAACAAAGAAAACCTTATCGAGAGATTTCATGGCTATTAAAACTCCCGACTGGGTGAAACACGCCGTTTTTTACCAAATTTATCCCGACACCTTTGCGAGAAAGGTTCCCCCCCATCAAGAATGGTTGTTAGATGTTCCTGTCGAAGACTGGGATGCACCTCCAACCGCCCAAGGATACAAAGGCGGAAACCTTTGGGGGGTGATCGACAAATTAGATTATTTACAAGATTTAGGGGTCACAGCCCTTTATTTTACCCCCATTTTTCGCTCGGCTAGTAATCATCGCTATCATACTCAGGATTATTATGCCATCGATCCTTTGTTGGGAGAGCGAGAAGCCTTCGATCAATTATTGAAAACTGCCCACGATAAAGGGTTTAAGGTGGTTTTAGATGGAGTATTTAATCACGCCAGTCGTGGCTTTTTCTTCTTCAACGATATTCTGGAAAATGGACCGAACTCCCCTTGGTTAGATTGGTTTAAAATCGAAGGCTGGCCTTTATCTGCTTATGATGGTAGTCTTCCTGCCAATTATGTCTCTTGGATCGATTACCGCGCTTTACCCCAATTTAACCACAATAATCCAGGGGTGAGAGAATATATTATGCAGGTGGGAGAATATTGGTTAAAACAAGGGATCGACGGTTGGCGGTTGGATGTACCTGACTGTGTTAAAGCAGAAGGGTTTTGGGAAGAATTTCGAGAACGGGTGAAAGCGATTAATCCTGAAGCCTATATTGTCGGAGAAATTGCTTTTGATGCCACACAATGGCTAGATGGGAAGCAATTTGATGGGGTGATGAATTATCCCTTTGGTCGTTTAACCGCCGGTTTTATTATAGGCGATCGCGTTGATAAAGAGACCATTCCTCATTTTTATGAACCCTACGAAACCCTGGATGCAGAAGGTTACGCTAAAGGAATTGAGGACTTATTAGCCCGTCATCCTTGGGAAATTCAATTAACCCAGTTAAACTTACTCGATAGTCATGATACCCCCCGATTTTTGAGTATTGCAGGGGGCGATCGCACTTCGGCTAAGTTAGCCACGTTATTATTGTTTACCTTCCCTGGAACCCCTAACCTCTTCTATGGGGATGAAATTGGCATCGAAGGAAGTCATGATCCCGATGCAAGAAAAGGCTTTCCCACAGAAGATAAATGGGATCAAGAAGCCTTAGCTTACCATAAACAATTAATCGAAATTCGCAAAAAATACCCTGCTTTACGGACAGGAACCTATCATCCTCTCTATGCCAAAGAAAATGTTTATATTTTTGCTCGCATTTTAGGAGAAGAAGGGGTAATTATTGCGGTGAATAATGGGGAAGGAAAAGCAGAAATCTCTCTCACCAAGTTTGAAAAAGTTCCCTCAATTTCCATCAATAAACCGAATAATCTTGTTTATGGAGAAGGAGCTAATAATTGGCATGATGGTCAATTGAATTTAACCATTCCCCCTCGTTGCGGCTTGATATTAGCCGAGTAAACCCTTGAAAGTTGAGAATTTAGAATAAAAAGTTGTTCTAAATTCTCTCCATAGATAACCTTATTCAGTCAGTACCAATTATTCATGGAAGAAATCAAAAAACGCCTTCAAGAAGACATGGCCGAAGTGAGTTGGGATGATATTAAACCCCATGCTCAAAGAGACGCTGTCATTGTTGTCAATGACAACTTAAGCTTAGTAGATGTGGGGGTTGCCATTGCCCAAGATGATAAAATAATGGTTGAACGTTGGATTACAGAACAATTAATTAATAAGCCGTCTAATCAACAGTTGAGCGACTGGAATATTAACCCCACTCAGTTATTTAAAACCTTAATTGTACAACCTTTTGTCTTAGTTCAAAGTCTCGAAGCTTAGAGGATAAGGGAAGAGTCGGGGAAAAAATGTCGTCCAGAGGGAACAACCCCATTTAATTTTGTCAATTTTTTGATACACTAGGGGTGAAAATAATTTTAGGAAATTATTAAGATGGAAAGCGTTGCTTATATCGTTGTTTTAACTATGGCTTTGGCCGTTCTCTTTTTTGCCATCGCCTTTCGGGAACCCCCCCGTATCCAAAAGTAGACATCAGGGTTTAACCCCTCGACTGTCAGTCAATCTTAAATCTCGTCTGAGCCGCTATTTTTCCTCATTTTAACAGGGAAGAATAAGGACGGCTCAGAGTCTTGTATTTTCCAGGAGTTAATTAGTTATTCTGGTATCATAAACGATCTTACTTCTTCTACCGTCATCTTCCGTTGCTACGGATAGTCTTATGCAATGTCCCTACTGTCAGCATACCAATAGCCGTGTCTTAGAATCTCGCTCTTCCGAAGGTGGACAAAGCATCCGTCGCCGTCGTGAATGTTTGAACTGCAAGCATCGTTTTACTACCTATGAACGCATTGAGTTCGTTCCCATCACTGTCATTAAACACGACGGTAAAAAAGAGTCTTTCGATGCGTCTAAGCTCCTACGAGGCATGGTAAGGGCTTGTGAAAAAACAGGTATCTCTCATCAACGTCTTGAGACTATTGTAGATGATATCGAGGCTTATTTACAACAACGTCCCCAAAGAGAAGTCACGACTCATGAAATTGGACAATTGGTCTTAAAATATTTACGGGAAGAAAATGAAGTGGCTTATATCCGCTTTGCTTCTGTTTATGGAAGATTTAAAGGCATTAAAGACTTTGTAGAAACCCTAGACCAACTACAAGAAGAGTCCCTTCCCACCTCAGTATCTCAATGGTCTAATCCTTCTCCCACAGATAGAGACAATGCTTCAACTTCTCCCTGTCTAAGTCTAACCCACAATGGTTCGGATAAGTCCTGATCAGTGATAAGTATAATACATAATTGACAACAGATAATTAATAATTAATAATAAGTCAGTCAATATTATAGTAAGATTATCATTCCTGATGACAATTGCTAGGACGATTTGTGTTGGATTTCTTGCAGTCATTGCTGTAGGAACCCTTTTATTAATGTTACCTTTTGCCACTAATGATGGAAGTTGGAATAATCCTCTAGTCGCTTTATTTACCGCTACTTCTGCTGTTTGTGTCACTGGATTAATTGTTGTTGATACCGGTAGTTATTTTTCTTTTTGGGGTCAATTAATTATTCTTCTCTTGATTCAAGTGGGAGGATTAGGTTATATGACCACCACAACTTTTTTGATTTTATTATTAGGTAGAAGATTTGATCTTAGGCAAAAGTTAGCCATACAAGAATCCTTTGATCGTCCTTTTTTACATGGTAATAGTCAAACCCTTATTCGTTCTATTATTGCCACTACCCTTGCTTTTGAAATTTTAGGTATTATACTAATGCTTCATGTTTTTTCTCAAAAATATGGAACTTTACAAGGGTTATGGTTGGCAATTTTTCATAGTATTAGTGCTTGGAATAATGCAGGATTTAGCTTGTTTGCTGATAGTTTAATGAGTCTTGATGATTCTTTGACTATTAATTTAGTGATTCCTTTATTGATCATTTTTGGCGGGATTGGTTATCAAGTTATTATGGAACTTTATATGGCCATTGTCCATATTGTTACTAGAAATCAAGAAAGATTAGTTTTTTCCTTAAATTTTAAAGTAGTAATTAGTACAACAGCAATTTTATTAGTTGCCGGTACGCTGGTATTTTTTATTATTGAATACGGCAACCCTGATACATTGGGTGACTTGGATTTTAAAAGTAAAATCTTAACAGCTTGGTTCCAATCTGTAACCACAAGAACGGCAGGTTTTAATAGTATTGATATTGGACAAATGACTTTTGCTGGTTTATTTTTAACCATTGGCTTAATGTTTGTTGGTGCAAGTCCTAGTGGTACAGGAGGAGGAATAAAAACAACTACCTTACGAATTTTGACAAACTGTACTCGTTCGGTTTTAAGAGGTAGTGATGAGGTGGTAATGTTTAAGCGAGAAATTCCTGTCTCATTGATTTTAAAGGCAGTTGCTGTCGTTTTTGGTTCAACGAATATGGTAGTATTAATGACGTTTTTAATTTACTTAAATGAAGGTATTTTTCATCCCAGTTTTTTTGAATCTGGTGTTACTTCGTTACAAGTTTTATTTGAGGTTATTTCTGCTTTTGCTACCGTAGGATTATCCACAGGAATTACAGCTAGTTTATCCCCTGTTTCTCAACTATTAATAATCCTAACCATGTACACGGGAAGGGTCGGAATTCTTTTATTTATGGCTGCTATAGTCGGAGAAACTCGTCCACGAGTTGTTCAATATCCTGAAGAAACTTTGCTAGTAGGATGAGTCTTAAATTTGGTATGATGGACAATAAGAAAACCATTGTTAAAATAAGGGTGAGGTATTAGTTTGAAATCCTTAAACTTCTTAAGTAGTCTCCGTCGAGAAACGCGTCAATTTGCGGTTATTGGGTTAGGAAGATTTGGCCGTGCTGTTTGTGGAACCCTTCATAAATTAGGGTATGAAGTGTTAGGAACTGATATCAATGAAGCGTTGGTTGCTCAAGTTTTAGCGGAAAAACTCGCTTCCAGTGCCATTGAATTAGATTCGACTAAACCCAACGCTTTAAAAGAAGCCGGAATTTTTGAATTTGATACGGTTATTATTGCCATCGGTAACTATTTAGAGGAAAGTATTATTACCACCTTAAACGCTAAAGAAGGAGGGGTAAAATATGTAGTGGCTAAAGCTTCATCTGATATTCATGGTAAACTATTACAGAGGGTAGGAGCGGATTTAGTGGTGTTTCCTGAATACCAAGCAGGATGTGATTTAGCTCATTCATTAACCCAAAGTCCAGGGGTAATGGAACGATTTGAACTTGACCCGGATCATAGTATTGTAGAAACTCGTATACCTGAAGAGTTTAATGGGAAAACTATTGAAGAATTAAAGCTGAGAAGTCGTTACAATATTAGTGTTTTAGCTGTGGGAAAAGAGGATAAATTCAAAATTAATCCTCATCCACAAGAAAAGTTAAATAAAGATTTATCAATGGTGGTAATTGGTTCTAATAAAGCGATTCAAAAACTACCCATTTAATGATTTTTTTCAGTTATTTAAGATTGAGATGAATCCAAGAAATTAGCGAAAATAGCAACAGGAATCATCGGTAACATGGGTAATAAACAGATCAACCATTGATATCCGTTTAACGGCGCAGTGTCAAATAAACTGTTCATCAGCCCCCATTGACTAAAGAGAATTTGTAAGATAGTAGCTGTGACAATTCCAATGACAATCATGGGTGTATTGGTCATCACGGTTGAATGGGAATTAAAACGACTGACTAAACTCATCCCCAGAGAACTAATGCTCAATAAATAAACAACTCGCGCTGCCACTAACGCTTGAATCGCCATAGTTCGAGCGATCGCAATATTTCCTGTCGTGTTGTTAGCCCACTCAAAGATGCCAAAAATTAGTATCCAGTTAAACAGAGAAATGAGCAGGATACGACGGAGTAATCGTTTGGTTAATAGCGGTTCCTGAGGATCACGGGGGGGTCTTGCCATCAAACCCGGTGTTTTCGGTTCAAAGGCCAAAGGCACTGTCATAGTCACCGAGTTAATCATATTCAACCACAGCACTTGCAAGGATAAAATAGGTAAATCCCTGGCCAAAAAGGCACTAATTAAAATGGTCATAGACTCTCCCCCATTCACCGGTAAGAGAAAGGCGATGGCCTTACGCAAATTTTGATAAACGGTTCTTCCTTCTTCTACGGCAGCCTCAATCGACGCAAAATTATCATCCGTTAACAACATATCCGCAGCATCTCGGGCCACATCCGTTCCCCCTTTCCCCATAGCGATACCGATATCGGCTTGTTTCAGTGCCGGGGCATCGTTAACCCCGTCTCCCGTCATAGCCACAATTTCCCCTTGAGATTGCAGGGCCTCTACCAGTTGCAGTTTTTGGGCAGGGGCAACGCGGGCAAACACTGATCCCCCTTCTACGGTTTCCACTAAGGTAGGGGTATCCATTTGACTTAATTGTTGTCCAGAAAAGGCCAGAACTTTCTCCTCGGATTGAATACCCATGCGTTGGGCAATGGCTTTAGCCGTGGCTAGATGATCCCCTGTAATCATCTTGACTCGAATGCCAGCCGATTGGCAATTATCAATAGCTGCGATCGCTTCGGGACGAGGGGGATCAATCATGCCTTGTAACCCCAAAAAGACTAACTCGGTTTCTATATCTTCATGATTGAGGGAATGTTGATAACGGTTCACCTCTTTTTTGGCAAAGGCTAAGACCCGTAACCCTTGTTCTGCCATCGTTTCAACTCTTGCTTCAATGAACGAGCGATCGATGCTCACCCGTTGACCATTATGCTGTAATTGGTATTGAGAGCGGCTTAAAATGGCTTCTACCGACCCTTTGACATAAATCACCCTTTCGGATTCAGACTGCTGTTCTTTCCCATCCCGATGCAAAGTTGCCATATACTGAAACTCTGATTCAAAAGGAATCACATCTAAGCGAGGCATGGCGTTGTTGAGGGCAGCTTGGCTTAACCCTGCTTTGCCCCCGGCCGCTATTAAAGCCCCCTCGGTGGGATCTCCTACCACCATCCAATCTGAATGACGGGCTTCTAAATGGGAATCATTACACAATAACCCTGCTTTCAAACATTCTTCTAAGACCGGACTCAAGGTGTCAATGGATTGATGGGAATGGGGTTCTTGGAGATCGCAGGAAATCTCGCCTTTGGGACTATAACCGCTACCGCTTACACTGTATTGTTCTTCTCCTGCATAAATCGATTGAACCGTCATTTGATTTTCTGTGAGGGTTCCTGTTTTATCAGAACAAATGACGGTGGCACTTCCCAAAGCTTCCACCGCACTTAATTTGCGAATAATGGCGTTACGTTTAGCCATGCGGTTAACTCCGATGGCCAGGGTGATGGTAACAACGGCCGGTAAACCTTCAGGAATGGCACTTACAGCTAAAGCTACAGCCGCCTCAAACATATACACCCAAGACTCTCCTTGGCCGATACCGATGGTAAAGGTGAGGGTTGCCAACGCTAAAATGACATACAATAGGGTCTGACTGAATTTGGTAAATTTGCGGGTGAGGGGCGTGTTAAGATTGACCCGTTGATCGAGGGACTGGGAAATTTTACCAACTTCGGTGGCTTCTGAGGTGGCGACGACCATCCCTTTGCCTTGGCCAAAGGTGACGAAACTACCGGTATAAGCCATATTTGTGCGTTCGGCTAAAGTGGTTCCGGCAGGTAAAGGGGAGATAGATTTGCTGACAGGGAGGGATTCTCCGGTGAGTGCAGATTCATCAATTTGTAGGCTACGGACGCTTAAGAGTCTTAAATCTCCGGGGACTTTATCTCCAGACACTAAGAGGACAATGTCTCCTGGGACTAAATCTCGTGAGGGAATTTTAACTTTGCTATGATCACGAATAACGGTGGCTTCGGTGGTGACAGCTTTGGACAGGGAGGCGATCGCTTCTTCGGCTTTCGATTCTTGTATGAAGCCGATCACCGCGTTGATAATGGTTACCCCCCAAATAACCCCTGCATTGGTCATAGAACCGAGGAATGCTTTGATGGTTCCTGCAATTATTAGGATGTAAAGGAGAGGCTGATTAAATTGTAAGAGTAATCTTAACCAGGCGGGTTTTCCCTGTTTTATTTCCAGTTCGTTAAAGCCGTATTTTTCTAATCGTCTGGCCACTTCTTCGGCGGTTAAACCCTTTTCGACATCGCTGTTAAAAGTTTTGAGGATTTCTAAGTCTGAAAGTTCATGATACCGGTGAGACGATGAAGATTTTGTCTGCATTTTGTCCTCACTATCAAAGCTAGATGGTTAACTCATTTCTCTGGCAACTGATGTCGGGTTTAAGAGAAAAATCGAAGCACGTTTTGCCGTTTCTGAGGATAAGTGAATCTGGGTTAAATTAACTAATCCATCTTTGAGAAAAGCATCCCTAACCAGAACTTTTTCTCCTTTGTTAAACCCTGTTTCATAAAAAACTTCTTTGATGCCGGCAGAGATAATTAATTTTAAACAAGAAATACACGGCTCTAAGGTAACATAAATACTAGCCCCGTTGGTGGAAATGCCGTGTTTTGCTGCTTGAGCGATCGCATTGGCTTCAGCATGGATGGCACGGGAAGGAAGACTACTGGAACTATCACAGCTATCGAGTCCAGGATAACAAAATCCTTGCGCTGTACAGTGTGCTGTTCCTGATGGTGAGCCATTATAACCTGTGGCTAACACTTGTCTATCTTTGACGATAACTGCACCCACTGGAAAGGCCAAACAGGTTGACCGAGTAGCAGCGAGTTTAGCGATCATGATAAAGTATTCATCCCATGTCGGTCTTTGTTCTTCAAGAAAAGTCATTAATACTGTTAACTATTAACTGCGGTATTTTGTTGAGGAAAAACAACTTGAGCATCTTCCCACATTTCATCAGGAATAGGTTGACTATCGGGATCATCTAGGGCATTTTTTTCGATTTCCTCATCAGTCATCCCTTTAATCTTATCCCAATCAGTTTCACCCTTCATTTTTGCCCATTCTTCACGAGAAACTCTGGTAATATTTTGTTCTTTCACGTTGGTTGGCCCTCCTAGCACTAATAAACCGACACACATTTCCACGCCATGTATAAACAATATAGAGGATAACTCCATCTAATTCACCTAAGAGGATGATTCTTGTTTCCCCATAATCAATGCGGTTATCGATACGCTGTATAAATGGATTAGTAAAAATCCTCTCTAAGTCAGCAAAGTCTATCCCATGTTTCTCCATATTAGCTTGACGTTTATTTTCATCCCACTCAAAAAATTGGGGTATATTCATTAACGATCATCCTTATTATCATCTGTTTCTGGTATCAGTGACAAGTTAATTAAAATTTCTCGTAATTGAATTAAAGCATCATCATAATTTTTAAATTGTATTTCAGCTATTTTTGTGGGAATACCGCGAGGAAATCTAGAAACAGTTTTATTATGTTCATATAATAGAATAATTGGAATATTTTCCATTGCTGCAAATGCTAATTCCATTCCTACACCAAAGGAATTATAACCTAAATAAGCAATCACTAAATCTGCTTGAGTCACTTGATGTTTATCGGTTTGATAAACTTCTTCTGGGGTAACATTGGGATGAGTAATAGGGTCAGTATTTAGATGAGGAACATACGAATTAAATCCTAATTCATTACAAAGTGATCCTATCGCTTCATAAAAAGCTTTGGTGGTTTCAGTATTTTCAATTCCAGTTAATGCACCAGAAATATAGATTTTATTAATGTTTTTTTTCATAAGATTAATTTATTTATAACAACAATTTATTGAACAGAATTGTTAGATGATGATGAAGATGGAGAAGATAAAGGATTTCGCACTAATTGAAGATATAGACTAAAACATGACACTAATAAGCTTAAAACGGCTGTTAATCCAATCACTGCTGTACTCCATTTCATTACATCCCACTCTTTAGGAATGGTAAGAAAGTAAAGTAAGGATTTCTTTCTAAGTTTTTCTTTAGATTTCTTGAACTCTTGTGAATTTTCAAGTAATTGAAGAAGAACTTCCCTATCACCTTTCATCCATTGATGATTGTCTTGATCATCTTGTTTGTCTATCCATTCTTGTAATTTATTTTTTGCGTCACCTGCAGGAATAATATCTATTCGACCAGGATTATCAAGAGTATAAGATGTAGAAGAAGTTCTTAAATACAATTTATAAATTGCTAGATAAGCAACTATATCATTAACTTTAACTTTAATAGGGTTTTCATTAGAAAGATTATGATTATGAAGAACTATAGCTAGAATTCCCCCCCAATTTGGATTGACTCTTGTACCAATATGACCTATTCCTTTAGATGCTAAACTCAGTCTTGAATGAACCGAACCACAAAAATTATTATTAAATACTATAGATTCATTAGTCCAAATAATGACAGTATCTTGCCCATCTATTTCAAAGAAAAATTCTTCTTTCGACGACATTGAATCTGAAGACGTTTTAAGCTGTAATAATTTTTTGTTTTTAACAGAATAAGCGTATTTACTAGCAGTTAAACATACATGACAGCCTCTAAAACTACTCTTTCCTTTAAAGGGATAAATCAATATCCCTTTACCTAATTCATTAATGATATCCCACTCACTTAATACTGACATAATTTTAAACTGTTAATTTTTCTAGATTATACTAATAGAATTCCCAAAAATCAAGCGAAACTAACATTCTTATACTATCAATTTTTGAGCTATTGCAATCAGGTTTCAGTTGTGAGAACATGACGAAGAGGATTTAACAGTGTTAAATCCCTACAAGGGTGTATTTGTAGGGACATAATACCATTATGTCCTAATGACTTCTCACATATTATTACTGATTGCTATAGTTAGTTTCAGGGAACTATTATAATGACAATTAAAAACAAAATTATTGATCTTGAACATATTTCTGATCCGTTTTAATACATTGATAAGCTTTCTGTAATTCAATCCCTAAATAACCAATATGCTCAGGTTGAATAGCAGGAGAAGCAGCGCAAATATCTCGTATTAACTTGATAGGATGTTTCCCAGAATAACAAGCAACAATTTCACCACTTCCTGGAGTTGTTTGCTTGACTATAATTTGTCCTTCTTCTACTTCTATTAAAAAGTTACCCGATGGATCAAAATAGTCTCTTTGATTAATAATTTTACTGTACTGATTCGCAATTAATTTATCAACATTTTCCCAAGTATCATCATAAATATGTGCGCTTTGACTAATAGTGATTAATGGTCCCATCTGCAAATTATAGTCTGAATGTTCAGCAATTTCATCACGAATATGTTGCTGTAATGCTCTTAAACCCATTGCATTTGCAGGCCAAGCAGCAAACATATCATTACTTCTTAAGGTTGCTGTTAATGATAATTCATTGTCCACAACCCTCATCCAAATATGATTTAAACAAGGACTTCCTCCTTTATCATGATCATGAACATCCCACAGAGACATAACACCACTGGCTGCATCAATTTCACCAATTAATTTATTAATAACTTGTTCAATTTGATCCCGTTTAAACCAAGACCTTAAACGTTGACCATAGGTGTATTTTACGCCTTCAGTATAAGGTGCATCGTTTAAAATTTGGGGTATATATTCTGTCAAAAAAGAACGGTCAATGGGTAGGTAGTTAGGTTCAGGAAAATAGAAGTCTTGTGGTTCATTTGTAATGACAGCAGTTAAGTCAATTAATTCTTGCCATTTCCCATCATAACCGGTTGGTCTAATGGTTCCCGTAGTCTTAATTCTATGCAGTATTTTAACCCATGTTTCTGCAATAGTTTTTCCTTCTATACGATGACCATATCTAGGTCCAGGTAATACTGTAGGAGTGCTTTCTATCATGGGAAATGTTAAAGGTTCTCCCCAAGGTTGCTTATTTTCTTGTTTACAAAATTCTTGAACATAACTGACTGCTTCACTGATAGAGTTTGCTAGTTTATAATCGATAGATTGACGCAAATTTTCTAAAGCATTAGCATCAATTTCTATATCGATATAACCCGTTATATTAGAATTTATAACCCAAATATCTCGATCTGTATCACTTTTTCCTTGAGTAAACCCCTGTTGCAAAAAGTCCAATAGACATTGACATCCTCCTGCATTTTTATCTTCTTTTGTTGCATCTAAAATGACTAAAAATCTCACATGAGGATTCGCTAATAAATTACGAATTAAAGGACTAATTCCTCTAGTTGGACTGTATAAGTTACCAATTACTGCATAGTCTTCTGGGTTTAATTTTTTAGCCATTGATTGTCTAACTGTCCATCCTGTTATAATCGCTGTTTGTCCATGGCCACAAATTAATTGATTGGGTTTATGATGAGGAGTATAAATAAATTGATAATTAGATGAGGTAAGGGTCATAGTTTATTGTAATTCTTACATTAATTCTTTAATTATAATTTATGCCCTATCTAAGCAGCTATGTTTAAAGTAATTCTTAAGATATTTGTCTTAATGTTTATATATGGAGAAAGTGGTGGGTGAGAACGGATAATTTGATACTGACCATATATTAAATTATAGCCGTCTAACCTAACCGACAATTTTAATTATTATTATCTTCGGGAATATAATCAGGAGTTAAAACGTCTGTTTTATTAAAGGGACAATTTTCAGGTTGCTTCGATTTCTTCAATTAAGTTTTCAAGATCCAATTCATCTAATTTATTTTCTTTAAGTAATCTTGCTGTTTCCTCTAACCAAAGATTAAAATCAGTTTCATAAAGTGTTTTAACTGTTTTCATAATTACTAAGTATCTATCTTGTCAAAATCAGGTTGATTTTAGCATAATTTAATCCAAAAAATTAAGAAGTTTGTCTTGTTGCTCAGAATCTAAATGTTTAACTAAACATATTTCTGCAAACTTTTCATTAAAATAATTTTAAGTTTTATTACCAAAAAACAGGTCATTAATATAACTGACGACTAACACATTCCTGGTAGAATATTCTTAGTTTTCTGGAGTTAATTTCTGCCATTATGGATGTTAAAGCTGCCGTCGCCCTGGAACCTCAAAAAAAACTAAGCATCGAAACCATACAACTAGAAGGCCCCCAAGAAGGGGAGGTCTTAGTTGAAATCAAAGCCACAGGGGTTTGTCATACCGATGCCTATACCCTGTCAGGAAAAGACCCAGAAGGCTTATTTCCCGCCATTTTAGGCCACGAGGGGGCCGGTGTTGTGGTGGAGGTCGGCAAAGGGGTAAAAAGCCTCAAAAAAGGCGACCACGTCATTCCTCTCTACATTCCCGAATGTCGTCAATGTGAATATTGTTTAAGCTTAAAAACGAATCTTTGTCAAGCCGTACGCGCTACCCAAGGGCGAGGATTAATGCCCGATGGAACCAGTCGATTTTCTCTCGATGGTCGGGAAATTTTCCACTACATGGGAACCTCTACCTTCGCTAATTATACCGTTATCCCCGAAATTGCCCTGGCTAAAATACGCGAAGATGCCCCCTTTGATAAAATTTGTTATATCGGCTGTGGTGTCACCACCGGTATTGGGGCGGTCATTAATACGGCTAAAGTGGAACCTGGGTCTAAGGTAGTGGTCTTCGGCTTAGGGGGTATTGGCCTTAATGTCATTCAAGGGGCGAAAATGGTAGGGGCCGATATGATTATAGGGGTGGATATTAACCCCGAAAAACAGGCTTTAGGTGAAAAGTTTGGCATGACCCATTTTGTGAACCCGAAAGAGATAGATGGGGATGTTGTCACTTGTCTGGTTGATTTAACTAAGGGTGGGGCTGACTATAGTTTTGAATGTATTGGGAATGTTAATTTGATGCGACAGGCCCTAGAATGCTGTCATAAAGGATGGGGCGTTTCTGTTATTATCGGTGTTGCCGGTGCAGGGGAAGAAATTAGCACCCGCCCTTTTCAATTGGTAACGGGACGGGTTTGGAAAGGGACTGCGTTTGGTGGGGCAAGAGGTCGTACTGATGTACCAAAAATTGTCGACTGGTACATGGAAGGAAAAATCAACATTGACGATTTAATCACCCATGTAATGCCCTTAGACAAGATTAATGAAGCGTTTGACTTGATGCACCAGGGTGAATCGATTCGTAGCGTGATTACCTTTTAAGCAAAAAACTATCATTAATGTCAGCAATGGTAGGACAACCACTTAAAGTCATGGCCAAGGATAATTCCTCTTTTAAGAGTTCTAAAACGTGATTAACCCCGGCTTCTCCATTAACCGTTAAACCCCATAAAATTGGTCGACCAATTAATACGGCTTTTGCCCCTAATGCTAAGGCTTTAAACACATCTGTCCCTCTTCTAATGCCTCCATCCATAACGATATCAATTTCATTTCCTACAGCTTCAACAATCTGAGGTAAGGCTTCTAAGGTAGTTATTGCCCCATCTAACTGTCTTCCTCCATGATTAGATACGATAATACCTTTTGCCCCGTTTTCTACGGCTAAACGGGCATCATCTGCCCTTAAAATGCCTTTTAAAACAATAGGAAGTGTGGTGATAGATTGTAACCATTCTAAGTCTTTCCAGGTGAGACTGGGATCAATTTGTTGTTGAAAATAAGCAAATAAACCTGATTGATTACTACTGTTAGGAATAGCTAAATCTTTTAAGTTGACTAAATTAGCTAATTTTAAGGGTTCAGGTAAGGAAAATTGATTGCGAATATCAACTTCTCTTTTTCCTAACATGGGAGCATCTACGGTGACACAAATCGCCGTATAACCTGCCTTTTCTGCTCGTTTCACTAAGGATTTGGTCAACCCTTTATCCTTATGAATATATAATTGAAACCATCTTAAATTATGTTCTTGACAAGCGGCTACTTCTTCTAAACTGGTGGTGGATAATGTGCTTAGAATCAATAATGTTTTAAAATCAGATAATACTTTAGCTGTTGCTTTTTCTCCTTGCGGATGGGCTAAACATTGAAAGGCCATCGGAGCAACTCCGATGGGAATAGATAGGGTTTGACCTAACAATTTTGTGGATAAATCAATCTGACTAACATCCACTAAAATTTTGGGATAAAGTTGATAAATATCAAAAGATTTTCGATTATTTTTTAGGGTAATTTCATCTAATGCACCACTGCTATAATAACCCCAAGCCATCGAAGAAAGGTGTTGTTTTGCTAAGGATTCATATTCAAATAAGTTGATGGGTTTAATCATGAAAATGTTAATAAAAAACAATAAAATTACCGTTACTAATCAATAATAACTTGAGCAATTCTTCATGATACAAAATATCAATATTTTTTAAGGTTCATAGGGTTTCATTTCTTCTACCAGGGGCATATTTTCTGGGGGTTGATAAGGTCTAAAGTCTTCATCAAAGGGAACTTCTTCTGATGGTTCATAGGGTGTATTATTTTCAAATTCTGACGTAGTCTCCACTGGGATAATAATTTCTTGACGTGGGTTAGGGATATTTGTTTCTATGGGTTGGTTATTTTCTTGAGGTTGATAAGGGGTATTGGTTTCTACTGGAATAATAATTTCTTGAGGTGGATTAGATGGATTATTTTCAATCCCTCCTGGAAGTTGATTATAGGGATCAAAGTTGTTATATTGTTGGGTTGGATAGGGTTTGAATTCATCAACTCTTGTCGTATTTTCTGGTATTTGGGGGATTATTGGCATTTCTGGTGTGGGTAGACTGGGAGGTGTAGGTGTTTCTAATTTTCTCTCAGCAGGATAGGGAAATAAGGCTAAAAATTTCTCTTGTCTTTCTAGTTTAGATTCTGGTGCATAATTCCATAAACTATCATAAAAGAAGAAAGAAACCCCTAAACCATTTTGTTTCGCGGCTAAGACTTTCTCTTGAATAAAATCCATTTCAATTTGTCGATTTCTTAACCCCGTTAAAATACCCACACCTGTCGGAATTTTTTGTCGAGTTTCCTTAATTTCTGGCTTTTCTATTTGTCTAATAAACGTCTCTAAGTCTGGTCGATAAACTTGAACAATTATTTCATCAACAATATCTTGTTTGACCCAAGTAAACCAATCTTGTAAATGACCTTGATAAGCCGTATCATAAGGGTTAGGAGAAACCGAAAAAATAGCGTTACTTTTCTTCGCTTTTATTGCTTCATTCAGTTGAGAAACATAGGCGGTTAATTTATCAGCACGCCATTTTAACCAAGCAGGATCTTCGTGATTAGCAGGGGGATCTTTTTCCGTTTCTTGCTTATATAAATTAACTGTAAATTGATCGTAACCTAACTCACTGGGTAAGCTTAAATGATCGTCAAATTGAATACCATCGACATCGTATAAATCCATGACTTCTAACACTAAAGACGTAATAAATTTCTGTACATCGGGACGAAAGGGGTTCAACCAGACGACTTCCCCGGCTGCGCTGATGGTGGTTTGGGTTCCATCTCGTTTCTGAGTTAACCATTGAGGGTGTTTTTTGGCTAATTCTGAACTGGGTGGTGCCATAAACCCAAATTCAAACCAGGGTAGCACTAATAAGTCTCTAGCGTGTGCTTTCTCGATTAAATCTGTTAAGGGATCTTGTCCTTGAAAACCCCTATGAACAAACGGTTGTATTCCCTCTCTTTCTGCGATCGCACTGGGATATAAAGTATAACCGGAATTCCAGACCACCGGATAGACTGTATTGAAATTAAGACGGGATAATTGGGCGATCGCTTCTTCTAGTTTGGGTTGGTCCAGCAGGGTTTCGGTATCGTTGGTAGTTAACCAAACCCCACGAATTTCCGTTTTAGAAGGAGAAAAAGCAAATAAAGGATGACTGAGGAATAAAACACTGAAAAAAGTAGCTAAAAATAATTGCAAAAAGCGAGATTTAAAAATAGACTGCCAACTTTGGCTAAAAATAGACCATCTCATAGTACAAATAATTAAGTGTGAGTCGAATTCTTTTATAGTTTAACGATCATAATAAAATCTGGAGGGTAGCCAAAATAGATATAAATTAGACCATATATAACCCATTTTGTTAGGTTTTTGCTAACTAATGCGATAAGCTTTTGGAGTCATACCTGTTACTTTTCGGAACTGTTTGCTTAAATGACTATGGCTGTTATATCCACAATCTAAAGCGATATCAAGAATAGATTGATTAGTTTTTTTTAATAATTGTTTAGCTCGTTCTATTCGTTGTTCGATCAAGTATTGATAAGGAGATAAACCAACAGACTGCTTAAATGAACGACTAAAATGAAATTGGCTAACACCAAGCAATTTAGCTAAGTTTTCTAGTTTAAGGTTTTGGTCAAGATGAGCATCAATATAATCAAAGATTTGGCTTAGTTGATGGGGCGATAATCCTCCTCGATAAATAGGTAAAACTGGTGTAGTTGTGCCATGATTCCGCACAAGATTAATAGCTAAAATGTTAGCCAAAGAGTCCAGATAAAGTTGATTGTGGGAAACTTCTCGTTGGCCCTCTTCAAAAAGCATTTTGGTGATCCCCTGAATATGGGAATCATGGACTTGAAATTGAGGCATAAGTTGAAACAAGTGACTATCACCATCAATGGTTTCTTCAGCAATCTGATGTAAAAACTCGGTCTTAATCTGAATCTGTAAACAATTTTCTTGACCTTTCCATCGAACAAACAAAGGGACATTGGCAGGGGTAATCAATATCTCCCCAGGACGATATAAGCCATTGTAGGTAACACCATCCTGAATTTGCAAATACTCCAGGGGACGGGACGCGAGGGAGATAAAGATAGTATGTTTATCTTCACAAAGATAGTTGCCTTCTCCAGATGGGTTTTGCAGTTGTTCAACCCGGATGTTTTCCACTGTTGCCTCTTGAATCTTTTGGCTAAATTATAGGCAAAAAATTGCAAATTGAGAGCAAGATTGTTCAAGTCAAGCAAAAATTAGATAGTTTCCTAATGAGAAAATCTCTAAGCTGAGAGCATTGTTATAAAGGACAGATTAATCATGAAACTCGTAGTATTTGGCGCAACTGGTAAGGTGGGTCAACAAGTGGTAAAACAGGCTCTTGAACAAGGCCACGATGTGACAGCTTTTGCACGGAACCCCCTCAAACTCAAGATTAAGCACCCCAAACTGCAGCTATTTCAGGGAGATGTAATGGACAGCGCGAGGGTAGAACAGGCACTACAAGGACAAGATGTAGTGGTGTGTACCTTGGGTTCCGGGCAGAAGTTAACAGGAACGGTTCGCTCACAAGGCACTCAAAACATTATTGAAGCCATGAAAAGATGTAGGATGAGACGATTGATTTGTCAAACCACTTTAGGAGTGGGTGAGAGTTGGGGTAGCCTTAACTTTTACTGGAAATACGTTATGTTTGGCTTGATTTTGCGTAATGTGTTTATAGACCATCAACGACAAGAAGAAAGTGTACAGAATAGTGGTTTAGATTGGACAATTATTCGACCCGGAGCTTTTATTGAAGGTGGCCTTACAGGCCAGTACCGTCATGGTTTTCCAGGAACAGATAATACATCAAAACTGAAAATTACGCCGGCTGACGTGGCTGAGTTTATCTTGAAGCAATTGGTGGATGATTTCTATCTCTATCAAGCACCCAGTTTATCTTACTAAATTAGTCAAAGGAGTGTTTCATGTCAACAGAAGTAATTTTGCCAATCTCGTTAAGTATAGCTACACTTTTTTGTTCTTTGATTGCTGGATTTTTGTTTGCTTTTCTCCTAGTGGTCATGCCAGCAATACAACGTTTAAATGACCGAGAGTTTATTCGGGTTTTTCAGATGATAGATGGCATTATTCAGAACAATCAACCAATTTTTGTCATGGTTTGGGTTGGTTCAGTGATCTTCTTAATCACTTCTACAATGCTTGGCATTGGGCAATTCAATGAAGTTTTCCCCCTGCTTATTACTAGTACAATTATTTACATTTTTGGTGTTCAATTACCCACTTTCATCATTAATGTTCCACTCAATAACAAACTACAAACTTGGGATGTGATGGCTCTCAATGAAACGACATTAAAAGCAGCACGTTTAGATTTTGAACCCCGTTGGAATCGATGGAACGCAATCAGGACATTTTTTGCTTGTTTGACATCTACTCTGTTAATAATTCTACTATTAGAAATTTGAGACAGAAAACCTCTATTCGATTGTATCTTTGACGGAACTCGATATGACACTCCCATGACTAGAAACCCGTGGGAGTGTGAAAGAGAAAAACAACCATTGATTGTGTCTAGGTTATTAGGTAAGTTATGATAAGACGACAACCCTAATTGTTAATTGTCAATTCTATGTCTAAAGACAATCTATCCCCTGCTATCTCTCAAGAACCCAGATATGAACCGGCTGCAGTTATTCCCGTTAAACGGGATTCTTCTATTATCAATTGGCTAGAAGCAACCAATCGCTTAATTTATCGTGAACAAGAAGAAGTCAAAACCCCTCTAGAAGAAGATGCGGAAATCTCTGACTTAATTGATGTTGATGACAACTACGATGATGACGACGATGATATCAGTTTAGACGATGATGATTAAGTTTCACTAACTTGAGTTTGGTGTGAGGGGAACAATTATCCCTATTCCCCTTTCATCCCATTTAATTAGTGTTGAGCTTGTAATGGTATTGTAACTGCTGTGGTGGACGCAAAATTTTCTCCTCAAATCTCTTTAACAAAACCGTCGGGAAATACCTTGTTAGTGTTACTAACGGGGTTGTTACTGTTTCTGTCCCTTGGTTTTGCTGAATTCTTCGGTCAGATCGTCAGTTTTAGTCAGATATTATTGTTACCTTTGGTAATTTCTGCTGCTGTCACTGGGTTAATTGGTTATGGCGTTGTGCCATTTTTACGACGGTTAAAAGCCGGACAAGTTATCCAAGAAGATGGGCCACAAAGCCACCTCAGCAAAGCAGGAACCCCCACGATGGGAGGCATTTTCGTTATCCCTGTGGCGGTGATGATTGCTTTAATCGGGTCACAATTCGCCCCAAATGCGATCGCTGTTTCCCTCGTCACCTTAGCTTACATGATCATTGGCTGGGTGGATGACTGGCAAATTTTACGGCAACAATCCAATAAGGGACTCACTCCCCGCATGAAACTCATTTTACAAGTTGCCATCGCCGTTGCTTTCTGTCTGTGGATGGCTTGGACTCAACCCTCCAACGTTACTAATGTGGTGTTACCAGGCAGTCTAATTCTACCCTTGGGGGTCTTATTTTGGGGATTAGCCGGATTTGTTTTGGTTGCCGAAAGTAATGCCACCAACCTCACCGATGGGGTGGATGGGTTGGCCGGAGGAACAGCAGCTTTAGCGTTTCTGGGATTAGGTATTTTAGTCGCCACCAGCACCCCAGAATTAGGCATTTTTTGTGCTTGTCTGAGTGGAGGTTGTTTAGGGTTTGTTCTTCATAACCGTAACCCGGCCAAGGTATTTATGGGGGATACAGGTTCTTTGGCCTTGGGCGGTTCCCTAGCCGCAGTGGGCATTCTCAGTGGTAATCTCTGGGCATTATTTGTGGTGAGTGGTATTTTCTTTGTGGAATCTTTATCCGTTATTGCTCAAGTCAGTTACTATAAAGCCACCAAAGGCCCCGACGGTGTTGGCAAAAGATTACTAAAAATGGCACCCTTGCACCATCATTTAGAATTAAGCGGTTGGTCTGAAACCCAAATCGTCGGCATTTTTTACTTGGTGAATGCAGCCTTAGCTATCTTAGCTGTTCTTTCATCGTTGTAACTTTCCCTCCTGCCTCCTGCCCCCTGCCACCTGCCTCTCCCGAAGGGCTGTTGAAAAGGGGCTAGGAAACTTGCATTTTGTTCCTAACCCCTCCACAGGAAATAACTAAACAAAAGTAAACTGGTTAGAATTCAAATCTAAGTTATTACTATCTTTAACAACCGCCACTAATTCATCAGTCATGCCGGCAACCTTCAAGAAGATACCTTGATCATTGCTGCCAGAAGGAGAGACACCAATGGAGTAATGATTAGCAGTTCCATGTAATTGAATGACATCTTGGGAAGCATTAAACCCAGAGATTTCTAGATAATCTTGTTGTCCATAGGAGTCATATAACACTCTTTGGGTATTTCCTACCACAAAAGTGTCACTATTAGCTGTTCCCACTTGCTGTTTCATTAATCCTAGTAACGCATCAGCATTAGCTAACCCGGTTAGGGTTCCTGTTCTTTCAATGGCGAAGAAATTGACATCTTCAGTGGTGTGATTGATTTCATCATCGGCACTGGTGTCTTCCTCAATCATGATTTCTACCCGTCCATTGGTGAGATTTTGATACCTTAATCCGGAAGCATCTGAACCATCGTAACCAGCAATATTGCCTAAGAAGTTAGGCGCGTTGTTAAAGGCGTTACCAAAGTCAAGGGTATGCCAGTCATGAGTCACTTGATCCCCTGTATGACCTGCAATAAAAGTATTTCCGTCCCAATTTCCTTGTCCTGGAGAAATGGCTAACCACGCAATGGTTTCTGCACCATGATCCGTGTTAAGATAAGCTTCTTCTTCTTCTAAAGCGACTTGAAATCCATTTTCGGTGGTCTTTCTTTGACGAGTTCTCACAAAGTTAGCATCGTTATCCGTTTGCACTTGGGTTAAAACAATTGGCGTGCCGGTAAAATCGTGATTAAAGGTGATATTTTGCCAATTGGAGCGGGTTGTCCCATCGGTGGTGACAGTACCCACTTCGATCACCGTACCATCAGACAGTTCCCAAACCCCTTGTTCGAGGACTAAGAAACTAAAGGTTTCTTGTGTATGGGCCCCACTGTGAGTATTTTGATTGATTAAAGTGGGTTCTTGTACTTGCACGGAGAAGCGATCGCTTTGAATATCAGTGATTCTAGCGATGGAGGGATCAGACCCGTTATAAGATAAGGGTTGAGCAAAGATAACCGGGTTAACAAAATCATAATCAAAAACAATGGTTTGACTCTGATGGGTTAACGTGTTAACTTGACCCATTTGAGCGATAATCTGATTGTTAGTTACGGGATCTGGATCAGTGTTGGGATCAGGATTAGGATTGGGATCGGGGGTTGATACTATATCACTATCGCTGTAGAGAATTTGGATTTGGTTATTGGGATCAGCGTAATAATTAACGATCTCAACAGAACCATTACTACCTAAATTAATAATTAAGTTTTGGCCACTTTGACTTTCACTGACTTGATCAGAAGCGTAATCTAATTTGAGGATGTCTTGAGACGTTCCATACAAGATTTTATCGTTACCTGTGAAGCGATCAAGACTGTAACCTCTAATCTCATTGGCAACATCATTAAGATAAATCTTGTCATTACTCTTAGAGTTAATAACGTTTTCGACTTCAAACCCATAAGCGATCGCCGTAGAATAAGAGCTTATATTACTAAAGGTCTTACTGAGCAGTCCTCCTTCTCTTAAATCAAGCTCAAAGCCACTACTTTGAGCATTTAAACCCGAAAAATCTAAGGTATCGACACCACCAGAGTCCCAAAGCAGTTGTTTCGTTCGATTCGTCGTTTGTACCAGGGAAACGCCATTAACTCTAACTTGATCGATATAATTGCCAAACACATAAGTGGTGTTACCATCATTATGATCTTTCGCCCCGTATAACTGTTGCAAAGCAGCAATATCGAAAGGCATAAAAGTGGCTGGGGATGATCCATTTTTATTGTAGGTCATCACTGACCCATCTAGATTATCTAAGGAATCGGGTAATGCAGTGCGGCCGTTGCTGCTATCAAAGGTATGTTTTAATCCTAGTGCATGGCCGAGTTCATGGATTAAAGTGGTATTACCGTGCTTTCCAGGAATATGTCTAAACCCATTGAGATCCCCGAAGCGATCGTAACTGGTTTTTAAATGAATATCCCCAGCAACTTTTGAATAGGGACTGCTGGGATAATAAGCATACGCATACCCTGGGTTGTCAGAATTTTGAATACGGATGCCACCATAAGTCTTGGAATTGGTTTCCTGAACTTCTACAAAGTCAACATTAATAACATTTTCTAACCAAGCAAAAATGTCTCGATAATTATTTTTAACCTCTTGACTAACTTCCTTTACCCCAGTTTCAGATCCATAATAAGAATTACCTTTAAAGAAACTATAGGTAATCACTCCGTCGTCACCCACTGTCCATTTATAACCGGATAAAAGAGCGTCAATATGTTCAGAACTTGCGCCAGAAGTAGATGAATTGGAGGTATCTCCACTGGTGCTACCGTTAGCGATGTTATTGTTTTGCGGTGAGCCATTTACACAACAGGAAGGACAGGCACATCTAATATCATTAACTGAAGGGGTATGTTGATTATCCTGATTAATATTTCTGTTTCTTGGTTTGAGGATTTGTTGTCTTAGGTCTTGATTAAATAAGTCATTCATAGTTTTTTATTATTATTCAGTAATTATGAGGGATGAAAATCTGTCAATGAGTCAGTTGCAAAATCTGTTGTGATTTTTGTCACGTTATTTTTGTTACTGCTCAATTGTATGATTGGTCACCCTAAAAATAGAATCGAAAAAGCACTGGTTTTTTTGTGTTTTTTGGCTTAATTTTTAATAATTACTGATACAAAAAATAGTTAATCAATAATACTTAGTTTGCCTCAATACATCAGTAAATATAAGAAGAATCTTAGCTTTTTTAAAAAAGCTAGGACTATCATTGGAGTTTTTTGATAAAATTAGAGTAGTTTTACATAAGTAAAATTTTGGATTGCTAGTTATTAGCTAATGTCTAAAAGTTTATAGGATTTTTAAACAATAAAATCGAAGAAACAAAAGACTAACTAACCTAAAAATCTCTAAAAATATGAGTAAAATCACGAAAATCACAACACCAATTCCGAGATATTACCTTTAGTGAGTTGAGTAATAATATCTAAAGAACAGTGTTGGGACCCTTGATCGCAACGCAACCATGCTAAATATTCCGTATTTCCCGCAGGGCCGGTAATAGGAGAAACGGTTAATCCACAACACAACCAACCCAGATGATAAGCAGTTTCGAGAACGTGATAGATAGCTTGACTGTGATCTTGAGGATCACGAACCACCCCTTTTTTGCCAACCCGCGATCGCCCAACTTCAAATTGAGGTTTGATTAATAAAATGACTTCTTTCGGTTCTAGTAACAGATTCCATAAGGGTTCTAAAACTTTGGTTAAGGAGATAAAGGAAACATCCATGACCCCTAAATCGGCTCGAGGATTATCTTGGTATAATTCTTCTGGGGTAAGATAGCGAAAATTTGTCCTTTCTTTTAAGATCACGCGCGGATCTTGACGCAGGGTCCAAGCAACTTGGCCATAACCCACATCCACCCCGTAAACTTGTTTTGCTCCAGTTTGTAATAAACAGTCGGTGAACCCCCCTGTAGAAATGCCCCCATCGAGGCATATTCGGTCTTTGACAGCAATATTGAAGTGTTTTATCGCTTTTTCAACCTTTAGTCCACCACGGGAGACGTAAGGGGGTTTGGCTTTGAGTTCAATGTCTGCGGTCGTCTTGACTTCTGTTCCCGGTTTATCGATGATTCTTTGATTAACCTTAACTTCTCCAGCCCGAATACAGCGTTGTGCTTGTTGACGGGAGGAACAGAGGTTACGTTCCACTAACAGGAGATCCAGGCGTAGTTTAGACAAGGAACAGACACAAAATAGGGCAATCTAATTTTGAACCTCCCGTCGCTGAAAGCGAGGGATTCCCATATAGGCTCTTGACTAGACTACCTAAATAGTCCCCGTCAGACCGCCATTACTGGGCTGTTTATTTAGCGTTCACGGGCGCACCGACCGCAAACGGATCTAAAATCTATTTAATTTTTTGGCTGTGCGTCACCGCTAAACCTAATTCACCAGTCGCGTCACCTTTACAATTTCTGAGTGCCTAATTCTGAGGTTTCCTCAGAATGTAAGAGGCACGAAGGGCGATATTTGTCCCGACGATCTGAGGTAAGGGAAGCCA
>JAAUYH010210471.1_pt1 | contig 30494 bp, 29 predicted proteins | sample 7278061 | NCBI WGS metagenome assembly JAAUYH01 (sample SAMN14350203, study PRJNA611818) | marine sediment metagenome | isolation source: surface marine sediment (0.6m) | place: French Polynesia: Moorea | collected 2018-08
AAGAAGCGCATGAGATTTCGATGGTGAAAGAGCCACGAATTTCTGCGTTGTTCGAATACTTAAGAAGCACAATCCATAGAGAAATGGAGTGCCTATGACAAAAGCAATGTTTCAAGGTTAATATGACCCGTGTGTCTAGAAACTTATATTGAATAAGACAGATTCAAGGTTGAATTCCTGGCCACCTCGTATGAAGACGGCAGACAAGAGAAATTCATGAGACTTGCAAGTCTAAAACCGATCAAGTGAACAATTGTACGTAGAGCTGTCAGTCTACGTACCCATATCGCCCGATACTCAGTACGCTTTCTCTTTGAATAGTTTAACAAGGTCTCGGCCGAGACGTTCTTCGCCGATGCTACCAGTGATCCTGACGTGTTTTCTGAACCCCATCTTTTTCCTTATTCAAATTCCCCTCATTATTCGTTCTTTGCAGTTACGTAAACAATGAAACTCCTGTAATATTTGATAGTTTCTTCATACTTACAGTTAGTTATGTGATTATTTCATCGTACCTACGATCATTATAAGAGGTTGTGATACTGTACTTACCCGTAGTCCAGAGAAGTGAGGTGAAATGAAGGAAAAGGGGGGCTCACCCCGTTGATTCGAAACACTTCGTGAATTTTGTTTTCTTTCTGATGTTAAATTTAACGGGCACCGCATCATATGAAAAGAATCAATCACACTATTCTACGAAAAGATCAATTCCTCATAGATAATCATCAAGCACACCCTACTGAACAACACAGAAAACAAATTTAACATCACATACTGTACATCGATTTCAGCATTCCCGTGAACAAGTGCTGTACCCCGTACCCGGGTACAGTACAATATGAGAAACTGAACCCCATATATAATATACTGTGTCAAGAGCAGAGTAGGAATGGGATTGCCTTACTCGAAAACTCTTAGGAAATAATTTTGTGATTTCATGAGAGATCAAGAATAGGAAGGGTTAACAGCCGCACGCTACTCGTAGCTGTAACGAGAATGTGCCCAAGCAATGGACAGAACTCTGCCGCGGCTCGACAACGCAACCACTTAGAGCGCAACACGCAACGACAATCTCCTCCGCCTACCCCAACCGGAACCGCAGTGCTCGATATATCTTGCCGAGCCGAGCACAAGTATGGCCGTGGTAACGAACAACCCCACCCCCAGCCACCAAGATGGCCTTGAAGCTCTCGACCCCAGTATCCGTTATCGGAATGATATCGGTTGGCACGATCTGTTCCCTACTCGCCAAGTTGATCTACTCGATCGAAGGACCGAATAGGTTCGGCGAGATCGGACGATTCGAGAAGCCATGGTTTCAAGTGCTCGCCATGTTCTTCGGTATGTCACTTTGTATTCTTCTTGATCTTCCGAAACCACGTCCGCCGCCAATGAACGAAGCCGAAGAACGACCGCTTCTTCCGAATGGCCCTCAAGCCGAAGAAGGAGCAGATCGACACGAACCATCGGTATGGATCATTAGCATTCCCACATTGCTAGATTTGTTCGCCACCGCATGCGGAACCACCGGCCTATTGTACACCACAGTGAGTGTGTATCAAATGCTTCGCGGTGCTATGCTTGTCTGGACCGCACTACTGTCCGTGATATTCCTGCGCCGCGTGCTCTCATCACAACAATGGGGCGGCATCACCCTGTGTGTGAGTGGCATCGTTCTGGTAGGTATCGCCAACATAGCTAGCGAAGGCGCGGGACAGGCACGCGCAAACGTCGCGCTCGGTGTAGGAATCATTCTTGTCGGTCAAGTTTTGCAAGCCGCACAGGTGGTAATCGAAGAATACTTGCTACGCGACTTACAAATGTCAAGCGTACGAATCGTAGCGTGGGAAGGCTTATTCGGCGTAGTTCATTGTCTCTTGTGGGTGTTCCCAATCGTCATGTTACTTCCTGGTCGAGACCATGGGAGATTGGAGGATGTTCTCGACGCATTCTACATGCTAGCACACAGCTGGAAGGTCCTCGCAGTCGTGCTGCTCGACGCGTCCCTGATGCTTCTTTACAACGTGTTCGGTATGGAAGTGACCGAGAATCTAAGCGCCGTGCACCGCGTTGTCATCGAAACCCTCCGAACCCTGTGTGTCTGGGTCGCCGACCTCGTGATATACTACGTAATCAGCAACGGAACGCTGGGCGAAGCGTGGACAATGTGGTCCTGGCTACAACTCGCCGGTTTCACCCTGCTCATCGCCGGAACGGTTATGTACAACTACGAGAACTTGATGAGCGACTACCGCATGCGTCAGAAGAAGGCCGCGCTCAGTTCCCAACCCGCAGACAGTATCACCGATACAACCGAGGCAGAGCCGATTGCCCCGCAACCACCAAAGCCGAAGATACCGGCCGCCATCGACGTCGAAGGTGGGGACGAGGACAGCGACGATGATGAAGCTCGTTCCGGAAGTTTCATGGGCCACCCAGTCGGTTCCGCATCACATGCCAGCTACTTGGTTGTCGGCACGCCGGGGTCTTATCACACACCAAGGTCGTACCCGGGCGGACTTCGCCACCGACCTCGCGTCTGGCCGCGAAGCCCACTGTGATGTAGCAGTGGAGTGTGTGGGAATGGAGCCAATCGAATATATAGTGGAAAAGCTCATGATTGAGAAGTTGAACCGATTAACTTGTGAATCCGAATTCCACTCTGCTCTCAAGATATCAGAACAACAGTAACCTTGCATCATCCAAAGCACAAGCACTGACGCTATTCATCAGCAAATCGTGGACTATCTAAAAGATATCGTTTCATGTTGCGCAAATCGAGCGAGGAGTGTTGTTTCGAGGGTTAGAATCGTAGGATTTGCGTTGTCTCGAAACCCACTTCAATAATTATCGACCTCACCTTCCCCACCCACTCGCAATGCTGTCTTGATATTATCAGCGCAATAGGGCATTTGACTACGACACAGTACCCGTACTACAGAAGCGCGTTTCGACGACATCACCCTTGTTCATCCAAAGCGCAGTAGAAAACCAGAAATGAGACAAATGCAAGATACAAACGCCGTTATCGTTTACTTCAAGAATCGCTTGATTCGCCAAAATCCCTCAACAGTTCGACATTTCTCACAAACATATCGGCCGCACTACCCCAACGGCACGGGCATACAGAGTTAATTGGTGTGCATTCGTCTCGCCCGACGCTGGTACAACTCATTTCGCACCCTAGCCAGGAACGAACTGCCAGAGACGACCAGGATGAGGATGGGCCATCCGTGGTCTTCCATCACAGTCCACCCACTTGCAATTGCGGAATAAATCTTATTCAGCCCGAGGGCCGTGTAGTACATCGCCTCATCCAGCGCCCACAAAACCCCGAGCATGGCGTGTCACGAGCCCGTTGCTGTTGTTCGAGTAGAACTGTCCACCATAATTTACCTAGCGAACGATGCCTGCATCGCTGTGCAAAGTATGATTTCCACATTACAGTAATCCATGATCTCGGAGACAATGCTTAACAACAACCCACATAAGTATGCGTGCCCTTCACACCCGTGTGTAGTGTATGCGATACGCATTAGCATGAGCGTGCAACGACAGCCGGAATGCGCAGCATTCTGCACAGGCACCCCTCTCACTCTGAGGAAGCCAGTCCAACACCACCGCCATCAACGGCATAGGTCGCTGTCCGAATTACAACGAACACGGTTCACCGTCGCCGCGACAATGGCGCCACCACAACAAGCTCTGAAAACCAGACAACTGGGGTCATCCGACCTTCTAGTGACAGAAGTGTGTCTCGGCACGATGACGTTCGGCGTGCAAAACAGCGAGGCCGAAGCACACGCCCAACTCGACTACGCCATCAAGGAGCGCGGCGTGAACTTTCTCGACACCGCAGGTCCGTTCCCAGCACACACCAGGCCACCACTCACAACTAACTAATATTCCCACAGAGCTGTACCCCGTGCCTCCGAACGACCCGAAATATAAGCCCGGAACCACCGAAACCTATATCGGCAACTGGCTCGCGAAGAATCCGGAACTGCGCAAACGCCTGGTGGTAGCCACAAAAGTCGCAGGCTATCATCTGGACAGTGAAATCGTGGCCAATCGTACCTCCCCACCAACGTATCCACGCCAAGATGGGCGACTCGATGCGAAGAGCGTAGTCAGCGCGTGCGAAGGGTCACTTCGTCGTCTACAGACCGACTACATTGATTTGTATCAACTACACTGGCCAGACCGCTATGTGCCAGTGATGGGAGGGCGAACCTACGACCCCGCACAAGAACGTCCCAGTGTCCCATTCACAGAGACGCTCACTGGGCTGAAACAGCTACTCGCCGCCGGCAAAATCCGTGCCTGGGGTCTATCGAATGGTGCGTACAAAACCCACACTACTCACTAAGCACTTACTAACAATCGCGTGTAGAAACCACTTTTGGCGTGTGTCAGGCCGTGCAAGCAGCGGACGCGTTGGGAATGCAGCGTCCCGCGACGATACAGAACCAGTTTTGTCTACTGAACCGCGCGTTCGAGTCCGAGCTAGCGGAGGCGTGCTCGCCTTCGAACTACAACATCGGGCTACTGCCCTGGTCGGTGCTGGGTGGGGGCGCGCTGAGCGGTAAGTACCGGCGGGACCCGGCGCCGGAGGCGCGCTTCGTGCAATACCAGGCGTTTCAGAAGCGTTTCCACTCGGCGCGCAACCTGGACGTCATCGAGCGGTACCGCGCCATCGCAGACGACGCCGGCATCTCTCTGGCCGCGCTCGCGCAGGCGTGGGTGGGCACGCGATGGTTCGTGCCGTCCACGATAATCGCCGCGACGAACTTGACGCAGCTGAAGGAGAACATCGACGCGTTCGGCGTCGACCTCAGCGACTCCGTGCTGCGCAAGGTCAACTTCGTACACGACACATGCAAGGACCCGTACTTGCTGGGTCACCCCACGGGCCCATGGGACCCGCGCGGTCATAAGTAATTATGGGCGCCTCATTTCATGAGTCGAACTACGTTTTGACATCCCCCCACATAGCGCAATGTGGCAAAATAGAGAGTGGTATAGCGAGGCGATTATGGCACATGCACATGTACGTACACAGGAGGTGAGGAGGGCTGTAGTTTATCCACACCCAATGCGAAATTCTTCACACACACGTTCACCGAACACATTATATGGTACAGTAGTAAAAAACGGATATGCGGCTTAGCGCGTCTTACCGCGCACCTCGTCGAATGCTTGGTCACCGTCGGTCGGTCGGTCGGGTCACCCCCCTCCCGTTGCAGCGCGTTTGAGGGGCGCTCATACAATACCCTGCAGCGTCGCGGCGCGCAACGCGACATCGGTGTCGGCCGTGGCGCATTCGAGTGGACGAATGAACGGGTCTTGTGTGAGTGCATCAAAGCGTAGCGGTGCGTTGGCACGCGAAACGAGATTTTGCACACGCAGACACGCATGCAACACTTGGCAGCAGTGTGTATGGCACGCGGGTGATGTGTACGCAGCTGTATAGGGCGGCAGTTTTTCAGTTAAAATGCGTCGGGATTGGGACACTGACACGCAGGAAAGTGTTTCGCTTAGCAATTACGTTATGATCTACCCAACGCGGGTGGAACGCTGGCTTGTATGTTCGCTACAGCTGTACGGCCCGGTCTCACTGCGCTGGAGGCTGATTGCCGCGTGGTGGTGCTGTACGCCCCCGTCGAGCCATACGAGCAGCACTCGACTCTGAGCTCACCGCACAGCCAAGTTATTTCCGGTTCGAACAACTATAACGAACCATTCCGACCAGGGTGCGGAAGCAGTACGGGAGTTGTACGTGAATTCGGAATACCCGGCGGTTTCTTGAATCAGGGTTACGAAATTCGTTGAGCTCGCTTTGGCCCTATTCCATCTTTTCCCGTTTCGGGATGCGTATCAACGAAACATAGTATCGTTGTAGTCGTCGTCATAGTCACTCTGGGTCTGCGCATGCCCCAGAACTGGCAGATTTTTCAAGCAAGCAGTAACAGTACAGTGGTCAGTGGTGCGAAAACCTGGTTGAACAAATCGAACAGTTCAGTATGGAGGCGGACGGCGGCATGGTGTCAGAACTACTAAATTTAGTCCATGCATAGCAACCGCGTATGTTTGCACAGCTTTCCCTTTTTGAGATTCACAACCACAACGGCGAACGCGCCATCGTCTGGAGAAACCCTGTAGAGGATTCCAGGGGTGGATGGATGGGTAACGGTCCACTCGGGCAGACAGCAAATTGCATGTGTTCCGCCTCGGGTATTTCCTCGCCGCAACTACCTTCTCACTGCACATCTTCCTCCGGCTACCAGGCTCGCGTGGATCACTGATCCATTAGCCTCCGCGCGCTGCCTAGTCATCATTCGGAAGCGGCCCTCAGTGCAGGCACAAACAAATGAGATCCCAACGGAAAGTACAGTAATCACTCGTCGACAGCGTAATACATTTGAGTCAGCCATACACCAATGAAAACAAATGGAACATTGACGTTCCAACCTAAATTTACACTGTGCACTTCCTGTGAGGCTAATATCGCATGATCCAATCAGATGCACTTTTGACCTCCAGGGGATTCTCCTACTCTTCCTCGTCTCTTGCTTCACATGATCTGGTCCAAACTGAGTGTGGGCGAGTGAGGGCGTGTGTGTGTGTGTGTGTGTGTAATTGTGTTTGTGTGAGTGGGGAGTGCATGGCGCAGAAACCCAGTGACAAAATCCGCGTCAAGTTACTATACTTTGCCAAGGCACGCGAGCTAGCGGGTATATCGGAAGAGACTATTGAGGTGCCTTGCGGCTCCGACGCCAATGCTGTAATCGCCCAAGCACTGCGTGCGCATTCCCAGCTGGAACAACTAGGCACACGAAGCGCCATTGCTGTTAACCTTGAATACGTGCCAAGAGCCAAGGACGGCGCAGTAGAGGGGGAAGCATTGAAAGACGGTGACGAGGTTGCGTTCTTTCCACCGATTAGCGGCGGGTAATTCTTGCAAATGACGGACCACGTACGATTGACAGATGACGCCTTGAGTGTGGATGAGGCTCAGAAACTGGTGAGTTCAAATGCGGCGGGTGCGATAGCAACGTTCACCGGAACCACACGGGACACCTTCAAAGGAAAGAAAGTGTTGTACTTGGAATACGAGGCGTACCATGATATGGCAATCAAGGAAATGAACAAATTGTGTGTGAAGGCGCGTGCCAAGTATGACGATGTCATTGGCGTCGCTGTTTTGCATCGTTTAGGCACCGTTCGAACTGGCGAAGCTTCGGTTCTTATCGCAGTTTCTTCACCGCATCGTGCCAGCGCACTCGGTAGGTTTGATTGCCTGGAAAATCACGTTTCATCTGATTTTTCTTACTGACACTGTTGATTGTCCGTGTAACACCTGCATGCATTCGGTGGCTAGATTGCTGTCACTTTCTAATCGACGAGCTCAAAGCCACTGTACCAATATGGAAGAAGGAGCATTTCGAGGATGGGTCGGTTTGGAAGGAGAATGAAGAGTTTGTGAATCGAATATTACCAAATCCATCTCCTTCACCAACGTAAATCGTCACTGTCTTCGTCGTCGCCGTCGTCCTTTCAACAACCCTAAGAGTAAATAATAGTTAGTTTCACAAATCACCCTGTCACCCGCGGGAAAGTAGAGTCAGTATGAAGCGCATCGTCTGGCTCACGGTAGTAACGCAGGCACGACAAGGAATGTCGACATCTCAACAGCGAGCACAACCCAGGGCGCAGTCCCAGTTTTCGTCGTTGCGCAGGGAGCGATGAGTGGGCCATGCACGAATCTGTAAAAATAACGAAAATTAAATCTGTAAGTCCATACGTATGATACGAGACAGACGTACGCGCGTGCTATACAGGCAGTGAAGCATTCACACGCCTCTCCAACCAGCAGAATCCCAGCGAACAGACTCACGCACACTCACACACACACAACTTCCCACCTGGTGTGTGTTTCAGTCAGCCTTCCTCGCTTTTTCTTTGCACATTCGTTTCGTCGCTCAATCGGACACGTCTGTATCGGTGCGCAGCGCATCGGAGCATGCACTTAACTGAGGAAATGGCCGATACTTCGCGACCACGTTCCGCAGCCGAACGGCTAAAGTGTATCATCGCACGTGAGAAGTATCTTCTCAACTTGCCCGTCGAGAAGACCAAGTATTCCAAGGATGTGATGCGCGCAGGCGCCTCATTCCTCGCAGTGCTTGCATTCTGTGACTCGTCGGAACCTCTCGATTCTTCACTTCTCTCCGACGACACAGGGTCATCGTCTGGTGCGAACAATCCATCCACACCGAATGACCGTGGCACTAAGAGAAGCGCTTCTGAGCGCACATCAAAGCCGCTGAAGAAGGCGCGCCGAAGCCATAGCGCCATCATTCCACCCAAGACACAAGTTGCATGTTTGACAGAACCCAACGGATCACCACAATGGGTTCTTGGGAGTATCAGTCGATATGTACATGAAACTAAGAAGTATGAAGTGTTTGATGATGCAGACGATGGCGAAGTTTACTGTATAACTCGGAAGAACATTCGTATCATTCCCAAGAAACCACAAAATTTCGAGCCCAAGCAACGTGTGTTAGCAGTTTATCCGGCAACAACGGTGTTCTATCCGGCGTCGCTGGTGAAGAGGTCGGGTAAATATTGGATGGTAGAGTTTGATGATGAAGACGTGAACTCGACAAGGATCAAGGAAGTGGAGGGGCAGTATGTGATGCTGGAGTGAGGCGGTGTTTCCACCCCGAAATAGCCTAATCGTATTTGTTTGCTGCGCTTCGTCTCTCAATGAACGTGGCGCTGTATAGATGTGCACTTCGAGCGACCTCACTAACCTCAGTCTGGCTTATCGACAGACCTTCACATTGGCGACGACAGTACGGCGAGTTTGGAGACGCAAGAAGAAGGAACTGGTGTGCGGTCCAATGAACCCGTCGTTTGGTTGCGCTCAATGTGGAAAGTAACAAGTTGTCGAATCACAGGAATCCGCGCAGTCGTTCGCTCGCCCTGCGAAATCTTTACATTGTGTCACTATTAGGTTGTTGTCTTACTAACCGCTCCTCACTCTTGCTTCAAGCAAGCCCTGTGCATAGTTTGTCATTCTATCAAGTTAAATATTGTGGTCTTACACACCTTTCTCGAAAATGCGCCGCCGCTATGCTGTACAGTCTGGTATCGTAGGTAGAAGGCGTTCGTGCGTGTGCGTGCGTGCGCTCCCGACAAAACAATTGTGGCCGCGTTGGATGATTGTCGGCGTTGCGAAGTTGAAACGGCAATACACATCCCTGCAAATTTCATTGGCCCGGGCCGGGAAAACTGAGGTGTTTTTAGTATTATTTTTATTGGGATACGATCTGGAGTTGTATTTAGTTGTACGTATGTATAATTTGAATGGGTGATACTCGCTCATTGCTGTGTTGTTGCCGCGTTTCACTTTCGTGCTGCGTTGCCCCACACACGCCAACCGCTGTAGTACCCTGTGCACGCGTAGGTCCCACTGTGCTGCCTGTGTTTCTGCGGCGCTGACGGCGACCATGGGACCCAACCGCGTCGAGCAAATTGCTTTGCATGCGAGGCGCTTGGCGCAAGCCACCGGCGTACCCATCGACAAGGCCACTGATGCGGGCACCGAGGGCCTTGACGGTATCACGTCGGATTTGGATATAGAGGCGCTTGCCAAGGGCTTGCTCGATGTGTCGCGCGACCTCGATTTGTATTTGCAAGGCTTGTTGCAACCGGTAGATTCGCCCATGTCCAAGTTGAAAAAGGTAGGTTGCAGCGAACGTGTCTGTCCTTGCGTGGTAAGCGAAGGAAGTAGAGCGGCTAACTCGGGCGGTATGACAACGACGACCACGGCGACGATGGTGTTTCTGATTTTAGGAGATTGCACGACTGGAAGCTGAACTGCGCGAGAAGGACCTTCTCATAGAGATGTCGGTTCGGATGGTGCGCGAGGCGGAGGTGAAGTTTCGCGATTTGAAGAAGGCGCAACTGCGAACATTGTATAATTTGGAAGAGTAGCATTGCTAACGGTCGTAAAAGGGTGCGGTCGGTGAAATTCGCCGGAAGGTTGCCTGGAAATGACCGATCACAGAGCGCGAGGAATGGCATACGTCGTTGTATTGCATATTGCTTGGCCATCTTCTATTGCGCACCCTTTTCCCACACGATTGTTCCAGACGCGTAACCGAACCGCGACTTCGCGTGCTCCCCCCGTTCGTACGATGCGGTGTTGATATCACTCGGTCCTACTTCGTAACTAGTGCACACAACTTCTCTCTCTCCCCCATTTTTCGCTCTATCTACGCTCCGCCCCGACCCCAACCACGCGCCTGCTCGCGCGCGCCACCGAGGCATGAGACGCAAGCGTGATTATGGGCGACACAGCAAGTCGAGCGGGTCGTCGTCCGTCGTGTCCTCATGGCTCTTCTTTTGGTCGGTAGCACTATTGGGGTTTAGTATTCTTCAACTTCGTGGCCAAAGTTCTGCGTATTATTCTGCGCGCTACGTACTGCCCGAGCATGCGGAGGGTGAGAAGATCGGCGATTTCTCGCACCGCCTCGATGGCTTGAGCGTCGAAATATTTTCTGCGCCGAAACCGTTCGTCGGTGAGGATAAACGCAACAATGAGCGTGCCATCAAGTCTTGGTTGCGCCTCAAGCCGACACCGAAAATCACTTTGCTGGGCTATGAAACGGGGTACGATCAGGCGGCGCAAGATTTCGGCATCAACATCGAGCACCGAGTAGACAAAAACTTCCTGGGTGTGCCGTTGTTCAACTCGATGCTCCAACGTGCGAACAACTCGAAGGAAACTATCACGGTGATTATCAACGGTGACATCTTGCTGTTCGATGACTTCATGCAAACCATCCGCAAAGTGGTCAGCAACTTTGAACACTTTCTCATCATTGGCGCGCGTTACGATGTCGATGGCTTGCCCAAGGACGTGTCGGAGAACGACGAGCATTACACGAGGAAAATTCGTGAGCATGTGCTGTCCACTGGCACGCTGCACACCTACGGTGGGATGGATGTGTGGGCGTGGAACACGGATGGACCGCGATTATTCGATCCGGTGATGCCTCACTTCATCTTTGGCCGAGGAAAATACGATAATTGGCTCACTCATGAAACTATCGCGGCGGGTCGACGGCAGGTGGTGGATGTGTCGGAGACTTGTTTGACGGTTCATATTCGTCATGATTACCACCTTGTTACCGGTTCCGTAGGAGGTGGTGGAGGCGATGAATTTTCAAGTGTGAGTCGCAGAAGCTTGCAAGGCGCGTTCTGGTCGGAGGGCAAAAAGTCGAAGTTCGAGCTATTCATCAACATCTATCTCTCGCTTCACACCGGCTCTTATACGAATCAAATGGGGAACGTGTTGTTCGCGCCATGGAAGTTGTCGTTGTGTCTAGAGCCGATGGGCATGTGCCTTCTCAAACGCAAGCGACCCGGTATTTGTAACTGTGAGTACTCCTCGTTTGTGGGCAACACACAAACGGATCCAGTGGTGAAGAATGGTTCGCGTGTGATTCGATGCGGGATGATTTCGGTGGAGACGAAAGATAATTTCGTGATTCCTGTACTTCCCCCGGAGGGCACCACTGAAGCACCTGCGTTTGGACTTCCGCTCACAATGAGGTCTGTGATCGATCGCGTTATTATCAACAACACGATTATTCTGTCGGCGCTCAATTTTGGGTACCGTGACATCATGATGAACTGGGTTTGTAACATGAGACATTTGGGAATCACCAACTTTGTCATCGCTGCGTTGGACCCGGACTTGTACAAATTCGCGTACACACATGGCCTGCCGACGTATTTGGAGAACACCATCTTTCAGGGCTTGAACGCGTCGCTCATCTCGGATGCGTCGTATGGGTCTGACTCGTTCAAGCAATTGACGAAGATGAAGTCGCGTGTGGTGGTGCGGCTATTGCGCGAGGGATACAACGTGGTGTGGTCGGATTGCGACATCATCTTGTTCAAGAATCCGCTGGAGAATATGTGGTCGTACAACGTCGACCTGGTAATACAAACCAACGCGCCTGACAACGAGCCGATGAACGGACGCCGTCGCATCAACTCGGGCTTCTATCTCGCTCGCAGTAACGCCCAAACGATTCGCGGCTTCGAAGACGTGATCAAGTATGCGAGCCGGTCACGCATGTCCGAGCAACCGTGCTTCTACGACGTGCTGTGCGGGAAGCAAGGCGAGACGGCGGTCGGCGACGACGGTTGCCAGTACCAGGGCATGACTGTGAAACTGCTGGATCGGCATGTCTACCCCAACGGCATCACCGACGGTATCTGGGACGTGGAACCAGGCACCATCCCGAAGAAGTTCCACCATTTGTTCATTCTGCACAACAACTGGGTCAAGGGCGCACATGGCAAGCAGGCGCGATTCGAAAAGCACGGCTTCATTTTGTACGACAAGGAAACGGAGCTTTGTCTCTATCCCGAATGGTAGTGGTAGTTGGTGTCACGGCAGTTCCAGTAGCACTCCTCAGTCTCTCCCTTGTTTTATGTTGTACCCGTAAATCTTTAGGCATAGTACGTTTCTACTGCGGCTCGACATTTTGGGGACAACGCGCGATTGTTTGCGACCTTTTTCTATGATACTGTACGAGTCTCGCTGGGCTCGAGAGCGGACCACTGCTCATTTTGCCAAGCGAAACGGACTGTAAGCACACTAACTGATCGGTGCCGAAAACTCGTTCGTGTGCACATTTCTGTTGGAATCGGCATGCATGTCTTGGCATTGGGATGGACGGGGGTCATCGTCGCGCTACTCATTAGTGTGACGTTGGCCGATTCGAATTCGTGGCACAAGTATGGAATCGGGCGAATCACCAGAGTGTTCTCTGATGCGGAGACGAACACGCGGTTCATTGCGGCGAGCGAGAAAGGGGTGCTCGCGAAGTTGCATGTGAGCAACCTGACGACTGGTAAGATGTGTTTTTGCATTCAGTCTAGTGCGATTTTCTGACCGGTGTTTTGGCAGTGTGGCGCACGCCGCCCGTGAGCACGAGCGATGTGTTCGAGTCGATTCTGACGCTCGAGGACGAGGTGGTGTTGACGGTTGTCGATACCGGGCGCGCGCGGATGGCGCGTGCGTACTCGCTGCACAACGGCACGGTGCTGTGGGAGGTGCCGGCGTGCGGGCTGATGGGGAGTGTGAAGGTGATGGTCGGCGAGAGCGTGGTGACGTATGTGGTCGTCCGCGAGTGCGTGGACGGCGGGGAGCGACGGTATTACGAGGTGCTGAGCGGGGCAGAGGTGACGGAGGAAGTGGAGGGGATGGAGAAGAGTGGCGTGGGCTGGTTTGAAGAGGGCCAGGGCGCCGGGAAGCTGATGAAGGACGGGAGCTTGCGATGGAAGAATTTCAACAACGATGCGGGCGAGAAGGTCGAGCTGTACTCGCATTGGGACGCGCGGTTCGCGGTTGAGGAAGTAGTCAGACATGAGGGCGTGGCGCACGCAGTCGACTCGACGTTCGCGGCGGCGGGTGAGGACGACGTGTTGGACGCGGTGGTGCTGTTGTCGGAGTTTGCGACGCTGTTTGCGTACGACTTAAAGGGACAGCGATTGTGGACTCATGACTTGGCGGGGAAGCGCAGGGGTGATAAGTGTGCGTTCGCGGGCGGCCGGCACTCGGTTGCGGTGTACTGCGTGAATGAGGCGGATGGGGACACCCGTGTGAGTGTGATTTCGGTAAAGTCGGGCGAGAGCGTGCTCGATGAAAAGGTACAGGCATTCAGAGCGGTGCACGGGTACGAACATGAGCGATGTTGCTCGAAAAATGGAGCGTGTGTTGTGCTAGTGGGCGAAAGTGGGGAACGCCGAATAGTTAGCACATGCGACAAAGGGTACGTGGAGAAGAGTGGGCTAGCAATTGATGATACTATGTACATCTCTGCGAAACGGGGAGGAGCGACGGTGGAGGCTTATACTGGGGACCCGAATCCGGCATGGCGGTTTGAATTTCCGACCGGTCTTAGCATTGTGGATGTGGCAGTGAAGCGTGCAGCCCATAGCTTGAGCAGACGAACACGGCTCAGTCGCGTGCGTGTGACGGAGGATCGAAAGTTGCTGTGGAAACACACGGATGCGGCGGCGATGCTTGTGTTGGCGAAGCATCAGGAGGGCGGCAAGATGACTGCGGCTGTGATCAATGGGAATTCGGGGGCTGTGAGAAAGGCGATGAGCCACGTGAACGCGTCGGAGCCGTACTCGGCGGTCGCAAGCGATAATTGGTTTGTATATTCGTTCTGGAACACGTACTTGTTGCAGCAGGAATTGCATGTGATTGATATGTACGAGCCGAAGGAAGAGAGCAGCTTTATTGTACGCAAGCTCATTGGCGTGGTGAGGAACAATTTTCCACAACTGCTGAGCACTGTGCCGTGGGTGGAGAAGTCGAGCGTGAATGGGACTTGCGATGCGAGTGGAACCTGCGAGGCGGAGCAACAAAGAACCCCCGAGATGTTGCACACATCGTTTCTGGTGTCGCACCAGGTGACGATACTGGAGCACAGTGAAACCGAAGGTGGGATCACGGAAAGCTCTGTGTTGCTGGGATTGGCAAATGGGCAGGTATTGTCACTCTCGCGATTGGCGGTGGACGCGAGACGGCCGAAAAACGGGGAGTACGCATCGGCGGAGAGTCTGGTACCGTACTACCCCTATATCTCGTTTCTGCCCAGTGAGAGCGCGGCGCAGTTCGTGACCAGCAACAAGTACCTCGCGGGGCTGCGCGGCGTGCGCGTGGCGCCCGTGTGGCGGACGGAGAGCAGCTGCCACGTCGTGGCGTACGGCGTGGACCTGTACTACCGCATGCTGCAGCCCGCGGGAGGCTTCGATACGTTGCCGAATGATTTTCGCTTCGCCACCGTGTTGGGCAGCATCCTCGCCATCCTCGCGGCCACCCTGTACTCGGCGCACGCCGTGGAGAGCAAGATCCTGCACGACGCCTGGTACAATTTGTAGTGGAGGGTACCAATATCTCAAATTAAATCTGTTGCGTCTCATCGGTCGTGTAGGGACGGTACACCTCGATTTTAGGCTGATACCTCCTCGGCTGTCATTAATGCTTTCTTTCATAATGTCAGCACCAGCACCACCTATGCAGCAGAACACCATGGCTCGCAGGGTGGTCGATCGCATGCGCTCCTTCCTAGGTCCCAGCGTGTGGCTCGAGTTTACTCCATTGTCTCGATTGACCGGTGCCGTGAATCTTGGTGCGTATCGGCGATTGTTTTCTTTCTGTTCGGATGCATTCTAACACAAAAGTGATTCATGCAGGTCAAGGAGTTCCAGGTACGGTAGATGTGACGGTGTCAATGTTCTAGTTTCCGCGAATCCTAACATCTATTTGTTCACTGTCTATTTAGGATGGCCACCACCGCCATTTATGAAGGATGCATTAGCGAACGCTGCGAGAAATGATGTCTCGCAGCAGTATGCGCATCCGTCGGGCTCGCCGCTACTTCGACGCGCGATAGCGGACACTTACTCGAATCAAGTCGGATTTCAGATAAACCCCGACTCGAATGTGCTCGTCACGGTTGGTGCGACTCAGGCACTATCGCTAGCATGCATGACGTTGCTACAAGAGGGCGACGAGGTGGTGTTGTTCGAGCCCGCGTTCGACATGTATTCGGGCGCGGCGACGATGGCGGGTGCCACCACAAGAGGGGTGCCGTTCCGCATACGCGGCGAAGGCGTCACATCGGCGAGTCAGCTGTACATCGACATGGACGAGTTGAGGGACGCGGTGACGGAGCGCACGCGCATGCTCATACTGAACTCCCCGCACAATCCCACCGGCAAGGTCTTCACACGTGAGGAGTTGCACGACATTGCAACCGTGCTCGATGAGCGGGCACCCGAGTGCGTGGTGCTGTCGGATGAGGTTTACGAGCATCTCGTGTTCGATTGCGAGCACGTGCCGTTCGCGGCGGTGTCGGAAAGCGCACGGCAGCGGACGCTGAGCGTTTACTCGAGCGGGAAGACGTTCAGCGCGACCGGGTGGAAGATAGGCTGGATCATTGGAGAGGACACCCACTTGTTGAGCCAGCTGAAAATCGCACAGCAGTACACCGTCTTCTCCGTGTGCAGCACTGCGCAGGACGCAGTGGCGGACGCGCTGCACGTGGCGAACAAGCCGTATGGCGGGTTTGACAATTACTACCAGTGGGTGTGTGCGGAGTACCGCGGGTTGCGTGACTTTCTCGTGGACGCGCTGCGGGATGCGGGGATGTCGGTGATTGTTCCCGATGGCGCGTTCTACGTGCTGGCGAGTCCGGGGCAGGGCGTACTGAGAGACATGGAGTTTCCACTCGAGTATCAGAAGTGGCTGGATGAGGGCCTGCTAGAAATCGATCCCAGGACGATGCACCGCAATGATTACAACTTGTGTCGCAACCTCACCGTGAAGCACGGCGTGGCGGCGATCCCACCGTCGGCGTTTTTCAGCGACGAGCACCTCGACACGCCGCTAGCCAAGGATTATGCGCGTTTCGCGTTCTGCAAGCCTCGTGACGTTATTGTGGCGGCACGCAACTCGCTCATGGGCGAATCGAAGAAGGCGGCAGTGAGCCGTGATTGATTTCATTGTTGACACGTATGCATCGTGGGTCCCCTATTTAGTGGAATATCGTAATATAGGTGCCGTTTAGTTTTGTCAGGTTCAAATTTCAAAATTGTACGCAGTTTCGCTGTGCTGGTCATCCTTGGGACGCAATGGCGGAGACGATTGTGGTTCCGAACTTCGACGAGTTGCTACGCGAACTCGCGAGGAATGTAGAGTCAATGCGCGAGGTCGAGAAATCGATGGCGACGCAGTTGGGGACGCTGACAAGCGAGTTTGGGGCGTGGTGTGAAACTATGACCGAGAGCTACGAGCAGCATGGCGTGAAGGCGGCGTCGCTGTGCGCACAGGAGGAGGAGCGCGACCGCTTGCTGCAGGAGAAGCTGCAGTTCTATGAGGCGCAGTGCTCGAGCAATGACATGGCCCAGCGCGAGTATCAGTCGGAGCTGGCGGAGATGACAGGCAGTATCCGCGAGTTTCAGAGGAAGAAGTCGGGCGCGCAGGAGGTGGCAGTGCGACTGGAACAGGAGATTGGGTCGGCGAAGGAGCGCGTGCGTGTGCGTAATGAACGTAAGTTGGCGTGTGTCTGCATGGGCGTGTGTATAGGGACTGACTAGGTGTGCAGAAATTGAACAGGTGACGAGGAAGAACAAGGCGGTGGAGGCCAAGCTGAGGGATGAATATCGCGCGTTCCGAAAAGCTACTGGCGTACATGTAGAGGCGAGTGCAGATACTACTCTGCGATTTCACTTCTCGCAGATTGTTCGGGATCCAAGCGATGTGGCGTGTTATGTCGACGTTGATACGGGCAGCCGATACAGAGGTAAGTCGCAGGATGCGCGCGTGTTTGGTATTTAGCTATGACTGACTGTTGTTGTCCGTGCAGCGAAAGAATGCGAACCGATGGTGCCCGAATATGACGAACTCGCAAGAAAGTTACTCGTGAGCGATGGCAACAACGACGCGCTGCGGGACTTCTTCATTGGCATGCGCAAGGCGTTCCAGCAGTTTTACAATCAGTAGCGACGAGTGCTTGGTTTACGAAGTAAAGATCTACGCTTACTCTAGTCCATGGTTCTCAGTTCGCTGTGGGGCCCTTCCCGCGCTGTCGCACGTATTGGCCGTCCACCCAGTTCGGGTCCGGGCCGATGTCGCGCGACCCGCTGTTGTTGAACGCGCCCCGACGCACCGCCTCGGGCTTCAGGCTCTTCTCGGTGCTGATCATGGGGCCAGTGCTCGTGAAATGGATTATCATTGGCGAGAGAAACAGGGCGGTTGCGCCCGCCCCGATGTACATGGCGGTGCGCCAGCGGCCCGCACCACGCGATGCCATGGGTGTGTGTTCGGCTGGTTGTAGCTGTAGCTGTACGTGTATGATGTGTACATTTTTTAGATACCCCGAGATTCACTCTGGGGAGGTCGCAGCATTGGGGATGGCGTTTGTTTCTTTCAATGCGCCGTTCATACGCGCGGTGAGTCGGCCGGCGGTTTCGCCCCGCGGGAACGCGAGGAATGTGTGCGTACCTCGCATGGGGATTCGCGCGGTTGAAAGCTATGATGGCTCGTTTACGCTGTCGGAGGAGGTTGAATCTATGCTCAATAACCTGCTGCTAGGTAAGTCTACTTTTTGCCCATCTTTGTTGTTCTGTATCTAACTGATATTTTTGGGTAGACGCAAGATTCGGCGCGTATGTGGCGAAGCAGGCCAAGCGCGAGTCCGCAGAATACCTAGGACTGTTGTTCCAGCCGGTGCCGTACTCGGTGGCTACGCCGCATGGAATGCCACGCGAATTCGAAAAGTATTACAAGGACTCGAACTTCGCGATTTGCAATGTCCCGCCGAAGTACATGTTCAAAGGTATGTTGACGCTCTCTCTCATGGTGTGGCTGGGTTTATTGACTGTTGTTTTCGCAGCGAAATGCTACAAGCCGTCGCGGCTCTGTGCGGTGTTTCAGTTGAGTGGGGCGCATGTGAGCAACGAACAGATAGCGACCGAGAGCGAGTGGGATAATCTAGGCGACGCGTTTCGTAATCCGGTACAAGATGATGGTGAGGTTGATAAAGACTTGGTGGTGTAAACAAAACTTTTGTTGTGTTCAATTTAGTTTCTAGTTTGTAAACGGCCATTTAAGGGCGTGTAGCTGCAAATTCAGGTATGCCCGCGTCCGTCAAATCTGTAGCCTTGCCCTTGTTAGGTGGAGGTTTATGCAAGTTCGGAATGTCGAATTAACTTCATTTCGACTACATCACCAAAGTCGGTGCAGGGGAAGACTCGACGGCCATCCAGCTAATAAAGCTAGAATGTCGAAGAGGCAACGTGTATCGATTGATCTCGGTGATGCGCTGATGAAAAAGCAACGTGTGGGTGAGGTGTCGTTCGCGGTTGACGAAACCCAGGACGATTTTAAAACTCCTCCCACGAAGAAACGACCACGCACTGAACTGGGGGAGTATGTTGAAATGTTACATGACACACCGTACCCGAAAGCGAGATATCGAAGTCGGTACGGGGTGAAACGAAGTCGACTTTGGGAGAACAGGGAGGAACCCATGCCCTACGATTCGTTCGACGACGAGTTTATGTATCAATATCAAGAGTGGGATGATGATGACGACAAGATGGATGTGCGTGCCGACCGATTACCGGACCGAGATGGGATGGTGCAACAGATTGAATTTCGTATCCCGTTCGGAGAGAAGCCAGCCCTAAGGTCGAGGTCGCAGCACGATACAAGAAAGGAAGTTCAAAACGCCGAACATGGCATGAATCGGTGTGACGGTGCCATTCCGGAAGAAGCTATGCCTCAATAGCAGCAATCGTATTGTGTTTATAAAATTGTGTTTCCGCCTTTGCTCTTCTCTTGCACCGTGGAATCGTCTTCGATAACTGGCGCAGGTACGAATTCGCCGATCAAAATTTCATTGGTTCCAGTGTCCACCTCGAATTCGCGGCCGCTGAGGTTCGGGAACCTCGAGCCGGTCAGCCCAAGACAGCGACAAAGTTGCATCATACTGCCACCATGGGAGATTACTAACACGCGTTTCCCCGGGTATCGGCGTGCGATCTCGTGAAATGCCGATTGAATCCGACGTCCTAGTGCCTCGTTAGATTCCCATCCGACAAGACGCGCCTTCTCAGCTTCATCCACATCGTCCACGTTGCGCCCGCGATTCAGTTCGGTCACTTCCGCGTGAGTTAAACCTTGGTACTTGCCAATATCTCGCTCCTGCAGGTCCTCGATGATATCTACTTGCTTGACACCGAGATGCTCCGCGATTATTGCGCCCGTCTGTCGTGCTCGCGTAAGGCCTGACGTAACCACCGCATCGAATCGTGGTTCCGAAACAAGCTTTTTCGCTGCTTCCAACGCTTGTCGCTCGCCCATTTCCGTCAGTGGTGGCACCGTGGTTTGCCCTTGCCACCTTCTTTCCTTGTTCCAGGTCGATTGCCCATGGCGGAGAGCTAAGATTTTCGTTGTCATGATGAATCGGGTTGTGGAACTCAGACAACCTGGTGTCTTGCTTCTGCTGCAATGTTAAATATAGAATATGAGGCTGGGACAACGTCGAATCCACGCCCAACGACACCGGGAGAAATTCGGCCCTATTCAGATACCGGCACTAATGAAATTGCACAGTTTATTTGAAATTTTTCGCGCCTATTTTCAATTTGAATATTGTACCCCCACAACTTGCACCCGAGTCACACGTGCAAGCTCTTCTCCCATACGTTTCTAGCGTGCACAGGACTGAGAAAAAACAGTCACCACAGGCCTGATCCGAATCACCCAACATGCGCCGCCAAACCATGGGCCGCGGACGTGCGCCCAAGCAACCAGTGGCTGCGCCGCCGCCGCCCGACGTCCAGTTCCCGCTGATGACGGTCGGCGAAATCATGGACGATATGCAATTGTTCGAGTATCCGCTGGACGCCAGCGTGATCAAAAATCCCAAAACCAACGACGCGTACGAGATATACTCCTTCTTCCTGCGTGAGCTGTACGGCGAAGATGTCGACCGTGAGCTGCAGCCGGACCCGAACGCGACGGAAAACTACGAGTACCCCGAGTTGTTCCCGAATTTGGTGCTCACGCGGCTACATTTCATCAAGTCCCTGCGAAAGATGTTCGAGGAAGCGTGCTACTTCGATTTCAGCGTGAAGGACTTGGAGTCGCCCGAGTCGATGCGATTCAGATATCAATTGTCGGCGTTGGTGAATTACGCCAAGTATCGACGTTCGCGCCATGAAAACATGGATGAGTTAGCGGCGAAGGAAGATGAAATCACCTCGAAGCACGAGGAGTTGTCGATAGGGTTGGAGAAATTGAACGCGGAGATTTCGGCTATTGAGGCTGCGAGGATGGAGGAGCAACCGCAAGTGGATGAGCATCAGCGTATAACGAAGGAACTGTTCGAGGAGCACAAGTCGCTTGATGAGAAGCGAGTGGAGCTCACGAAATACACGGGCGAACGGAAGATGGAGTTAAATGAGTTGAAGGAGCGAGTCGCAGAACTGGAAAAGAAGCAGATGCAGACGCAAGGTGAGGTGGTGGCGAACAAGCGGCTTATTGTGGAATCTCCGGAACGCGCGATTGCGGAGATTAGAGAGTTGGAGAATGAGTTGCAGCGTGCCAGGGATGCGGTGAATGCGGCGAGAGACGCACGAAGCGCGCATGACGCGAGAAGGAAAACTTTGCACAATGCGGTGGAGCCGTTGCGTTCGTGCACGAATATTGCGGAAAAGGTGGCGTCAAAACGCAATCAGGTGACGGAGTTGAAGCAGCGACTGGCGAAGGGACAGGCGAGGGAGCGACGTGCACAGGACACCATTCATGAGGCGGAAGGGGAGATTGCACGAATTCAACGTGCAACGGATGCGATTCTGGCGAGACGCGAGAGACTGCAGCAGGTGACGGCGGAGCATGAACGCAAGGCGAGCGCGGATGACAAGGCCTGGGCCGTGAAACTGGATGAGATTCGCGTGTTCGAAGCGGATTGTGAACGGGAGCGCGCAATTTTGCGCAAGCGCATCGAAACGATTACCAATGAAATGACGATGATGGCGCGTAAGGCGCAGAGTGACATGCGCGCGATGGTAGAGAAGCAGAAAGAGTTGCAAGAAGCCGGGCAGCTGCACTCGGAACAGATCAAGGGAACCATGGGCTTGTTCATGGCGGATGCGAAGGAGGCGTTCGATCAACTGTGTGAGATGGAGTATAGAAGTGAGGATAGCGAGTAAACTAAGTGGCCTGAATGTGTCTGTATAGTAAATCAGTTTTCGACACAGAGATGTGCAATCGCTTGTAATTGTCTTCATAGTGTTTGCCATCTTGAAACAGGTATTCCTCTGTTGAAAAATACGACCGGTGGTTCACTTTTCTACACGGTTCTCTGAGAGATGTAATGTACGGTGTTTCGAAGAAAACTGTATAACGAGTTTGGAGTTGTCGCAACAGGCCTCGAATCAATGAAGAAGAAACAGGAAAAGGATATGTGCGATCTCACGAAATGTGAACAAAACTACTGATAGTTGATGTTATGAAAAAGGTCTACGGTACCATTACAAGCCAGAATCAATGGTAGGCAACTTCTTGCCACTTCCGAACAAAGTACCGGGAAAATTCTAAGAAATTATGTAGCGGAAATGACTATATTCTTCCAGACATGAACGAGCAAGCCCTTTGTCGTCGCTCAAACCGGTAACTAAGGTAGTATGCGACGAAGATATCTGCAGTATAGTTTGTCATTAATTAACTCAATTCTACTGCTAGCACTGAGGAGGAAGCACATGAGCAGTTGCATTATGCGATTAAGGTACGTGAATCTCATGCCAATTACTAGACACACGGTTGTGTGATAAGGGCGAGGTTTCATAGAACGGCCGGATGTATGGTCATCAAGAAACTATCATGCCGTAGAATACTGTGCTAACCAAGTATGAATTTATGACGATGTAGGAACGTGGTGTGAACTTTCTTGATACTACCGAGACCTATCCGGTGCCGACGACTGCTCCGAATGCAGTACCTGGAACAACGGAGAAGTACATCGGTACCTGGCTCGCAAAAAATCCCGAATGGCGCCGTGAAATCATTATCGCGACAAAAGTAATGGGCCCCATGCCGAATTCCAAAGTTGCGACAAATCGTACGGTTCCGCCAGCACCAGAGCCATACCCGATGCAAATCTGGAATGCCTTTACTGTGGATATTAGTGATGAACTATTTGAAAAAATTGATGTGATCCATTTCGATTGCAAGGATCCGTACATCCGTGCAAGGAATAACTGGCAATAGATACGGCAGTGGCCTAGAAGTTCCTCACGAGGGACATCCGCAAGGAAGTTAATAGTCATACAGTATCCTCACTCTATCGATTCAGCGTTCGATTTTACTGTGTGCCGGATTGTAACTAGCCTTTTCACCATTTTCTTTCTCGATTTGTACTATTCCAACTTGGATGTTCGAGCTTATCCACTTTCTTGACAACAAGTTAGCTTCTGTTGTAGAGGGAAAGTACTCAAACCCTATCTTACCCAGAATTGTAGGACTGTACGTCCAAGTTCATTTTGTTCAACTCGGACGACGGAGCATCCTTTGGGACGCAACAGAAATACAAAATAATTTATTCTACTGGGTGTACAGAAAAAAAGGTACTAAAAGTAAAAGATTAAAACTCCACAAATCATTATGTTTGTCATACAAAACTCTATTGTCATACACATCAATACATTAAGATTTCACAAAATAATTCTTAAAAAAAGCTTGATTGGTTTTAGAGATATCATCGAATTAGTGAACTTCACTGATTTTTGGCTGGTTTTGTTAATTCAATATATGCCGATTGCAAAGAGACAGAAGACTGTTGATCTTATTGCTTGATCACGTTCTATGTCGAAAAGGTATCTTAAACTTTTAAACGGAAGAAGTTTGGCCGTTAAAGGAGATTCTTTATTAGAATATGAATACAGTCAAAAAACGAAAAAAATGATCGGTCTGTGGAGAATCCTGTAACTCCGGAACAAGATGATGGGTGAACGAAAGCAACACAAATCTCATGATTTTAAACTCATCAGCTAAAATTGATATCAATGGAGTCGGACTAGAAAGCGTGCTCATGAAATGACCGATAGATCACGGGCATCATAAAAATAAGTCAAAAATTTTTGAAGTTCACTAATTTGATGATATCGCCTAAATAAATAATTATGCTATAGTTATAAAACTTCATGCCCAAAATTTTATGTGTTATTGTGTATGATGCTAGAGTTTTGTATGACAAACATAATGATTAGTAGAGTTATGATTTTTACTTTTAGTACTTTTTTCTATACACCTTGTAGATTTATTTCGAGCTCGTAAATTCAGTCAAATAGAGCGCAAGATTAATAATTTACTCGAAATTATACGATGAAATACAGAATTCTCAGATATGCAATTGACTATTCCGACTCAAATATAGTACCGTATATCAGTATTTTTCCGAGTAATTTAGGGAGTGAATATTTTTAATTATTGAATTTCAGCTCTTGATCCACAACAGAAGTAAGTTATTCTAAGTTTAATTTAGATATATAGAATAAGAAGAAGTATTTGTGTCGGTGCTTTAGGCCAAATGCGCGACTTTATCGGGAACAAAAAGCAGAAATGTCAGAAATTTTGTAAAGGAAAAGAAAAAGTAACAGATAGTATTAAATTCACAACGGTTACCACAAATTAATTTTTAAAAAGGAGAAAATCAACAGCGACTAGCTTGTCTCTGTATGTACATTAACTTAAACATATAATTAGAATACTAAAAGCAGATGAATCTTAATGATACCACAAAATTTCTGCAACGGAGCGAATTGACTTTCGCTATTTCGCTAATCAAATCAGTGTTACGTGATATTGATATCAAAGAATAAATGAATGCGCTTATCACAGGACCGTCGTCTGTCGATCGAAATGCTACCACAGGTTTCAAACTTCGAGATGCAATAGTAGTGTTACTGGAAAAAGCCAATTTAAAATACACTCCAGTCAGATTCGGATGCCACAATTATTTCGATTTCTACATTAATATAATGATGCTATTCTTTGGGGTAGGCCAGAACTATAGTTTCCCGATCACATACGAATGAAATAGAAATTTTAGCGAAAAAGTTAGAGGCACGGGAAATCCAAGAAAATGGCCATTTTTGCTGATCGTTCCATATATTTTCTAGCGATTAGTCCATGTGCGCATGTTTCTTATGTATGTTTGAGGTTTCTACCATGCTAATAGCATCATTGAATCCTGACGACACTATATTATCGTTTTATAGTTTAACCTTCTCAGATGAAACGAAGCAAATTTTCTTTTATTCGTTTATATATATACAGAACTACTTTTTTCCGTCAGTTCTGCAAATTGAAAAACAGAACCGCAATGTCTTCAAATTTCCATCAACCACCTGATTTTCCGCTACCCATCTTTTATGGATGTGACAATTTGGATTCCAAACGCAATATTCACAGGAATAGAACAAGATTCGACCTGAGATACAGGTTTATTGACAACGCATCCTATTCTATGTTTAGCCAGCTAAACCCGTTGAGTATCGCTACCGGTGATTCAGAACGTGCGAATCGAATTTCTGGAGGTAAAATTCCGATTGTGCAGCTATGAGGTGACGAAAATGTGAGAACAGTAGCAGAAATAGAATAGTCAGGAATACTTCATAGTGAAAAGTTCTGAAACAACTTGAAGAAGAAGTACAACTGTAGCGAAACGGGCAAGCTCTGTAGCGAACATGATCACTCATATACGACCACTAATCAGGAACATCGGCGAAAATACCGGGGGTTCGACTTAATTTGTCGGCACCAAGTGGCTATACGCCCCAGGGGCCGACCAGAAAGTGGACAGCGCGAGAAAATCGGTAGAGCACCGGCTGTGCCAGTGCTCCCTAGGCAGATGAAGAGTCAATGAGAGCAGGTAGAATTTGTCAAGCAAAAATAAGCTCTATGAACGCGCGTAAGTGAGCCCGTAGCTTCTGCCCACAAAATTCCCTGGGCTCTGAGTTGCCGACCGAAAATAGGATGTTTGCCAATTAGCCATTGTTAAGCTTATATGCCTGTGGCTTCCTGGAGCTAAACCTAAACTAACGAAAATATGGAAACCTTATACCGAAAAATAACAACTTCTAGATGATGCCTGTCCAACTGTTACATGTGTGCTTGCCGAATTACCAAAAACATGAAATTATTGGAAGACGAGAAAACACTCAATACTGTGTGCGTTAAAATACTCGAAAGCTTACTGAATTGAACGAACTGTTGTATAATCTTTTTAAATTTAACTTAAGGAAAATTTTGTGCTCATCGTATAGTCTATGTAAACACAACTGGAAATTGCTATTACTAATAAGATGTCTGTATGCAGCGATCTCTGTGTATCCTTCTGCGTAGAAGCACGAAATAAAAAACTCATTCTACTATCCCAGATTCCTGATGGGAAACCGTTTCAGTTCTGTACAATTTAGGGCAATCGTCGATGGAGCCGTCAAAGTAGTATAGAAGCATCAATGTTACAGCTTAATAGTCATTCCATTTCGAATTGTGGACCTGAATCCGACTTGCGTTTATCATGTACGTGCCCTGGATGCAAGGCAAGAGATGAATTTAATCGTTCAGTGAGCGCCCGCAATCACGTCGATAATCGGACGAAGATTAGAAGCTGTGTTGATTTCAACCTACTTTTAATACCAAGAACGATGAATTCTGACCAAAAGACCATGTTTGTATTCACTGAAGAGAATGGTGAAGATGCCTCGATGCATCCGAAATGCACAGCTAAATTTCTCTGAAGGGGATTCCGGACCGTCTAGCGAATCAAAAACTGAATAAAGAATCCTAGACGCACCATGGAGCTGAGAATCTTACATAGAATCAGCTCTGTATAAGAGAGCACCCACTACCCGTGAGATTTTTCAATTGGACATCAGATATGTTTCATCTATGCCTCAATCTTTATTCCATGCCTGTGAGAAAATGAGATTACGAAGAATTTTTAAGAAGATACAAGAGTGGATCTTACTTGTAAATGGACCCGATAATGCTATGTTTCATTTTAGATTGAGACAGATAATGGCTCGGCGAGCATTAAATTTATTGGATAAGTAAAACTACACACCCTTCATCGTGGATATCTGCTGATATCTGTCACAAATATATATGTTTTTCAGAATGTGGTAGATTCATATCACACGACTATGCAAACGACTCGCTATCCTGACTATCGAAGTAGGATACATTTACTAGCGAGCTACTTGACGCCTGGGTTTGGGATATCAGGGGTCAGAATGGAACTTTCTGAGACGCTCTTGCATTTTAAATGCCGAAAAAGTGCGTGGAGAGCCAAAATTTCTCCGACTCGGAATCACTCCTTCATTGGTGCCCCAACTTGATAACGATGCATTCACTTCATTACTTATGAATTTACGATTTCCTCGAGAAGAAGACATGACTATACTTATTTTGGATTCAGATTTGAGTAGTCATATAGACTTGGAATTCCAAGAAGAATTGAAGTCTGAACTATGAAGAAAGCAAGAAGATTCGAATAAAAAATTTTCATCAAATTGTCGTGGTTAAAGGAGAAGAAAATGCGGTTATCCAGTTTATTTCTATTTTCTATGCGCCACACAACGAAGAAGTGCACCTTTTCGAATCCATCCAGAAAGATATGAAGCACCTGTTTGGGAATTTGAAACGAAGGGTGAGTTGTTGCTCACGAAAGTTACAATTTGGATATTAGACGTACAATGTTGGATTTCAGACGACGATGGTTTGTTCAGGTTCTATAGCAGGCGATCTTATGAGAGAACCGAAATATATGGCGAAATCCGAAGTGTATGGAAGAGCTCTTATTGATTTTTCTAGATGTCACCATTCCTTAAGGACAAACTGTGATACTCCATCGTTTACTAAAGTTCGCAATACGTGTATAGAGGACCCCTTGTGGGCTTCAAGTATACGTCTCTTAATCAAATGTGTGATTCTAAAGAAAAATTGAGAGAAAGCCCTAGTGGTAAGGTAAACTTTGGACCGATGATCGAGACTTGGATAAGTAAAGAAGGTGTGGTTTCCTATTGCATTAAGTTGATGTAGCAAAGCTCTAACGTAGAACGTTCAGAAGCGACAAGCACAGTTTCCATGAATTCACGACGCCATGTGTCTGATTCTGACAAGGATTCGGCACATACAACATCAAGTACTGATAGTAAACCAAGTAGTCGTGACCATTGACGATCCCAATATATGAAGCACTGCAGTAGGGTGAAGTTACCGGCTTCAGTAAGAAGTCGTTCAGCCATTTTGCTTACACCGTTCGCTCGGCGAGCTTCAATAAGATTTCCCGTTATCGAAAAAATTTCGTCTTTTCTCGCTTTCACTGCACTCATTTGTAACTACCATGCTGAATTCAATGCGCCTACATACATATATACATACATACATGTATACAGTGTGTTTCAAAAAAACTTTACAAAATTATTCACGTCTAGCATTTATGCAGTATCGATACAATACCTCAATGATGCTTCATAAGTTGCCGGTGCAGATCATTTTTATACGTGCATAGAAGTCCATCCATAGTTTCTTGACAAGCTTGCAGTAGAATATAAACAAAATAATTCTAAAATGGAGCAAAATAGGCACACAAATGCTTAAACCAGATTGAATAAATACTAAGTAGGTAAACAAACAATCAATATATAAAATATGGAATACAAGGTTTGCATTTATGTGGTTTTAATGTCTTTGAGGCTTTTAGTGAGTGAAAAATGGATGATCGTATGTTGGAGCTCAATTTAGAAAACCAAATATCTCGAAAATAAGCTTGAATTTAATGACTCAACCGATCAAGTTTCATAGATTTGTGTGAAGTGCAGCTGATTGACGTGTAAAGATTTCCAGTTCGTTCAGCAGTGAAAATCGGAACGAAGTAAACAAGGTTCGAAAATGAAGGTAAATTAGAACCCGGTCCATATTGGCAGAACTGCATTTGTTAGGGTGGATATGCTGAGCACCAAAATAATTTCATGGGTTGACACGTTTTCTGAATTAGTTGCTTTCTCAGAGCGACTACTTTACCAATAGCAATTTTAAGTTGATTCTGTAGAGTTTTTGAAACACCCTGTATATAAAGCACTTGTATTTTTGGCTAACTATTACTCTGTCACAAATTTTTTTAGGATAAGAGCACGCAGCAGATCGCATAGACGTAAAACAATCTAAAGTCAATAGATCCCGAAAAGTTCTGATTTCCTTTAGGAGTAATACTACGCTGCAAATTTGTAGATTGGTGCTTCCGACAAAAAAACATTGTTTGCTGATGTCAAACAAAATATTGCTGCAGCCTCCATCTATTTCAGCTACTCTTCGGCCACGGTTTTTACTCAGAATCAGCTAAAAATTCACTCCTAGAAGTCATGTAATATGCGAAAAGAGTAATCTACGCTGCATCTACGCTTATAACGCCGAAGCACACGAAATTTCGTAAGAAATTGGGATTTTTTGGGACCATGTCTTATGAAGGGCAGGTGTCGCGTAGGCCAACAGAAAATCTGCCTTGAATATTTAGAAGCGCCATCACTTTAAACTGCAGTTTCCCTTGGTGTAGCTGATTCGCTCGCAAACTCGGAGACGGCAATCATACCGACTGGTGTGCTTGAACATCGTTCATTTGGTGCATGAGAACTCAATTTACACATGATATGTAGTTCTATACTGACCAGTTTTCGGATCGGCAACAAGAACTGCAGACAAAACCCAAGAATAAGGTCAGCTCGCCTCCCAAAAAGGCTGCTGAAGCATATTTGAGTCATACCGTAGGCAAACCTGCCACGCTGGAAGCTTTTCTACGATATCGCTAGAGGAAGTTCATCAGAAGCCTAGAATACTCCCGTGCCATAGCCTCCATTCCGCCATACTGTTTTGTTTGAACCCGGACTCGTGCTCCTGAACTCCACACCTGGATGTGAATATCTAGGTTTAGTATCATCCTGCCGCGAAAACAGTGAATTTCACATGGTTCTGTAGAGATATTGAGCCGAAATCACTTACTGCAGGTATACAGAAGTCGCTTGCATTCGAAAGCGCTCAAAATTACAGAACATGACCATTGCATTCGCGAGGTTGCCAATATTTTATACAATACTACCCAATCCCGCACAGAATACGAGTTCACAACCCTGTGAAATTGTAAGTTTCGCGTTCTGAATAAACTAATACAGATCCTGTATACGCTAGTACGTTACAGGACGAAAAATGATCCACTCTTTCCCTCGTGACCGTTTCTCAGTCGAGTATGAGCAGTAATCACAATCAAGAATTAGATAATTCGCGTATAATAAAAACAGTCAGGATTTCGTCGCACGAAGCAAGGGTTCATCGCGTTTGAGTGCCGAATCATCGGTGAATATTAATAGAGATGCACCCGGCCGGAATAAATACTTTTCTTGTATAGCAAGAACATCGCGCAGGAGCAGAAAAGTGAAATTCAAGATACGCAGAAAAGAAATAATCATCTTTGTTCAACATCGATTATGAAATGTGACATTGGAATGGTTGGATTGACTTTTAAAATGTATGGTAGGAAGCGGTTGTTTCGCACACAACAAATATTTCTGTACTGTACTTAAAGAAATAGGCACCCTTAAATCCCTGTATTAAATGCACTGAGTGGATAGGAAAGAATTCAGGAGACAGTGCCCGCTTGCAGTGGTGTACGGTGGGGGGGAAAATGATAGAACACCCTAACACACTGATAAACGGGTAAATTTTACTGAATACGTGTCACATGTGTAGAAACCTCTTACTATTTTGTTGCACTAATACTTTGTAGGGCACCCTTCGTTATCTACCACTGCTGTAACTCTTCTCG
>JAAUYH010141884.1_pt1 | contig 30484 bp, 15 predicted proteins | sample 7278061 | NCBI WGS metagenome assembly JAAUYH01 (sample SAMN14350203, study PRJNA611818) | marine sediment metagenome | isolation source: surface marine sediment (0.6m) | place: French Polynesia: Moorea | collected 2018-08
AGCCTACGTCGTATATGATGATTAGAAAATAAAAACCTAAGATACATAATGCCACATCGTCTCTCTCCTTCGACCTGTATTCTCTTTAAATTTTCGACGGGAGGCTACGACTAACCTGTAATCGAGGAGGCCACGACCGGTCGAACTACGGTATTCAATCTTACGGTAGGTACACTTGCTACTAATAGTAGGTATAGCATTATACTTCTTATCATGTCGGATAATCATTTCACCCGAAATTGGTGGTCGTGTTCTAGTTTTATAGTTTCTATCGCGACATAAACTGAAATTGATGATCAGTACATAATACGTTGGTGCCCTAAACAACTTTTTATATCATAATACGCATTTCTACCGTTCAAGTTGTGGTAGTACACTTTATTTTGATGAAAATATAATTATCGATTCTACTACTCCGTGCGATGCATAACTGTAATACACTTTTTGTTGATTTGCTAATTGTTTCCATGATTACGGACGCATTAGCTATATTAGTTTTGTTGACTGCGAATTAGGGTTAGATTCGAGCGGTTAACCGCTCAACCACGCTCATAGCAAATTATGCAACAGCAAGCGTCGACGCTTCAGACTGTTAGATTATTTGAATAAACCCCCTGACAAAAGTTTAGGACCACTTGATACAGAGCAGGGAGAACGTCGCACTCGCCTAGGTTCTTCCAACACCAGATAAGAAAGCGGACAGTACGGTTCGACAGCGAGTTGAGTCATAAGTACACTGCTCAAATTCGGATAGGGTTTCGCCTACTTCGCACAAATGTGTGAGGTGTAAATAGGACCACTTTTGTCAAATGACACAATTTAAGATCAGCTAATGAATGAGCGCATCTCACCATGTTCTACGTAACAATAGCGTGTTGCGTGCCTCCTGCAAAACCGCCTTCGGTCATTCTATCTAATGAGCACATGACAGTCTTCGCTGGTATGTGTGTAACATGGGACGAGGGCGTGCTCTGACTGACTATGGGAAAGGTCAAATCGATGCCTTCGCGGCCACGAACAAGAGCCACCGAGATATTGTAGAACTTATTGGACGGTCCAAGACGGCAGTCAAAAACTATCTTACAAGTCGAAGCCACATAACTAAACCAAGAACAGTCGGCAGGACCAAAAAACTATCACCCCAAGCAGTGTGCGCTCTGGCGAATGTCGTCAGAAAGCTCAATATGACAGCGAGAAGAGTGCATCCTCAAACCTGTGTGCGTGTCTCTTTGCGTACTGCGCAGAGGGCACTCAGTGAGCACGACCATCTTGAGTTTGGTCAGCTCAAAGGCCGGCCGAGGCTGACCGAAAAGCAAAGAGGGGACAGGTATAAATGGGCCAAAGAATTTGCTTGGATAAACCCGGTGCGATGGCGGCGCACAATCTTTTCGGATGAGAAGAGATTCTGTCTGTATGGTCCGGACGGCCGGGCCAAGTATTGGATGGACAAGCGGTTTGGTAAGGGGGTATTTTCGAAGCGCGTATGTACCTTGATACCTCATCTTTGGTATCGGAAGGATCAGAAATGCGGTATATTTCATCTATTAAAGAGAATTTCGTTCTCTCGCGCTCACAAGGATGAAGTCACGTAGAAAGGGCAAAAGAAAAGATGCGACAGGCCATAGATCATGAATTTCAATTTTTCGCAGTTCCATTTTCATGAAGCCACACAAGCGCATCGAAAATATAAAAGGGCGAACAGACTTGCCGTTTTCGCGAATCGCTAATTCCCCATTATCTATCTTTTCAAGTTCGTTGATGACGAATTGAAGCGATAGTAAGACTTTGTTCAATCTAGGTTCATGAGTCTTGTGGAATTCGAGCAATGTCGCATACAGATTTGAAGGCATCAACAATAGATTTCTGTGCTGGAAATCTTACAACTCGGCTAGAGACAGGATGATTTTCTCCTTGAATAGACTCGAATACATGACAGGAAGCAGTTCTATTTTGCGCATGGATGATTGTCCAAACATTATTTGCTGATTTTAGGAACCGTTCTGTCACGAGAAGTACCGCACCGAGTTGTGTTTCGATATCTTGAGTCAAATGACAGCCAAGGGGTAGAATCTTGTTCCATCCGTATCTCTTGGAGTCTTCTACTATTGTTCCAACAGCACATAAATTGTTATTTGCCTTAACCATGACAGGGTCTTCCGCGCATTTCTGGAAAACGTTTTTCATGCAGGTGGAGAGAACGTGCACGAAATAACGCATTCATGTTTCGTCACGACGCATCCTACGATTGCTCACTGAACTGTTTGCCATTTTTGCAATGTTTGCGGTGCCGTCAGTGACAACAGAGAACTTATCTTGCAGGAGTTAAAACTCACCCCGTACGAGTTTTTCAAATGTTCGTCAAACACAGCACGAAGATGTCCGCAAACAGTATAGTTGTAGTCTTGACACCGAAATTAGGCATTATGAACAGACCATTACGTTTCATCATGTCTATTTGATGCACAGGTAAGTCCAGGTAGTGCATGCCCTGTATTTTCATACAAACTCCATCAATCGATACTGTTACTCCAAAAACAAGCAAATCATTTCGCAGTTTTTCAGAAAATTGAAGTAGAAGTTCTTCGACAATTTTGGACAGTGCAGTGACAATTGCTGTACTATTCGGCAGGTATCATTTGGGGTTGATAACGGCTCCATATGTACCAGATTGTCCTGCTTTGAATACAGATTCAGCAAAAGCAGCGATACCTCTGTGGTTTTCAGCGAACGAAAATGGTCGCAAATCAGAGATTACAGCTAGTGCAGCTCCTTTTGATATGTCGATTCAGCTAAACAGACCTACATTTTGCGTTATAATCTTTGACTGGGTGTTCTTCTTTTCATGTTCGTCAATGTGACTGTCGAAGCGGTAAGTTATACCCTTTTTGGTATCAATTTCGTGTAGTCTTATGTTAGGAGTGCAATTAATTTCCAAAATGTAAGGACAAACCATCCAGCCTGCATGATATCGAGTATTTGCGTGACACAGTACGAAATACTTCTCGAAATGCTTCCATTTCATCATAGCTTCTTGATGGGAGTACCGGAATGTATTGAAAGGCAAGAGATGGAATGCTGATGGTCGTTCTGCAACCACGAGGCATTCTTCTCTTTCGGCCTCTTTACTTCCAATACTTGTCTGTCTGAACTTGGTTGAGTCGTCATGGGGTGATTTTCCATTCCATCCAGAAGTATACTTTTCCAGTCTGATTTCGTCGTTGCCAACCAGAGTGGAGCAGGGTAGTCGTTCAACGGAACACTGTACTACTTTCAAATTTAAAATTATGAAAATCTAATTTACCCTTAATTGTGAAGGTGAAAGTAACGAATATTCGAATATTCGGCAGTCGCGTAACTAGACGGGCGGATATTGCGGAATGTACAGTACTCTAGGTCGAAGACTTCGCGAATGTTGGAAGATATACGGTACTTCTACAAATATTTGCCAATTCGTTGTAATAACTCTGCCTACAACGAATCCAACAGAAAGCGAACACAGCGAATATTCGCTAATCTGCCAACATGTTGTGCTTGGATACTAAAGTTCTGTACAGCACCAACGGTAGATTAACGTGTATCTATTTTAGATTAGCTGCGCTACAATGTAATTGATATCCGCGATAGAAGTATTCGCACTTTTGAACACAAGCACTTCTACCAAAGACTGTTATGTATGGCAAAGGTTCGATTGAAACTTCGGCGAATTTGCGACAAATATCTGCACCAATAGGGGATTCACGGAAGTGGAGAATTGTGGTTTGCTGTTTCACTGAGGCAAAAATAAATTAGTTTAATTTAAACAGCAAACAATAATTGCTCCTCAGATTTGCAGTTAATGTCCACATTTAGTCGGAAATTCAGCCATGATTTGAAGCTTGCGCTTAAGATTTCCAGACAGCTGTCACTTCGCAAACTGGAACAGCAAACTACAAGCTGCAATTTCGATTCTTCGTAAACTCTCTAATGCAAAGTGACTGTTGCATATCGAATAGTTTTTAACTTGTGCGTACTGCACGGCAATTCATTCGATGCCAAGTTCTATTCAGGCAAGTTACTGTTCAATTCGAGCAAGGTACGCTTCAGCTCAGCGAAATCTTCAACATCGAGAACGCTTCTGTACAATGGACGGAACTTAGCGACGAGGTCTGCACTCAAGTTCACCGACTTGAAACTCTTCGCGTCCACAGGACGCACGCGGTTGCCGAGTTTCTTGTCCCACCCCATGGCTTCGCTGATGAGCCAGTCATTAAAGCGAAAATCGCCCAGCATGTTTTCGCGCGCGCACTTGCGCCTCACCGTGGCCAGCACGTGATCCGTCAGCGGAACACCGATGAACGAGGCGATAGTGCGAATCGTGCTATCGATATCGCGCACCATGTCTTCGTACTCGATGAACAGCACGCGTGCCCCGCGGAGTCTCGCTTCGCGCCAAGCCGCCACATGGTTATACCACGTGCGGCCGTCCTGCCACACGGCCACCCAAAGCCGATACGCCTCCTCACGAACGATGTCGGGTTCGTTGCGCGCTTGGGGCACCGTCCAGTCCAGTATGAAGTCGAATGCCGACGCGGCCACGCGGCGCGCCTCCCGGAAGCAATAGATGTAGCGCTGACGTCCGTTGAATTGGTCCGGCAATGAGTGAGACTTGAAGCATCGCGGGGTACACTTGTTGCGTGGCACAACCACGCCAGTTATGTGGCATGCGGCGATGTGCGGCAACACCTCGCTGATGTCGTCGAACGCCTCTCCGGTCGCGTCGCCTTCAACACGGCCAGTGGCGCACAACAACTGGTACACCAGCTGCTGCGTGAGCGTGGTGCCGCTCTTCGGGTACGTGTCCACTATCACATCACTCTCTTTCGGCTCGTACAAATCGAATCCTTTCGACCCAATCACTTCCTCATGCCGCTCGAATACAGCGCCTAGCGCCTTGAGTAGCGCCTGTGCTCGGGCACGCACTTCTTGCTCGTCCATATTTCGCAGCTCGAGTTCCGTTTGCCGAGTTTTCTACGATTAGTACTGTTTTGAAGGTACTAAATTTACACGTAGCTCATGCTAAACATGTTTCTGATGACGCCCATCAGTCCATGTCCTTGGGCTCATTGCTTCTCTTCTCGCTGTGAGTGGATACATGATTCGATTGCCAATCTTGTAATTGGTTACGAACCCTAAGGACAGAACTGTATTCGATTGTTTTACAGTACAGTACTCCGCAAGATTCACTCACTTGTCCGAGTTTCGCAAATTTGTGAATACAGTAGCACTCCCGATTCAACTCGCCAAATCAAGAAGAATCTTCCCCTGCATTGTCGTGTGGGTGTCGACGTAACGATGAAAGCTCAGTCCGTTCAATCATTCCCCTCACTACCTCTCCTGCGCGACATCGGACTCGATGGCCATGACCTACTCCAAATCGATAGTACCGTACCCGAACCAATGGCACTGAGATGGAATCAATCCGATTGCAAGTGGAACCCAATCTCATTTGCATGTGATTTGATTGAGTGACCCCTCGAAGATTTCCCGCTAACGATTAATTGCTACGTATTGCGAACAGAACGGGATTTTGGTCGGATTAACAGGGCGCGAATAGATACACAGCATAAACAACAATTTTAATTATCAGAATTACAACAAGAATGAAAGTGTGCTCCTTCGGACCAACCATATTTCTGCATCTATTTAGAATAAATAGCACCAATAGATTTATTATAAACTTTTGTAGAAAACATTCATTTTTGCTGGGTCTATCTATAACACATTGTAATTCTCGTTTTTCTTTAGTTTTTTTGTTTATCGCGCCCTTGTTGTCGAAAACTGTGATTTTCAACTAAATCGAACTGAAAATACATAAATTCTCCAACTGAAGTAATTAGGATTTAAATACACTTAAGATTAAACCCAAAGCCGTCACAGCCCGCTTAAGCTAAAGAAACTCTCAAGAACTATGACATTGATGGGAATACGGAGCAATTCTCTCTCTTTTTCTGTAAAATTCATCAAATGGGCTGGCAGTTTCCTTCTTCAGTTCAATCATAAATAATTTATATCCTTTTCCACTCGTACTTCTGACCTGAATTATTTGCAACCACACTCTCTTCTGTCTTGATGTCGCTCACGACTGAAGATATAAATTATTTTCATTCATCATTATACTAACAACTTCTGATTGTTTATTTATCACACGCTTAATACATCACTGATCCTGCACTTTTGTTCATTCTCCGCATCACTTAAACGAATCAAGGCAGGCTAGTTTTTTGTTTTACCGCAATCCCACACACATGTACAACAAATTGTATATTTTCTAAGTACTGACTTCTAGATTTTTTGAAAAATTCTTTCCCACCAAGTTATCTAGCAATTCTATAACGTCGCCTACATCAACATATGTTTTTGTCACTAGCGTATTTGCACAACTTTATCTGCAAATGAAAGTTTCTGTTTTTTCTCAATATACTTTGCTTAATAACGACTGCGTCTGTATTAATCAAACTTTTCTTTTACATTAACCAATCTAATCGAAAATGTTATCATCCTTGTAAATGTTGATAAATGTACATTTGTCTTGAGAAAGTCGAAAGTATTAATGTTTCTTGTACCCTAGACGCTTAGCATGAAATAATTTTGATTGATACGACATTGAGTCTATTCTGTAAGAAGAGAATGGATAATTTAATTCATCAGTTATTAATGGGATGTTCTTTATCAGAATATACTATCCGTGCTATTCTGAAATAATGAAAAATTTCACTTGTACCAATAGGACAGAATAGCACTATTCGCTCGAATCAGAGAACTGAGAAAATTAATAATACAAATTCATTGTTCATTGCAAATGATTCGTTAAATAACTCACGAAATCATGAATCGACTTTCAACATCAATGATTGCTTAGAAATTTCAGCGGTACAATTAAAAGTTTAATCTTATTAAGTTTCTCGCGATGTAGAATAGCAGTTATCCCATAAACTATTTTCGTCTTTGAAAATCCACACTCACAGCAATTAAAGGTTTAAACTGAAAATAACTTACTTACGTATTGTAGTGGATTTTAATAATTTCGAATACCGAAACACTCCGAGAAAAATAACATTTGTTGGCTCAAAGAGTGGAATGTTGAATTTATTTCATATACCTGCTCTGAATGCAACAAGTTACAGTACTAGATTATAGTCTCCATCGATTGACAATAAATTAAGTATTCTTGTGATCTGTTGTCGTCTACAGCGAATCAACAGGTGTATGAACCCGCAAGAATTTTCATAGTATAACGTGTGGACTGTAGTATCGGTCTGTACCTGATCAACTCTATTTCTACTATACGACGGTTCTATATTTACACTTAACGTTATGATAACGGCGACATGCTCCTTAGTATAGTAGTTACGATACTACACAAGAACTGAATCGCAAGCAATTTCCTTACTGTAGTCAATATCCGATTCGTAAACAGGATCACTTTCTTCCATTTACTCGCCCAAGGCATTATAGTTCAGTGCTATTGGTAGGTTTTCTTCTATACGACAACCTTGGCGACAACCTTTGTAAACATCGAACATGCATACAGTAATCGTACACAACGAAATCAGCGTAGTGCTGTTACCGATGATAGATTACACTGCGTACAAGTGTTGTTGGATTGTGGTATGATTACTTAATGCAGCAACCGATACAGTATTTCCTCATTATAAGCCTATCCCGCTATAAGGCATCCCCCGCTTTTTGGCCGAGCACAACTTATGATAGGCAACTTCTACTTGCCTAGGTGTAACACAAGCCATAGTTCACAGTGCACTATGACAACGTCGGAAATAAAATAGTAAGGGTAAACATGTATCAGTTCTTCGTACAATTCATTGTTGTGATGTGACTTTAGATGACATAAAGCAAGAAATCAGCCTGATTTTGCTGCTTGTCATTGGTATCATCACCTGTAATAAACTACCCTGCAACAACCATTCATGCGTTCGCAACGCGGACTTCTGACATTTTGCAAACAGCTACAGGTGCTTTCCCTACATCGCGATAGTACATCTGTATCAGATCTAGCAGGCCAGTTCAATGTACATTGCGAAGTCCTTCAATCGATCCTAGACCGCGAAGAATCTTTGCTCAGTGTGCCAAGAAACACTAAACAGTGTGTACACCTCAAGTCGGAAGACAAACTGAAAGTTCTATTCTACGTAAACCGCAGTGCTAAAAATTCCGAACCATTCAGACGCTTTGGCGTAAGCCCTCGCAGCATTGGACGAATCAAGAAAGATCGATCTAAGTTACTACAGATGGACCGAAATAAAGTGCACTTGTATGTTCCTCGAAATCTCTACGCCAAGTATCCTGCGATGGAAAACAAGCTGGTGGGATTTACCACATTTGCATGCGAGCAACGTCTGCTCGTGTCATCAAGCATACTGCGTACTCGTGCTATCGATATATCCAAAGAGTTGGGTATTGTTGATTTCGAAGCATCAAATGGTTGGTTGAGCCGTTTCCTGATTCGTACGCCTATTCAACCGTCATTCAAGTTGCACGGCAAAGGCAATTCTAACCTGCCACAGTGTCTCACTCAACGCATGGAAGAAATTCGTAGCATTTATAAAGAGTTTCCGTTGTCAAACATTTACAACGTGGATGAATCTGGATTATTTTTTCGCATGGGCCCTTGGAAGACATATCTGAGTGTCGGCAAGATGCGTGACATTGTTCGTAGCACAGATTTCTCCAAGCACAAGGATCGAGTGACCACTGTTCTTGCACGCAATGCAGGCGAATATAATTTGCTTCCTACATTTTACATCGGTTCATCCGAAGAACCGAGTTGTTTCCGGACCGGTCGACTTGAGACTGAGAAACGTCGATACTGGTCCCAGAAGAAGGGCTGGATGGATTCTCAAGGATTTCAGCATTGGGTGAAATGGTGGTATAATGAAGTCCGAGCGCGTTCAAATGGTCCTTGGCTCCTAATTATGGATAACTGCGGAGGACATGAACTTGAATTCACGCTGCCTGGAGTACGAATTGAATTGTTGCTTCCTCGCTGCACTGCGAAATGTCAACCATTGGATCTTGGCTTTATCGATCACAGCAAAATGCGATATAGTTCTGTACTGCTGAGAACAACTACCGAAGTAATGCTGAAACGAGGTGCAGGGAGCCCGTTGGTTGAAACATTGTCCAACAGAGGCGTTCGAGATATTGAAGAAGGTTCTTTACTTCACGTAGGTGTCACAATGAGGATATTTGATAAGCTTGGGCGCAGACGGCACGTTCAACTATCATCAAATGCTGGATGAAATCAACGTGCCTGCCGCTACAGCACATGATCTTTGTCTGTCAATTGCTCTGATTTAGATTTGATAACTATTGACGATGAGAATGGTGTCGCACAGATCGACGTCAGTGAGATATATCGGAGACCCAATAAGCGCTTCTGAAAGCGAACAAATATCTTCAAGTGTCACTGGCGTCTCATTATTAGACATCCCGCAAACTCCTCTCGGTGCTGTATTGGCTGAGGTCGCAACAATATCTGATGCTGCAAATTTATTGTAAGTGTTGAACTCTCCGGCACCGTTTGATACCCATCAGTCACGCGAAGAAATATCTCAAACAAGCCTGCAAGAGATCTATGAAGAACATTACCGCAATAATGCAGTGCCCGACAATGAAAGTGAGAATTCAAACCAAAATTAAGGATGATGACTTTACAGAGTTGATCCAAACTGCTTCACGCAGTTTAGAAGAGGTTGCAGATACAGATCTCAAGAATGCATTGCAAGCTGTTGTGTCACGCGCATCGTCTCTGAAGGATAGTAATTGAGGACCGCACGGGCAACAAGGGTGGAATTTTTTGCAGAACAGTTGAATTGTGATATTGAATACGTTTGTTTCTGTTCCTAATTTAGGTTTGCTTTGAAATTTGAGTTCTAATAAAGCCGAAAATTACGAAAAAATAACGAATCTGAGCTCTGTAAGGCAATAAATCTTGCTTCAGCGCACTTGCTATAGCCCCCTCCATCCCCGCGCCAATGTATAGCGATCCCACCCCTCTGTCGTCATAACAGTTGCGCCAGATGTCACCGTGTACGCTCCAATGGCATTTTTCAGACTGCTGGTCACGGGTCCGTACACGTGGCCGACTGCGAGGGGAGGGCGCAACAGAAGGATGGCGAGTCACGGAATCGAACAGTGATTTTAGTACCGATAAGACACTGCGATCGACACTCATACTAGATTTATGATTGCCGTACACTACGTTTCTTCCCTTACTACTTATACTCTACATAACAAATTTGTTGAATTTTCGTTGATTTTTTATCCTTATTGTTTTGCTGATGTGTACTGTGTGCTATTTGTATATTTTTCCTAAATTAGTGCACACTCCGTTATTTGACTCGCCCGCTTTATGGCAACGAAATTTAGTAGGCCTATAACGGGGAAATACTGTAGGTATTAATTCGATTAGTGCGGATTCCTCAGATTAAGCGAACCGTCCCAGCTATGCGTCCATTCCAAGGTGGCACTTAATCTGAGGTGTAGTGCAACTCGCAAGGGGAAAGACACAACACACACTAAACCCAGAAAGGAGGTCACCCACGAGGGTGAGGATCACCCAAGAGGGGAGCGTGGGACTGTAAACCACATCCCAACCAACACGATCGCCTGCCCTAGAATGGGGGTGTCACCCGTGAAGGGGGTAGGTAGGATAGGGGGACCGGCTGACGTCGCCGAACGACTATCCGAGAGGGATGTGCACCACTGTGCCCCGGGGGTATCGTGCATTCAACGTAGGGAGTAGCCCAAGTTACCGCCGTGCGGATTTACGCACCAGAGCAACCCGTTCGGGAGATAAGTTTGGGGCTGGAAAGCTCCTTGCTTTACCAAAGGATCCCCTCGGGCTATATATACCACCCGGTTAGAATGCGACTTACCTGCAAAGGTAACTACTAAAATACTACAGTACTAAAAAAGGGGAGGTTGGGCCAATCAAGGCATCGAAAAACATCACCCGTCAAGGGCAGGAGGCTAATCAATTAGAGACCCGTAAGGGACATAGAGGCGATTCTGGCACCATATGAGATATGCGGAGTTTGTGCACTGTCAACAGTGTATCATTGGGAAATTGCACTTGTCCGAGTGATTGTGAAGACGGATGTCACAAGATCGACCTCTTCAATTTAGTTCGGCAGTTATAGCCGTTAGCCTTCCTCTGATTGTTGAAAGGGATAGTATGAATAAACTCACCCCAACTCTCTTCGGGGTAAGAATTTACTTGAAACACTATCACTCTCTAGTACAACCACTATCTTCTCTATCTACCTTTCCTTTTCCTTCTTTTATTCCTCTTTACCACGCCAAAAGGTTACTTGATCACAGTAATAATACAATTAATATGTAAAAAGGGCCTGTTTGACAGGTGCGTGACGGTATTTCACTTGATTCACAGTTTAGAGTGAAAGACTGTGAAATGTAAAATGGCACAACGTTTATTGATACTAGAAGTCCACTTAAACAAGTTTTGTTGGGTCGATTAGTTTCGTTGTGGTAAAGAGATAAAGGAAAGGGAATTTTCAACACTGAAAAGGATGAATATTACGGTAAATCATCAAGGTTGCTATCTCTTAACCGACTGCCAAATTTCAAATACATTTCCATTCGCTTTTCTGTTTGTGAGAAACTAGTTGTATGAGTTGAGCAGAAATAACTTGTCTGACTTGAAATCACAGTGAATTCTGGTCTTACTCAGCAACCCTCAGTAATGAAGTCATCTTGCAATCGACGAAAATGTGAAAAACCAAATTTTAATATAGGATGTATCAGGATCGGTTTCGCAAGACCTCATGGTAACAAGAAGAACAGTGGAATGTTGGCGATATTCTGCGGCGTCTCAAATCACATTGAATGTTACAAAAGAGAGTCCAAGCTCGCCTTTATGAAGTCTTGATTCTAAAGGCAACTAGACGAGTCCATGAACAATGGTGCAACCCTCTGTGAATCTCTTGGTATACGTAATCAAATGCGGACTACTTGATCATCGAGCTCTCGTAGGTAGAAAGAGCTTCGGAAAACAATAGAACGCGGAAGGAAAAGAACTGTTTGACTCCAAATGAGACTGATAGGTGGTTTAGAGATAGTGTGTTACGGAACAACATAAATCTAGCAATCTCTACATGAAATAAATATAATGGCAATGAATTCGTCAAAATGTACAAACTTATGTGACTAAAAAATCTTGAGTACTCATGCTAAGTTGACAATTTTAGGTCATTGTGGGACGTAAAATGTGAACATCGCTATATGAAAACGCATTAAAATAAAGTATTCATTTATTATGTTTAAAGCTCGTAGTTCACCAATTAAAGTAAAAAAATAAGAAAATTTTCTTTAGTTGTTGCTTTAAACTCCATGCGAAAACAATAGGCCCACGAGTTCTAATCTCAGAAACCAGCTGCCACGCGTGCATTTGAAGATGGCTGCAATCGAAACCCAATTCTCAGAACCCCAGCTTGATTGAAGATAAGTAGTCGGTCTGGTCCAGACAGTAATTAGACCCTAGAGTCCACAAATTGAGAAATTCGAAATAAGACCACTTTTGTCGTGCCGCACTTTACTCGTTCTAACTATAGCTTTCCTCAACTTAATAATTCGCTTCGCGACCATCACACTTCCAGAGGTGACGTACTATACGTTTTATCGAGTCTATCAGCAAATGGCCGGAATCCAGAAATGAAGTTTCCCATTCGTATACAAGCGCTCCGCAGAGGTGGTAAACAGTCTCAAACTGAGGTCTTCCTTTGTAGACCGCCTGTGATAGGTATCCCCAACAATTTTCAATCACGTTCATTTCAGGTGAGTGTAGTGCCCAGTCGAGAACTAGAATGTCAAGGTCAAAAAGTAGCCTAGTGTGGTTTTTGCGCGGTGTGCCGGAGCATCATCTTGTGGAAAGGTCAAGCCGAGTGGGTAGTATTCATTAATAAACGGCTCTAGAGTGTTCTCCAACATCGTAGTATATGCAAACGCGTCCATGGTCCCCTTCACAATCGCAAGTTGTATCTTCCCGCGCCAATTAATACCTCCCTAAACCATTAGTCCGCCCCCTCTCCTCGCACGTTGTGAGAAAACTTCCGGCTGGATGCTTTCGACTCTCAAATCAGAAGCAAGCCCATCGGGGCCATCTAATGAGAACCTCGTTTCGTCTGTGAGAAATACCCGACGCCAGAAAGAAAGCGTTTTAAATGACATCTTATCAGCCCATGTAAACCAGAGTTCTATAACTCGTTTCGCGAGAGCATGTCTTTTCTTCCTCTTCTGGTACACCAATTCTGGATGATTCTTAAGGGCTCGCTATACAGTGCGAACTGAAACGGCAATTCCTGTACTCGCAGTAATTTTAACGGCCGGCATTCCGGGCTTGCGAGCTGTGTTGGCTATTGCTCGCACACTCCGTGGTGTCAATTTTCGCGGGCGTCAGGGCTTCTGTGACTTCAAAGGCACTGTTTTCCGATTAAGATAGTTTTTCGCAGCCGTCTTTGACCTTCTTATTCTCTGCGCAATCGCTCTGTGCGACACGTTTTCGTTTCGCAGTGCATCTTCGGCTCCTCGTTCTTCTGTCGTATAGGCGTTCCCTTTACTCATTGTTCAGCTGTGTTGCGGGATGTTCACCGCCGTCGGCGTCATCTCACAGTGTAAAGCAGTATGTACGGACAAGACTGTCCGTCTCCAACATTTTGGCACTTCGGGCAAGAACATGCTGAGTTAACTTATTGTATTTTTGGCGAGCGACAAAAGTGGTTCTATTCTCTATTCCGCGATTTGTGGACTCTGGGCGCTGTTTGCTGTATGAACGGGACCATCTACTTATCCCAAACCGAGTTATGGTTCTTGCAGTTTGGGCGAGGGGATTTCTCATCTTCGTACGCACGCGTTGCAGCTAGTTCTTCGCATTGGAACTCGTGGCCCTATTGTTTTGACGTGGAGTTTATAAACTGGCCTTTCATTCTCCTATCCAAAATATCTGTGTAGTGCCATACACTTACTCAAGTCAATCTGGCGAGTGCTAACGTGAATTGGCAATTCGTAAGTTCAATTCCGTGCAGTATTTATCAGAAATAGTAGAAACTTAAAATGAAAACAATAATGTCAAAAGCGAGAAGGCCAATATTTAATAAATACCATTATCCCGAACCTAGGAATACGTTGCTGTGCGGTTCATAAACGACAATTATGACACATCAAGTCTGAACATTTGGCTAAAAAAATAGGACGCATATGGACAGAGAGGAAGGAGAAGAATGTAGCGCTTACTTCAACCAGAGTAGAAAGTCATTTCATTTCGAGTTAAAAATGAATATTACATTAGCGATTTTGACGGGAGTTTAAGTGAATACCGACTGTGAGCTGATTACTTTTAACAGAACCAAGATGCTCGGAAGTTCTTCTTCCTCTACGAAATGTGTAGACCGAAAGTCTGCTCGAAGATGAGAAAGCTGAGAAGATAATGAGTACTGAAATGTAGCGGCTTTTGATTTCTAATTCGACCGCTTCACTCTAGGCGACGCCCGGGTTGAGGTAGCAAAGCTCTATGAATTAGTGAAGAAGATGATTCTTGAAAAATTATCGATGCAGAAGACCGAGTCCGAGAGAACTATGGAGATTATCACTCTTAGATGGAACGACATCAAAATTTATTAACCAGATCAAACAAAGCCTACACTCAAGCTAAGATTGGGTCAATCTTAAGTTTGAGATAATTCGAGATGCTCTGAAAATGAAAAAGCGTTTTGCCAATTCATACTGTGCAAAATATCCAAAGACTACCACAATGTTCAACAGGCGTGACTTGGATATAAGGAGAGCATCAATGTAGTGGAGGGTCGGCAACAACGATTTCACCAGAAAGCGCAGATCACCAAGGACCTATGAACAACAGTATTTACAAATTGTGCAAGGAGGTGGAGAGCCGCCACTTGATGATGATGTAGCACTCAAAACAAGCTCCGAAGCGTGAGGAGCAGTGTTTTTCGAGAGTGGCAAGAAGGGCGTTTATGCTTTGCGAGGTAGGATGGAACAAGAACATACGTGCTGTAGGCAAGGTAATAACGATTGCAGAGCTTTAGAGCTTTGCTTGTGGGTTGAATTACCACCGACCTACTCGTATCGCGGAAGAAGTGATCATTTGGCTAAAAACTGTTTCGGTTGAAGGAGCAATGAAGCAGTTGACAAACAAGATGTGAGGTTTTTGAAGAACGGCTCGTGCTGAAGATAAAAGAGCTAGAACATCTGATGAGAACAATGTAACGTTCATCAAAGAGGATGATTTGGTAGGAGTAGCTGGTATTGTATGAGAATTCAAGGTATCTGTGGGCGGAGAAACACAAAAAAAGCAACGAAGGGTGTAAACGACATCGACGCCCTCGATTTAACAAGATGAATGCGACATTGGCCACAAAGATGAATTAAGACTTCATGATTTGTAAGGATTCCTAGAAAGGCAAGAAGAGTGAAAAGGAGTTAGTTATTAGGATAGCTATGCTGAAATTGGGACTGAGTAGAGAAACTGAACCTGATGAATAAATAGCGGAAGCCGAACCATATTACCTGTCTGAATTAATAGTCGAAGAGATACTGATCTCATCGAGAACGAATAACAGAAGTTCTTATCCAGAAAGATGGGCAGAGCTGTTCTGAACCTTCCCGAAATAGATGAGGCTCATAGAGTGTTATTGACTAGACCACGACTTATACCTGTCGAGTTATCCTCTGAATTCACGATATTTCAGTTTGATTCCGATGCTGTACTCAACATTTAATCAGATAAAATGGTGAAGAAGTTACAGATCTGTACAGATACAGCAATAGGAGGATCAAGATTGGTGTAGGTTTGAATATTGATTGAGGTTAGTTGAGGAATAGTATTCTTAATTACTACTAGTTGTAAACTATATACCCATCTTGTTGCTCAAGTTCACTCAAATTATATCAAATTCTCAAGATATTTTATCGTGCGTGGCAACCGTTACTTCTTGACACGAAAAATTCTTATTGTGTAATTCATTATTCTGCTGGCGACGAATTTCGTGTAATCTATAACGCGACAGTGTCTGCGGCCTACAAACACGACCAGCAGTCTTCCTCGAACCTTTCAGGTTACAACTATGTTGTCGTTTACAGTTCAACGTCGTACTCAATAGTATTTTTTACTTGTACATCAATCTCATGCGACTCGGTGTAGAGGCGTTCATAATTACTTCGCACATCGTGCAAATTTGGTGACGGTTCGCGCGTACATTTACTCTTCGAGGTACTTCTTAACAGTCACAAAATATGATTCAAAAAAAGTATGCTCGCATTGAACAAGTATCAGTAAGATAGTAGACTTAGCTAAACCCATGTATTTCTTAGTACCGGAAGAAACAATGATGCGCGTCGATTCACGAACTTCAGGAAAACGATGTGAAGAGTGAATACACGGAGTAGTCCTAGAGACGTAAGTACCAGTGGTATAACTTCTCAGATGTTCGCTAGGTTTTGAATCTTTCGAAAAACCTTCGGAGTGTTCGGTAAATCTTCCAACAACGGATAAGTGACCAGAATATGATGCTGAATTGTTCCAGAGAATCTCCCGGATGGTTGGCAAGTTTATTAATACCCGGAAGGTGACTGAACCCAGATTTCACCTCTCTCTCGAGACCTCGCGGATGTTTGGTAGTGCTCTATGGATCAGAAAGTAGCGCGAGTCGCGATAGTCAGAAGTTTCCAGAAACTCCCGAACGTCTGGTAGGTTAATCTGTCACGTGTTGCACGTGTTGCACTCCGCTGTAACGCGTCGGCGAAAGTCGTCTTGCACACGACGAGTGAGATGGATGACAATCTTGACAATTGACGCGGGTTGTGACGTGACCTGTTCAATCCAACAGTAGGTCCTATCGTTTTTTATAGAGAAGAAAGGATCAGTGAGCAGTGCGTGACGGAAAGTGCTATGAAAGTACTTGTGCACTAAAAAGAATTGTGCGCTACGTCTAAATTAGGAATAGGACTCGCCAGCGAGGCATGTCTATGTACTACATAACAAACAGCATATGCTATCTTCACTGGTTCACTGGATATGATTCAGCCACGGGACCAACACGACTACTACCGCATGGTGTTGTAGATTCAATATGGGAGCGATTCTAAGATACTGAATTACGCGTGCAAATGGTGTAGTGGTGATACTTTTGAAGATGAGCTCATATTGGACGATGCTAATGAAGAGGAGGAGAAAAAGAATAAATATAAGAATGATATTTGGTGCTGAGGTACCTGAGAAGAAATCAGTAGAAGACAATGATGGCCAGTTGGTCAAGGAAAAGCCTTCCCATCTTAACACGATTGAAGCGAAGGCAGTAAAGAAGATCATATAGCATCACACTGATTATATTGCTAACTCCTACGAAGATGTAAGACTGTAATCAAGGTTGGTTACCCACAGCTTTGAGTTGACCTCAAAGAATTGTATTATTTAGAAGTAAAGAGGAATGACAACAGCGCATGATGGGGTTGTCCATAAGAAGATCGATTCTAAGTTGGCGGATGGTCTCATTGCTAGAGTGGAGTCATCACGAACATCACCATTATTTTTTGAGACAAAAATAGATTGATCCCACGATTCTGTTTGAAGTTTGAGCTCATGAACTCGCAGGCTCCATATTAAAAGATTATGAATAGAATTTTTTGATGCCGACGATGTACGATGCTATGTTGGTGATGCAAAAATATTCTCGAACAAAGCTAAGGAGCATACAATGCACTTGGAAAAGGTAATAAAGATTAAGGATAGAGAAATGTGGAACCAATAGCTCATGTTGTGGACGAAAACGAAGAGCATGTTGACGACCAGAAGGTGGAAAGGTAAGAGATGCGATTTCACCTGTTATACGTAAAAAAACTCCATTCATTTCTGGGTCTCGCTTCGTAATATCGGAGGACCATATTGTGGTTCGCAAAGAAAGAAAGGCCGTTGAATGAAACGGCGTCAGAAAAGATGAAATTTTCGCGATTCGAAGAAATGAAGAGCACATTTGAGGATCTGAAGGTGGAATATACTTTAGCACACATGCTCGTGTATCCGAACTACGAAAGATCATTCTGACTATGCACTGAAGCATCCAGAAAGCAATCGGGGCAGAAAAATCTCAAGCAGATGCGAATGGTAAGGATTATCCGATACAATACGCGAGAGGCGCTCTGGCAAATGCGGATTCAAATTATCCCGCGTTCTAGAGAGAGAAATCAGGTGTAAGCTTCGCCTTGACGAAGCTCCGTAATTACTTGACGGAGAATTGGTTCAAGTTAATCAATGAGCACCAATCACTCAAGTATGATTTCAATATGAAGGATCTTCATGCGCAGATTGCCCTCTTGTTCACCCTACTCTCGGAATTCAGTTTCAAGATTTATCTTAGAGCTAGAGACGATAATTCCAGCACTGACATTCTAGCACTACCCGTTGAATTGTTGGATATTCATCATGGCAAGCTTATCTAAGCGAAGCTGAAGGCTACTGCGCATTATTTGAAGAACATGTCAGTGGTCGATGAGCCAATTTCGATTACACAGTAGTTCGACAGGAAATTAAAAGGCTTTCTCATACTCAATGAAAGATTCGTTCTTGTGGTAAGCATCGCATCTGATTTGTAGCTCACATAGAAACGAGAGAGAGCTTCTTTACAGTCTGTGTGATGAATTTGGACAATAGAGCTTAAACTAGACATATTTCTTTGGTAACGATAGCTTTTGGTTGCCCAAATTAGGACGTTACGTTGCTAGATTCGCGAAAAGCTGTGATGTCTGTCAGAAGTCGAATTCATGTAATCGAATAGAGTTGGCGGGAAATATACTAACTAGTACAACTTTTTATAACTGGTGCGTAGAATTCGTAAGACTGTTACCTTGAACAAATGCCGAGAATCAATATTCCATCTGAGATGTCGAACAGATAGCAAAGTGACCTGAAGACTGTGCGACGCCAGATAATTTGTAGTAATCGATTGGTGTGATGAAGTTCCTAAAGAAGTAAATAATCCTGTTGTCCAATTCACCACAGTACATCTTGACTGACTGTGATCTGAAGTGCATTTGCAAGGCGGGAGAACTATTCGAATATCAATTCAATATCCAGAGGAAATACACTTCTGCCTATAAACGTCAAAGTAGAATGGGAACCTATAGAGAATCCATGGAATGGGAAGTGACCTCTGAAAATGATTTTTTGAATACCGACGTAAGACAGGACCAGATAGTGTGTCGCCCTTCAGAATTCTATTTAGAGTCAAATTGATGTTTGTAATTGAACCGTAAGATGAAATAACTTGAGAACAAGTATTTGGTGATGCCAGACCTGTCGAGCTCGCAATGGGATTGATAAATCGTGCTGAACACTTCGTACCGAGCACCATACAAAGAGAAGTACGCAACGAGAATGGAGACAAGGCAATGTTAAGACGCGGATAACTTCCCGAAGGCCCTCAATTTCAAGCTCGTATGTAACAGTGTCCTTTCAAGAGGAGCATCCATGAGCCATCAAAACTATGGATTGGAATTGATTTTAGGTGATTACGCCGATGTCAGGGTTTTACCGGCAAAGAGGCATATTTTCCACATGAGCTGAGACGAACAGCATGTATAACCGCTTCAGAAGAGAGTAGTTTCTTGAATGAGTAGAGAATTGCAAGCCTCAGAAAAACACAAAAATATTAAAAAAGTAAGCAATGTGCGGCATACGCTTGGATCTTTTGTGGATAAACCATGAATATCACCCATTAGCGAGCGATCGAGGAGATCAGGCATGGTTAGCACGCTTTTTGCACTCGATTGGCAGTAAAGGTAAGGTTCGATCGGAGCTAATGCGCTTTGGCAGAAGAGAACGATCCTATACGAACATTTAATACCTTTAAGAGGCAATCGAAGAATGCTCCCAGTATTCCTGTTGGGCGCGTGTGACTCAGTCGACAATACAGCAAGAGCAGGAAATCTATTCTGAGGAAAGAATCGTCATAGACTACCCGCCCTCGGATTCTGCATCCGAGAGTATACAGACAAGCTACGTCCCTGCAAAGATTAGTGTTGGTCCAACTCGAGCTGCCCCGGTAGAAAATTGAATGACTGGGGCCGAAGTAAGGCCAGAGAAAGAGGCCGTCGATATTCTTTTGCTCTAACCTGGCATAGTAGGATGAACTTTGAAAGTTGAATTAGAGTCGATTGAGACCAGTGAAAAAAATATCCGGAGACATAAGATCACATATAGTCCGGGCGAGACAATAAATACCGATCTGAGAAGCATAAAGCAGGCCTCATGCCTTCAATAAGCAGACCAAAAATTACCGTTAGAAAACCGTAAGCACTAAATATAAGTCGACCGCACAAATTCTTCGGTGCGAAGTCGATCTGCAGCGAGTGCGACCATGAGGCTAAGCGTGGTGAAGAGAATGGGGAATCTGGGCCGGACAGGGGCATAAAAAACATACAACAAGAAGGAAAAAGACTGTAACACCCGGATTTCTAAGGAATATCCATGACAGGACTCATTCTCGGCAAGGACTACTTATAAATTAACGGTCCGGGTGAGGATCGCAACTTGACTGACGGAAAGCAGGAGAAAATAGCGGAGAATTTGGGGTTTCGATGACTTAGAGCGTCGTCTCATTTCAGAAAAGAACGTGCTATCTGTCATATGGGCTAAGTTGGGCTCATTCCGTTAGCTAGTTTGTATTGCGGGTTACAACAATTTGATATAATAAGCCTTTAATGGCCCATATAGATGGTGCTGTTTCGTTTTTAATCAACCTTTGGCTAGCCATATTTTTGCAGCCGGTGGCCATCCATTGAACGAAATTTTAGGTCTTGCGACTGTCTGTCACTAGTCAATGACAAATAATTGGAAATCTGAACAGTTGGAGATAAAATAGAATCAAGGTAGTACATTCTAGGGAGATGAAAAAGGTTTCATACTAGCCTCGACCGAGGAAGAGTGAGCAAAAAAATTAATACGCGTGTACTTAATTTCTATTTGTTTCAATTGCTGCACTAAAAACTCGAGGCAGTGGCCCTATTACGGCAAGAAGGAGGGGCGTAATGGAATGAGCGCCTGAGTATTGACTCGTATGCACTCATGTTGACATGTGAAGTCGGGTTGGAAATGTTAAATGATCAACTATTAATATGGTTCACAAGTAAAGGTTAGTTGACCTTCCTGGATTGTACGTAGACGATCAGTAAAGAAACCTTGGATGGCTATCGAAAACCGACACAGTTCTAAGGAATCAGTAGATAAAACCATTGTAAAGAGGCAGTAACCTTCCGACCATTTCGATCTTCTGTAGTTGACTTTTTTGGGCTTCCACACATTTTATATCTGAAGAGAGCATGGATAGGGGCCTAATAGGCCTCTTACAAGGACTTTTGGCTGTTTGTGCACGATTATTGGCTCTATTGAGATCATTTCGAAGGACATTGTTTGTACCCTGTAGCTTGATACCTGATCCTCCAGGACATTGTGGTAGATATGAGTTTTGTTCGGTCTAGGTTTCTGTCAGTTTACAACAAGCTCTGCCTTCCCCAGTGTATTGACTATCATTTACTTATCACAATGCGTATTCTACACAATCTCTCCGGAAAGAAAGCGCGAAGCGTGGACCGCTTTCCCAACCTTAGGCTCACTCAGTTTGTACCAAGTGATGGTGTTTCTGACAACATATGTTCTCGGGCTTGTTTTGCGCTGGCCTGGTGTTGATTGTATAAGAGCGCTATTTCTTTTATGTAGACTTCCGAATGATGCGGTAGCTGAAATCGAGCAGTTCATTCTATTGCGCCCGAAATCCCGTCCCGCATCCTTCTTATGCATTCTTGAATCCGTGGTACATTGGACGATACTCCGAAAGTGATTCCGTCGCTTGAATTTGGAAGTTTGTCAGACAGAATAATGTCTATATTCAACAGAATAGCTGACAAATCCAATGTAACTCTAGGTTTTTACACCCTTCTCTACAGAAACATGCTACAGCTTCCCCTAATCCAGAGAGATAAGGCAATATCGGTGGCATCCATCTTTGTTTTAGTTTCTAGATATTCTCATGTTGTGGGAAGAGCGATCTGTTTAAACGCATGAATACTAAGTACTAATACTAGCTGGTCCCCGCAATTATTTTCATAATTTTTCTAATTAGACAGTGCGCGGAATTAAGTTCTGTGCACTTATTCGTCAATGACGGCAGTACTCTAGGTTATTGAGAAGGTTTAATGCGCAAAATATTTACATAAAAATCACTATCATCTGCAATTTTTTTGTATGGAAAGAAGTAAAGAAAAATATCATTCACCAAGCAAGTCTCAATATTCGAATTTTATCGAATCAAGTATTGTTGGATGAAGGATACAAGTGTTGATTTGAATACAGTGACGCATGCCCCAAATGAAGAGTTTGGGGTCAGCTTTATAAGTAATTTCTCCCTTGCCGAACATGACCCGAAGAAGCCTGAGATCTTTTCTTTTACAAATCAATTTCTTGTGCGTAGTTGGTTGTTCTACAGTATTGAGGAGTTCTTTACCCAGACAGGAGGTTCTCCATAAAGTATTTTTAGCTAGCAATAGTTCTCGTAAATTTTATTACATCCAGAATCGACATGTTATCAAGAAAACCAACGTTATAAGTCAACTAAAATTCCGTTTCACAAATACGTTTTACAAATGAATTGAGCTGATTTACTGCACACACCATCGAGCATTATGACAGATAGAATATTTCATGAATATCTGCCACATGCTCTGCCAAGGATTTGATCTGGATTCGCTGTAACTTACGAATTCTTAGAAAACACATATAGAAGTATAGAAGTCCTCGTAAAACAGTAATACTTTGGAGTCGAATAAGAAGGATCATAGCCTGACCCTAATTTTTGTAGAACTGATTAACTCGGAAATATCTTGTGACGGTCATAATTTGGTAGACAAAAATATGAAAATTCACCAAATTTAGAACATGTGCTTCATCAGGAATTCAAATTTTCAATTTTACGCTCGATTTGTTTGTTTTTATAATCTAAGTATCAAAAAACGAATCATCAAAACTATTTTCATGCGCATTGCATAGTGCTTTTATACCATAGAATTAGTAGTAATTCAGTGCTTCTTTCGTCAGTATTTGAGTGTGAGAGGCGTTTGAAGTAAACAGTACGAATTAAAAGTGTCGGTCGGATTTAAGAAGCTCCAACAAAATATTTACGGCCACTGGATCAAGAAAGGGCCATTTATGCAAAAACTACAATTTTTCATTTAACATCTAATTGATAAAGCATATTTGGGTTATAGACTTTTTTGAATTTTTTGGATGGTTCGAGGCGAAGGCAATTATTTAGAAAGAGATCTCTGAAGCTTGATTCCTTATTGCTTTCCCAACTGTACATTGCTCTCAAGATTGAATTTTTGGTAGAATAAACATGTATTCTTATGTTTTCATAACTCATGCGAATTATATTATGTGAAAGAGCCCAACAAATCAATCTATCTCCAGCTTGCGACCGTTGCGCGCAGAGCTCTGTTTGCAATATTGCTTCTTTTTGTGCGATTACTAGAGAAAATCAGGATTTCTAGGGCGGAACATTCTCTCTCATAGCGCTTGCTATACGCACTACTGCTCTTAAAAACGTATGCCAACGAATATGTCCAGGTGCAACGGAGAAACCTTTAGGTACTGGAGTTGGGCATTTCTTCAACGAAATTCGTAATTAAATTTGGGAGGCCTGCGTATAACTTTGTGATCACATTCTAACTTTTCTGAAAGACCGTGTGGGAAAATCAGCTCGACAACAAATCAAAACCAGAATTCACTATTTGCGGAAATAACCTCAAAATTTTTGAAACAAAACCGTTCGAATCTATATGTTATGGTCAGAATTTCAAAGGTCTCGGTTTCCAATATGAAATAGCAATTTTCACCCTGGGAAGGGTGTACGGACTAACGGCTCTTCTCCATTGGCTTCTATTCCGATTGGTGAATCTTACGAGAAGACTTGGAAGATTAGATTCTGCTAGGTGAGCAAAAAATTGCAGGTGGAGATTACAGAAACGGCCGATGCAAAATCGATGGTCGTTTGGTTCTAGCCTCTTCGCACGTAACTATAAGAGCAAGGCTTGAAACCTCAAACTGACTCTTCGAGCAGTTTGGTGTACTAGGATCACGATTCCATCGTGATATTTGAGAGCATGGAGTATGCTTCAGAGCGGTAGCTAATTTAGTACAATTAACGATTCTGTATTGACATTCACTTTTCTCGCTTAACAGATAGATGTATTAAATTGGAATTTTACCGCTCTTATCAGACTCAATTTACAAATTAATACATTGAGTTATGGCGATCAGAATCAATCTATATTTCTGCGTGTGCTAAACCCCTTTCTCTTATATTCCGAAATTGTTGCAGTTTGCAAATTCATAAATTCCAAGTCCAGGCTTCGTAACATCACCTTCAAGCTATGTCGTTAATTTTTAATTAATCGAGGGCGCTCAAGAAATTTAGAAGCACGAACGAACACACCTTATCTTCTGATATGCTCTTTCTTCTTCGTTATGACTTTGTGCATTCCAGAATAATTCAAGAAAGCTCGTTATTCGGTCAGTGATGAAGAAAAAAACGTCAAGTGTGAGGCGACACATCATTCACAGAGATTTCCATGGACTTTTTATTGACTCTGCATTTGTTGATCATACACATTATGTGAGTTCATTAACCTTCGGGAAATAAGTAGTTGTACAAACTGCTTGAATCAAAACGTAGTAGACTTTGCAAAGATCACCCTCAACAAGTCTATGAGAAGCGGAGATAGTGAAAAGTATATCTGCATTTAGAATTACTCGAATTGATTATTTATTTACCTATTCATCGCTTATTGTTATTCAAAACTATTGAATTTTGACACATGCACTATCAATTAGTCTATTTGATGGTTCATCAATAATTCTGAAATCATAAATCATCGATTGTCTTAGAAACTGCCATTTGAGTATTCCCACATAATAAGCTTTCTAGATTCTGAATGCGTATTTACTATTCTAGATATTCCTATCGAACTAGGAAGCAATCGGATAAGAGACAATTTCCGAAAACGAGTTGAATTTACAAATCATCTTGGAAATGTCGATGTGAAGCTATAAGAAGTGTGAAATGTTCTCATTGCTCGAAATTTGCTATATACGTAGAAGGCGCGTACTATTATTCGTACAAGGCACTGGGGACAGATGTTTCAAGCCAATCAGATTCGTTGCGTTCGCATGAGGCATCTCTCAACATGTCATGGTCTTCGAAGTCAATTTAAATTCAGAGATGGGTGGAGCTCGTGATTCAATCTTGCTGTATAAGATTTGTTACAGCCACGATAGACAATATGAGAGAAACCACAGGGTAGGCTCAGGCTGCGTATATCGGCGACCGAGAAGTCGGTGGCCGACTGGATTTATATAGAGTAAATAAAAGGCATTATAGAGCAAATAATTAATGATCTGGAAATGAGTGTACTGCTCCTATCAGCAGTAGATAATTGCTTAGTGGATTTCTGTGTCAGTAGGTGGTGCAAGCAATAGGTCTTTGTGGCGTCAGCAGGTAAATTTTAGCATAAACTGTTGACCGATAATCTCTCTGTTAGCGTCAATAAACTGAAGAGAATAGAACCTAATATGAAGCATAGAAAATGATAACAGAAACTAATTGAAATGAACGAAGAGTAAAAGTAATAAGCGATTCAATAGAATCAGTGCCCCTGTTCCTCACACCAATGCGAGATCGAGTAGCGAGACTAGTGTTTCGGAATCAGAAATCCAGTAAAGCAAGCGTACAGATCACAACTACTCGTTGTGAACTAAGGAGCGAATAATGACCATTCTGTTTGTCTATTGCGGACAATTGTTGACAACAGGAGAGCAGCCTACAGGTAACATCAGCACAATGTTACGGCGAATATGCGAAGTTTGTTCTACTCTGGCAGTCCACTGTTCAATTCGAGCAATGTACGCTTCAGCTCAGCGTAATCTTCAACATCGAGAACACTTCTGTACAATGAACAGAACTTTGCGTCGAGGTCTGCACCCAAGTCCACCGACTTGAAGCTCTTCGCGTCCACAGGACGCACGCGGTTGCCGAGTTTCTTGTTCCACCCCATGACATCGCTGATGAGCCAGTCATTGAAGCGAAAATCGCCCACCATGTGGTTGCGCGCGCACTTGCGCCTCACCATGGCCAACACGTGATCCGTCAGTGGAACACCGATGAACGCGGCGATGGTGCGAATCGTGCTATCGATATCGCACAACATATCTTCATACTCGATGAAAAGCACGCGTGCACCACGGAGTCTCGCGTCGCGCCAAGCTGCCACATGGTTGTACCACTCCCGACTCTCCAGCCACTCGGCCACCCAAAGCCGATACGCCTCCTCGCGAACGATATCGGGTGCGTTGCAGGCTTGGGGCACCATCCAGTCCAGTATGAAATCGAATCTCGACGCGGCCACGCGGCGCGCCTCCCGGAAGCAATAGATGTAGCGCTGACGTCCATTGAATTTGTCTGGCCCTGAGTGAGACTTGAAGCATCGCGGGGTACTCTTGTTGCGCGGAACGACCACGCCTGTCTTGTGGCACGCGGCGATGAACGGCACCACTTGGCTGATGTCGTCGAACGCCTCGCCGGTCGTGTCGCCCTCAACACGGCCCGTGGCACACAGCAACTGGTACACCAGCTGCTGCGTGAGCGTGGTGCCACTCTTCGAATACGTGTCCACTATCACATCGCTCTCTTCCGGCTCGTATAAATCGAATCCTTTCGTCCCAATCACTTCCTCATACCGCTGCCATACGGCGAGTAGCTCCTTGTGTAGTGCCTGTGCTCGGACACAAACTTTTTGCTCGCCCATATTTCGCTGTTGAAGTTCCGTTTGCCGAGTTTTCTACAATTAGAACTGTTTCGAAGGTACTACACGTAGCTCATGCTAAACATGTTTCGGATGACGCCCATCAGTCAATGTCCTTGGGCTCATTGATTCTCTTCGTGCTGTGAGTGGATCCCTGATCCTATTGCTGGACTTGCAATTGGTTACGAACCCTAAGAACTGACATTTGTTCGATTGTGGTACTCCGCAAGAATTACTCACTTGGCCGAGTTTCGCAAACTTGTAACTAGCACTTCCGATTCAACTCGCCAAATCAAGAAGAATCTTCCTCTGCATTGTCGTGTTGGTGGCGAAATAATGAAGGATTCTCCGTCCATTCAATCATTCCCCTCACTACCTCTTCCGCGCAGCATCGAACTCGATGGCCTTGACCTATTCCAAATCGATAGTACCCGAGCCGATAGCACAGAGATGGAACCAATTCGATTGCGAGTGGAATCCAATCTCAATTGCTTGTGATCGGATTGAGTGACCCGTCAAGACTCACCGTTTACGATTGATTGCAACTTATTGCAAGTGGAACAATATTTTGGCCGGATTTGTGTACGAACACAACGCGCCATAGCCGGACATGAACAAGAGATGGTCAGAATTACAGATCTTCAACACCCCTCATCTTCTTAGATCTTGGCGACGAGCAATAAGGCAATACTGCACAACGCATCGGTACTAGTAACTTTAAAAATTCTTTTTTTTCGATCCTATCGTTTTTAGACGATTTGGATTGTGTCTATGCTTGCAGATTGCTAACTTCTTGTAGATATCTAATCTATGCATATTGCAGGTTAGAGCTAATTTGTGACGGAGCGCTAAAGTTGTGAGAATGGTGGTTCGTAATCGATAACCCAGTTTGATGCTAAGATGGCTCTAATTTTAGGTCGATTGACTTAATGAATCTAAGACATCTGTACCCCAAAAAATGGACTGTTATAAGTGGCAATGAGTACTACCTTCTGAGCACTCGGCAATTATTTCATGTACAGAAATAGTGTGTTCCACGCATTGTGCGAAGGAAGGAGGGAGCGAGGAAAGTATTAGTGTAGAATAGTGTTTGTCTTCCCGAAAAGGGTAGGTTCAGTCTTTATTATAGTCCTAGAAGAGAATTCAAGGTCTCGAAGTGGAAACATATCTGAACAAGGGTTTCCCACTACGCCGAACCGTGTAATTGATGTGGGGTGCCATATTCGACTTCTCTTAGGGGTTTCAAGGCTAAGATTGCTAAATTTTCAGAGATTTCTATGTAGTACGAATGCGTCTAGTACGGAAGACTTGCCATATTATTTCTACCGTTTGGTGTGAGAGAAATGTGTTTTCAAGTAAGGATAAGTATAAAGTACTAATAGAATTACACTGAATAACGTCAACAAAATTTAACTGGTCAATCTAATTAGACATAATGATTGTAGAATTATAAATACATTAGTATGTTGCGTGCACAAATTGTAATAATTATGACGCTGCATTATGATATATATTCAATCACAAAAGCACTCTTGAAGTAATCCCCACACCAACTTATGGAACAATACTCACAGCAAAGTAACGACAAACTTGAACTATCAGATTCTACGGATATCCAAGTAGTGCACTTAGTGCCTTATTAGCGACCGGACTGGTTGGACTTATGCTCCTTAGTAACTTTGTGCGCTGCCCACTGGCTGTAAGAATTGAAGGTAGAGTAGTTTTCGTTCTTGTGATTAAGACAGGCTGATCAGAACTCAGAGAACGAGCGGACCACCGTGGTGTTTCTCTTATAAGTCTTATCCTTGGTGTGTTCGATCCACTGTGGACTGTTGTCCACTTCAGTGCCAGCAAGGAGTGTAATGGGGATATTGTACGCCACACACTTGACAACACGTTCGCCAATGGCGGCGTCTCGCTCCGTCTGCCTACGTATGGCCAGGGCGCTGCGGCCCCGTAAAGTCAATGGTACACTATTTCTTGCAATTGGGTTAGCAAGGTTCCTATTCGCCCTCGACTCACGGCGCGTAGTACCGCCGCGCAATAATGCAGTAGCCGCTCGGCGTGGCGGTCCTCGTCTTATCGACAGTCCGACCCGCTTACAGGGCCTGTTGGCGCGGCAGGTGTACCTGCGCTAACTTCTTTTCTCTGATTGGCCACTAAGATGTAGCAAAGGTTAACTAAGTTTAATACTAAGATAGAAAGTTTCCAAACCCTTGGAAGCCTAAACCTCTAAACTAGATAGTGAACACTCTATTCTCTTGCTTACACAAGTACCTAAGACAGTCCAATAGACAAACTGTCCCACAATCGAGCTCTAACGCTGTTCGACAGAATAGAAGTATCCAAAAATCTAGTTTATTATAAATAGGACCCTGCAACTGTCGCTAGCTCTGCTCATTTCCTCCTTTCCCAGAACTTGACTTAAACGGTGTACCCCACAAGCTGAGAAAAGAGGAAACGAGACACGTTTGAGCTAGGACCTAACAATAAAAGAATACAAAGTACAATAGGAAAGGGAAGGATGAAAGGGAAAGGAAGGAAATTACTGATGGGCAAATACTATACTGCGGACCGAACGCGACGCACGAACAACCGAACGGACCGACGCGCACAACCGAGCGATGTAGAATAGCGAGCGCGAACGCGCGCGCAAGATCAGCAAGAACGGCAACACAAAAGAACCCCAGGGCTACAAGCGAAAGCAACGTGGGCGAAACGACGGCGCGGACCAGAGCGCAGCAGGAAGAAGCGGCGCGAAATGGGGCGCGGCGATAGAACGTGGCGCCGACAAACATCGGCGCCAACCACAGCGCAGCAGAACGGAAGACGTAGACCAAGGCGCGACGGCAGAGCGCGGAAGGAGCGGCGCAGACCAGAGCGCGATCGCGAAGCGAGGCGCAAGCAAACAGCACGCGAACACCAGTAGCGAACAGGCGGCGGCAAGACGGTTACCAAGTCCAGCCTTACCCGAACGAGCAGTCAGAACAGTAGTTTTAGTAATTGTCTAGCCTATTATACTACCCAATAAAATTAGCTAAATTTCTATATCTTACTTGCGCCGCGCCCACTAATTTGATGGCTAGGATTGCGCAATATCGTAGGGCATAGAATAGTAGTATGGCTATCGAAATTATCCAATAAAAACGTAGTATTCCTAAATACTTGAATTTAGCTTACAGATGCCGCCGCCATTCCGGCGGCGTGCAACAAGTACTAGAAATCTCTTGTCGTTCGATTAATCAAATAGACTATAAATTATGAAGTACTTAATAATTCAATTGGTTATAATCAAGTGGAATATGAATTATGGAACACTAGATAATTCAATTAGTCTACAATCAAATAAACTATGAAATGGGAACAGCAGATAATTCAATTAGCCTATAATCAAATAAATATAGAATTTTGAAACACTAAGGGATTTAATCAGTTTATAATCATACAAACTATGAGTTATGAAACGAATCATAAATCTAATTTAAGCTACGTTATTAACATGGTATACTCTGAATGGTGCAATTAAGGTGTCGTTGCTTACTGTTGA
>JAAUYH010175006.1_pt1 | contig 30455 bp, 29 predicted proteins | sample 7278061 | NCBI WGS metagenome assembly JAAUYH01 (sample SAMN14350203, study PRJNA611818) | marine sediment metagenome | isolation source: surface marine sediment (0.6m) | place: French Polynesia: Moorea | collected 2018-08
CTGGCCACAGGCAGTGAGCATCAAGATGCTGGCGATCAGGAGTCCTCGTAGTGAAAGAACGTATCTCATGTTCTTATCCCCCGATCTTTTTGTTTGAGGTAACCCAACAGTGTACGCCTGTTGGGCCCGGATTTGAATTCGATACGGGACCTCAAACGTCTACAAAACAATAACTTACATGCGCCGAATGCCGAAGGCGCGACAGCGGGCCTGTTTCCAGGGCGGGTCGCCGTCCAGTCGACGACAAACTGCACCGACGCCTCGGTCGGCGGTTCAGCACGATCCTGCCGTGATGGGCGGGAGTCTCTGTTGTCGCCGGATCGCGTTGGGCGGACGGACGGATGTCTACCGGCGGCTCACGCTTTTCTCCGCCAGATCCCGACATTCGTCGTGCTGGGGGTCGATATCCACGTCAACAAGAGCATTCATGGAGATGAAAACAGGCTGCGCACAAGAGTACGTAGCCGCACGTACTCGACGTAGGAAAGACACGACTCTCATCGGTCAACAGGTCTGGCAAGCTCAGCATCGGCCCAGTCCGTTTCGAAAAAGAATGAAGCGCAGGCTGGTCTGATCGGAAGACGACATTGCAAGAAGGGAGGCTAGAGACGATGAAAAGAATGGCAATTGCGATGAACCTGCTCCCGAGAACCCTGCTGTTGTTGATGAGCGGCTTGTTCCTGGGCGCATGTTCAGGTGACGACGGAGCCGATGGTACAGACGGCGCTGACGGGCAGGATGGCACCGACGGCATCGCCGGCGTTGCCTGCTGGGACCTGAACCAGAACGGCGTGGGTGATCCTGAAGAGGACCTCAACGGAGACGGCACCGTCGACGTACTGGACTGCAACGCGGTCGCCGGCGGCAGTTACACGGTTGAGAAGCTGCATTCCGGCTACTTCTCCGAGAATACTTATGAAGGCACACAGTCTTGCCTCGATTGCCACGGCCTGGACGGCGCCGACATGCTGATGAAAGCCCACTATACGTGGGAAGGCATCGCGTCGAATATCACCGGCTATGAGGGTGAGATTCACGGCAAGAACGACCTGATCAACAACTTCTGCATCGCCGTGCCGACCAACGAAGGCCGCTGCTCGCAGTGCCACGCCGGCTACGGCTACGACAGCAGCAGCTACGCGTTCAACGATCCGAAGACGGTCGATTGCCTGATCTGCCATGACCAGACCGACACCTATGTGAAAGGCAAGACGACCGCCGGCCTGCCGAACCCGGATGTGGATCTGGACGCGGTTGCCAGGAGTGTCGCCGTGAATGACGGCGTGCCGCAGGTGAAGAATTGCATAGTCTGCCATGCCAACGCGGGCGGCGGCGACAACGTCAAGCATGGAGACCTTGCCATGGCGCTGCTGGATACCACGCGCGAGTTTGATGTGCACATGGGTAGCGACGGGGCCAATTTCAATTGCGTCGCCTGCCACCAGGCGAAGAAGGACGCGGATGGCGATCTGATCGATCATGGCATGGGCGGAATGGCCTACCACTCGACCGATGAGGGCGTCATGAAGTCATGTGTCGACTGTCACGGCGACGCAGCCAATATCCACGTTGGTAACGCGGTCGAGCCGATCACTACGACGCACCCGACGCTGGCCTGCCAGGTATGCCATATCCCGACCTTCGCTCGTAATACGTCGACGAAGACCGAGTGGTACTGGTCTGATGCGGGCCAGAACGTCGACCCGATTCCGATCGATCCAGCCACGGGTCGCCCGACCTACGACAAGAAGAAAGGAACGTTCGTTTGGGAGAACAATGTCCGTCCGACGCTGTTGTACTTCGACGGCAAATGGGATCGGCTGATGATTGGCACCAACGACCAGTATGTCGGCACGCCCCCGGTCAACCTCGCCAAACCGTCCGCCGACTACACGACGCCGGGCGCCATGATCTATCCGTTCAAGAAAATGATCGGCAACCAGGTCGCGGACAAGAACAACAAGACGATGCTCGTCCCGCACCTGTTTGGCATGAAGGGCGGACCGAATCCCTATTGGGGTAAGTTCGATTGGGATCTCGCGATTCGCGACGGCGCGGCAGACACGGGCCAGACCTACTCCGGCGAATATGAGTTTGTCGACACGGAGATGTTCCTGACCGTCAACCACGAGGTTGCCCCGAAAGAGCAGGCCTATGGCAAGGACGGCGCTTGCGCCGACTGCCATCTCGACGGCCAGATCGACTGGGCAGCCCTCGGCTGGACCGGAGATCCCCTGATACTCGGAGGTGAGCGCCCCTAGCCCCTGTTCACCCTGGTCCGAGAGCGAAGAACCCGCGGCCAGACCGCGGGTTCCTTTATCGATGGATCCGCCGCCCTTCGATAAAGTCTAGAGTTGACTTCGTACGAAAAGCTTCGTACTTTATGCGCCATGGTGAAGCAGACGATCCCCACGGCGACCGAGCTGGCGATCCTCCAGGTCCTCTGGACGTTCGGCCCTTTGACCGTGCGCGATGTTCACAAACATCTCTCCACCAGCGAAAGCATGGGATATACGAGCGTCCTTAAGATGCTGCAGGTCATGCACAAGAAAGGGCTCGTGAAGCGCAACGAGCAACAGCGAAGCCATGTGTACCGGTCCGCGCGCCCGGCTGAGCAGACGCAGCGGGGACTCGTAAGACACCTCGTAGATAGCGCATTCGCAGGATCCGCGTCCGATCTCGTCGTTCGTGCGCTGTCTTCAAAGAAGCTCTCAAAAGAGGAAGTCGACACGATCCGCAAGTTGATCGACGAGAAGGCGCAGGAAAATGACTGAGGGCGTCCCGGCGCTCAGCGCCGCCCTCTTCGATGCGATCCTGCACAGTATCTGGCAAGGCTGCGCCCTGGCGCTGGTCTTCGCCGTTATGTCGCGGCGAATGGGGTCCGCGCAATCGCGTTATTTGCTGGGGATGACCTTGTTTCTACTGGCGCCCATCGCTTTCATCGCAACCTTTGTGCACGCATTGTCCCAGGTTGCGACCGTCGTCTTACCCTCTGCTGAACCGGCCAGCCCATCGCTGGCGAACGTCTTCGCGATCGCATGGTGTGTCGGCGTGGCTTTCGTTGGAGGCCGTTACTTTCTCGGATGGACCTGGCTGCGGCTTGTGATCGTTCGGCAATCGACCGCCGTGCCCGAGTCAGTGCAGAGGCTCTTCGCCGAGACCCGGCAGCTCGTCGGCGTCTCCTGTCGAATCGGCCTGCGTGCGTCCGCTTCGATCGCATCGCCTATGGCCACCGGCATCATCAGGCCGATCGTTGTGCTGCCCATCTCGATGCTGACCGGCACACCATCGAACGTACTGACCGCGGTGTTCGTCCACGAGTTGCTGCACATACGGCGTCTCGACCACATCGCCGTCTTCATACAGGCGCTGGGCGAAACCCTGCTCTTCTATCACCCGGCCGTCCACTGGCTGTCAGCGGAATCGCGGCGTGCACGAGAGTATCGATGCGACGACGACTCCGTTCGCCACCTGGGCGACCGATATGACTATGCGAGAGCGCTGCTCTCAATCGAGGAATCTGCCGGCGACGCACCTGCCCCGGCTTTGATGATGAACGGAGGTGATTTTATGAACCGAGTCGAACGGATACTGGGTGGCGACATCAAACACCGCCATGCGCGGCCGCACTTCTCAGGCATGTTGGCGTTCGTATGCATCGCGCTGCTGATGTACTCATTGAGTTTCGGCAACGATTCTCGATCAGACAGCCTGGAGGGCGTTGACCAGCACGACTTGAGCATCGCCTGGCTTCCGCCATCGGTGACGCAGTGGCAAAGCATGATCGAAGCGGCGGCTGAACGTCACGACGTCTCCGCAGATGTGCTTGCCCTGATGCTGCTGGTCGAGTCGCACGGCGAGGCGCTGGCAACGAGTTCCGGTGGCGCGCGCGGATTGATGCAGGTCATGCCGAAGACGGGACAGGCCATTGCGGTGGAGCGAGGGATAGCAGGTTTCGATATGGCACAGCTGTTCGATCCGCAGACCAATATCGACTTTGGTGCGTGGTACCTGGCACAAATGATGGAGCGTTTTTCGGACCATCCGGAGCGTGCCCAGGAACTCGCAATCTCCGCTTACAACGCGGGACCGGGCCAGGTCTCTGCGTACGTTTCCGGCGACAGGCCGCTCCCCCGAGAGACCGTTGGCTACAGGAACATGCTGCTGTCAATGCTGTCGGAAGCGGGCAAGGATCGATCACTTGTACTCGAAGGGCGTAAGGCCGAACTCCGCGACCGCCTGCCCGAAATGATGGCGCCCGTCGAAGGACGCGTAACGTCACGATTCGGCGACAAAGGCAATCACGGAGGTGTGGACATTGCTGCGCCTATGGGCGCGCCGGTTGTCGCGCCCGTCGCCGGTCGAGTGAGATCGGTCGGCGTCGACGACAAACGCGGAAAGTTCGTAACGGTTGCGCACCTCTACGGTGTCGAATCCCACTACTACCACCTTAGCGAGGTATCGGTGAAAGCCGGTGACGCTATCGGGACCGGTGAAGTCCTGGGAAGCGTCGGCAACAGTGGCGCAAGCACCGGACCGCACCTGCACTTCGAGATGCGGGAGTTCGGTCAGTCGGTCTCACCGGCTTTGTATGGGCTCGTACTCGAGTAAGTAAACGTTCGGAGTCGAAACTGCGAAGCAAACGATCGTGGATTGCAAGCCAAGGCTACGACGTACCCCACGCCGACGCCTTGTGGAGATCGACGCAACTAACCGGGTCTTGTTGAACTAAAGAGACACCACCATTGACCCCGCTGCAGAAGTCGTACTACTGCGGCATCGCAAAAAACTTCACCTTCGCTGCATCCAATCACCCTTCAATGGCGAATACAGGTACAAGCCCGCCTATTGCGGCCCTGATAATCCCCACTGAAGGACGTAGAAAATGAAGACTCTGAAGAACATCTGGCTGGCGCTTGCCGCGATCAGCCTGTCAGCACCGGCACTGGCCGGACACGGAAGCGACAAGGACATCGTCGACACGGCAGCGGACGCCGGCACGTTCAACACGCTGATCGCCGCAGCAAAAGCGGCCGGCCTTGCGGGCGCATTGAAGGGCGATGGACCGCTGACCGTCTTCGCGCCGACTGACGATGCGTTCAGCGCGCTGCCTGCAGGAACGATCGAGACGCTGTTGAAGCCCGAGAACAAGGATCAGCTGGCAACGATCCTGAAGTATCACGTCGTCGCCGGTAACCTCGGCTCGGAAGTTCTGGCCGATGGCGCCCGTCTCGACACGCTGGCCGGCATCGATGCGGTCATCAGCAAGACTGAGGGCGGTTTCAACATCGAGAACGCTCGCATCGTTGCGACCGACATCGACGCGAGCAATGGTGTCGTACACGTCATCGACCGTGTAATCCTGCCGCCTAAGCAGATGTCACGGACCGATTCCGCCAAAGTGATCGAGCTCGCGATCGACCGCGGTGTGCCGATGTTCAATCACGGCAACGCTGCTGGCACGGCGGCCATCTACAAGTCCGTATCGGAGCAGCTGATCCGCTCAGGCGGCCTGAATGGCGAAGAGCGTGCACGCCTCGAGATGGGTCTGGTCGAAGCGGCCGACGCGCGCAATGCACGTGCCAGTGCCTGGCAGCTGCGCTATGCACTCGACGACGTGAATGCGTCACTGCACAACAACGGACGCATGATGGTCCGTACGAGCATGAGTCGCTAAGCGATACGCTTGCCCGACTATCTCACCGATTTGCGGACAATGGTCTGACCGACTTTACCCACGAATCGGCGAGATGTTCAGGCTAGAATGCACCGGGCCGGTGACGGCCCGAACCTTTTCGAGCGAACAACGTGTCTCAAACTCTTCTCGAACGCATAGCAGGCGGTGACCGAACAGCGGTTTCCGCCTGCATCGACACTTACAGCGGACTCGTCTGGTCTCTGGCCAGGCGTTTTCTCGCGAATGATGCCGATGCTGAGGAGGCGGTCCAGGAGATCTTCATGGAGATATGGTCGACGGCGAAGCGCTTCGACGCAGCCGTCGCCGGCGAGGCAACGTTTATCTCGATGATCGCACGCCGCCGGCTGATCGATCGGCGCCGAAAGCTGGACAGAGAGCCCGCAAGCCAGCCGATCGACGAAGTACAGCAAGCATTGTCCGAAGACGGAGAGAAGGTACTCGAAGCGTCCGCAGAGACGCAGCGTGTCATCGACGTGATCCGGACGCTGAAGCCCGAGCAACAGGAAGTCATTCGTCTGTCGTCCTGGCTCGGCATGAGTCACGGAGCGATCGCGCGCGAGACCGGGATACCACTCGGAACGGTAAAGAGTTACATGAAACGGGGATTACACACGATTCGCGAGGCACTCGGTGAGACCGGGTCCTCGGCGGACAAGGCAACACGATGAACGACATACATCCAGACATCGTCGATCTGCTGGTTCAGAGAGCCACGGAGGGGATAAGCGACGAACAACAGGCAGAGCTCGATGCGCTGCTGCGGGAGCATGGACTCGAGGATACCCTCGAGCTGGACCTCGCAGCAGCGGCGGCCGCCAACGCATTTGCGCTACAGGACACTCGGGAGCCGTCTGAGGCGCCCGAGCACCTGCGAAAACGACTGACCAGCGATGCAGACGCCTACTTCGGCCGGACAGAGAGCAACGTTGTCCGTTCTCCAGGCAGGCCGGTTGCGAACTACCTCGGTTGGGCGGCCGCGGCGACGCTGGCCATTGCGCTGCTGTTTACCTACGACACAGGGCCGGAAGGCCCGATGAGTCCGGGCGAGGCCAGGGAGTCGCTGCTGGCAAACGTAGATGGCACCGAAGTCATCCCATGGGCGGTACCGGAGGATCCGGCGTACGCGCGGGTCGACGGTAACGTCGTCTGGAACGATGATCGCCAGGAAGGCTACATGTTGTTGACGAATATGCCGGTCAACGATCCTGCGACATCACAGTACCAGCTGTGGATCGTGGACCCGGATCGGGACGCCAATCCGGTGGACGGCGGTGTATTCGACATCCCGCCGGGTGCAAGCGAGGTGGTTGTGCCAATCGACGCCAAGCTGCCCGTTTCACGCCCCGTTGCCTTCGCCATTACCCGTGAACAGCCGGGTGGCGTCGTCGTCTCCGAGGGGCCGTTGCTGGTGGTCGCCAGCGCAGGTTGAATGCCTTCGCAATGCTATCGACGCCCGGAAGGAAGGCTGAGAGCGCCAAGTTGCGGGTCCGGCCGTAACGAACGGCTCGAGGCTGTCGACCCGCTCACAAAGATCAAGACAGGCCGGCTGCTGTGACGCACACGGTCGAGACGCGCTAGTATTAAACGGCAGTCAGTCTTCCAATAAGAACGGTCGCCTCAGAGCGGCCATAGGGGGTAACAATGTCAGACCTGACTAGCGAGCTGACCAGTTTATTGTGGGTGACGGCGCTGACTGCCGTCATGTGGATTCCATACGTCCTGAATCTCATCGTTAAACGTGGGCTGCTGGATGCCGTCGGCTACCCGGAAGATCCGGCGCCGTTATCTCCATGGGCTCAGAAAATGAAGGCGGCTCACTACAATGCGATCGAGAATCTCGTCATCTTCGCGACGCTCGTCCTGATCGCAGATGCCGCAGGCGTTAGCACCGGGCTGACCGTTGCCGCGGCGAATATCTACTTCTGGGCAAGAGTCGTTCATTTCGCGTCGTACACTTTCGCCATCCCGTGGGTACGGACGCTGGCCTTCGTCGCTGGGTTCGGTTGCCAGGTGGCGTTCGTCGTTGCGTTGTTGTGATTCGAGACGAGCTGAGCCTTACGCAGGAATGAGGGAGTACGCCAGATGACGTTTGTGACTGAGGCAGTTGCCGCCAGCCGGGAATTCATTCCATTCCTGTCGACGGTACTTGTCGTCATTCTTGTTACTTCCATTCTCAACCGCAGCCTGAGAAAGCGCTGGCGAGACAAACCGGAAGCGCAGTTCCGGTTCCAGCTGATCATGCTGCTGACCACGCTGATCGGGGTGCTCGCCGTTGTCGTCGCCCTGCCCGTCAGCGATGCATTGAGAAACCAGTTGCTGAGCCTGATCGGCGTTTTGCTCAGCGCCGCCATCGCGCTGTCGTCGACGACGTTCATCGGCAACATACTGGCCGGCATCATGCTAAAGGTTATCCGCAGCGCACGGCCGGGTGACTTCATCACGATCGGAGACCTGACCGGCCGAATCACCGAGATGGACCTGCTGCATACCGAGGTGCAGACGGAGTTCCGCAATCTCGTGACGGTGCCCAACCTGGTGATGGTGACCAAGCCCCTTGAAGTTGTCCGCGCCTCGGGGACGATCGTGACGGCTGAAGTGTCCCTGGGCTACGAACACCCTCAATCCGATATTCGAAAGTTGCTCTGCAAGGCAGCCGAGGATGCGGGGCTCTCCGACCCGTTCGCGCACGTCCGGGTGTTGGGCGATTTTTCCGTCACCTACCGGGCCGCCGGTCTGCTCGTCGACGTCCAGAGCCTCATTTCGGCGAGGGCAAAGCTGCGCGCATCGATGCTGGATACACTGCACGCAGCCGGCATCGAGATCGTCTCTCCGACGTTCATGAACACACGGGCACTCGCCGCCGGTGAAGCGATCATCCCGGTAGTCAAGGCGACGCCGGGTCACGAGGACGCCGTGAAAGCAGAGTCCCTCGCCTTCGACAAGGCCGAGGAAGCCGCGTCGATCGAGGAACTCAGAAAGAGTATCGAGGTCCTGACCGCAGAAATCGAGAAGCCAGATGCAGAGGGTGGCGGTCGAACCGCCGCCGAGCTGGAGCGTCTCGAGGCTAAGCGCGCCCGGCTGGCAGCGATTCTCGTGGACGCGGAAAAGCGGCATTCTGAGAAAGAGTAGAGCGGAAATCTGAATTGCCAGGATTGCGCCTGCCCGTGTTTGGGGGCTCAATGACAGGGCCCCATGCCGATCGCCGCATATCTGAAACAGGCAAAGACCAGGAAACGTCATGCAGTATCGAAAGCTAGGCAACACCGGACTCAAGATCAGCGAGCTCTCGTTCGGCTCGTGGATCACTTTTCACAACCAGGCGGACGTCGACAAGACGTACGACATGATGAAGGCGGCCTTCGATGCCGGCGTCAACTTCTTTGACAATGCCGAAGCCTACGCGCTCGGCAAGTCCGAGGAGATCATGGGAGAAGCGATCAAGCGGCTGGGCTGGCGTCGCGGCTCCTACCTCGTGTCGACCAAACTCTACTGGGGACTGCACGACACGCCGCTGGAAAACAACACGCTGAATCGTAAGTACCTGCTCGAGGGGATTGCCGGCTCCCTTCAACGTATGAACCTCGACTATGTCGACCTGCTGTACTGTCACCGCGCTGACTCCGACACGCCTATCGAAGAGACCGTCTGGGCGATGCACAACATCATCGAGCGCGGCCAGGCGTTGTACTGGGGCACATCCGAATGGGAGGCGGACCAGATACTGGAAGCCATCGACATCGCGGACCGCCGTAACCTGCACAAGCCCGTCGTCGAGCAGCCCGTCTACAACCTGTTCCAGCGACATCGCTTCGCCGGCAACTACCACGCCGTTTACAAGGGCAAGGGCTACGGCTCAACGACCTGGAGTCCGCTCGCCTCGGGCCTGCTGACGGGTAAGTACATCGACGGCGTTCCCGAACAGAGTCGCGCGGCGCTGCCTTCGATGGCCTGGCTGAAAGACGAGTTGATCGACGAGGCCGCCAATGAGCGGGTCCGGGCGTTGCTGCCGCTGGCTAAGGACATGGGTGCAACGCTCGCCCAGTTCGCGCTCGCATGGTGCCTGCAGAACAAGTCTGTCAGCAGCGTGCTGACTGGCGCCAGTCGCGTTGAGCAGGTACACGAAAACATGAAGGCGCTGCAGTTTGTCGACAAGGTCACCCCCGACCTGATGGCGGAGATCGATCGCATCACCGGGGCCTGAAGCAGAACCCGTTCAGCGAAGCTTCAGCTGCACTCTCCAACACTGTCATCCTGCGTCGCCCCTTTCGGGCGACGCGCCGGATTTCTGTGGGAGATTGACTATGAATACTCTGAGAAAGACAGGCCTCGCCATTATCTGCGCCGGGTTGTTGCCAATGGCCGCGGTCGCTGACGAAGGGTTTTTTATCGGCGGCAGTGTGGGCTCTGCAACGCTGACCGACGATTTCGATGGCTTCGATGTCGATGACGACAGCACCGCCTACCGCCTCGTGTTCGGCTACCAGTTCAGCGACATGTTCGGACTGGAGGCCGGCTATCACCGTTTCGGCACCTTCGAGGAAGATCGCAACTTCCGCTTCGAACTGGACGCAGACGGCATGTTCGTCGGCGGCAACCTTGGCGTACCGATGAGCAACGATTTCAGGTTGTTCGCAAGAGCCGGAGCGTTCTTCTGGGACGGCGATTCTGTGATCAATACGGTCACGCGCGCAACGCCAGACGACAGCAACTTCTATCTCGGCGGCGGCGCCGAGGTTGCCATCACCGAGCAACTCAGCCTCGTCGGCGACTGGACGCGATACGAGCTGCGGGATACGGAAAGCGATGTGATTTCGCTTGGCTTCACGCTGCGGTTTTAAGTCGCCGAGTGCCTGATGCTGAAGGGATGTAGGGCGAGACGCTCTCCCGTGACAATTCCTGCTTGCCGATCAGTGATGGTGGCCTTTTAACGCCGCAACGAAGCGGCTGCGCCAAGCGGTGATGTCGTTGCGCTTCAGTATGGCGATCATCGCGCGGTGTCGCTCCTGGCGTTCCTTGAGCGGCATGTTGATTGCGGTCGCGAGGCCATCGGCAACGTCATCGCGGTCGTGAGGGTTGACGATGATCGCGTCGGTCAGTTCGGTGGCAGCCCCCGCGAGACTGGACAGTACGAGAACGCCGGGGTCGTCAGGGTCCTGCGCGGCCACGAACTCCTTGGCGACGAGATTCATGCCGTCCCGAACCGGTGTCACCAGCCCGATCGCCGCGAAGCGGAAAATCCCCATCAGCGGGTCGTGCGCAATGCCCTTATTCAGGTAACGGATCGGTACCCAGTCGCTTTCGGCGAATCGACCGTTGATGTGGCCGGAGGCTTGTTCCAGGCCCCTGCGGATCTCGTCATAGGCGCGCACACCGGTGCGAGTCGGTGGCGCAATCTGCATCAGCGTGACGAGCCGCTGTGAATTCGGGTACTTCTCGAGCAGGCGTTCGTACGCCAGCATGCGCTGCATCAGGCCCTTGCTGTAGTCGAGACGATCGACGCCGATGATCAGGTGTTTATTCTTCAGGCTTTCCGCCGTTCGCCGGACCTGCCTCGAATGAACGGCGATAGCCGCGGTTTGCCGGAGTTCGTCGACGTCGACGCCGATCGGAAACACGTCCGCAACCAGTTCACCGCCAGGTACCTTGACGCGATTGTCCGGCAGCAGTTCGCCGCCGATGATGGGCTCCCGGATGCAGGATTCGAATGCGGCCAGGTCCCCCGGCGTGTGGAAGCCGAGCACATCGTAGGCGCACAGGCAGCGCAGCAGGTGCTCGTGTCCCGGCGCCGCGCGAAACGCCTGGTAGGCCGGAAACGGAACGTGCAGGAAGAAGCCGATTCGGTTGTTGATGCCGGCCTGGCGGAGTTCGCTCGCCAGCGGTATCAGGTGGTAGTCGTGCACCCAGATCAGGTCGTCAGGCTTCAGCAGCGAGGCCAGCTTGCGTGCGAAATGAGCGTTGACCCGTTTGTAGCCTTCGAATTCGGCGTCGTTGTACTGGATAAAGCCGAGCAGGTAATGGCAGACGGGCCACAGCACGCGGTTGCTGTAGCCGTTGTAGTACTTTTCGAAGTCATTTTCGTTTAGCGGGATCGTCGCGTAGTCGATGTTGCCCCGCGTCTTGATGTCCGGGGCACCGCCATCGCGCTCGGTGAGCTCACCGCTCCAGCCGAACCAGACGCCGCCGTGTTCTCTCAGGGCACCCAGGACCCCGACTGCGAGGCCGCCGGCCGCCGGCGAGTTTTTCCTGGGTACCGCGACCCGGTTGGAGACGATGACGAGGCGGCCGCCTTCGCTCACGGATCGACCTCCGGGCCCAGCAGGCCTTCTTCCCAGGGCACACTGAGCCTGACGGCGGCATTAATGATGCCGGCCATGCTGTAGGTTTGCGGAAAGTTGCCCCACAACTCGCCGGTGTTGGGCTCGATGTCTTCAGAGAGCAAGCCCAGTGAGTTTCTCAGCGACAACATATTCTCGAACATGTCCCTAGCCTCTTCCATCCTGCCGATGCTGGCCAGTGCGTCGATATACCAGAACGTGCAGATGTTGAACGCGTTCTCCGGGGCGCCGAAGTCGTCCGGTGCGTCATAGCGGAACAGGTGCTTGCCCCGCATCAACGCCTTGCCAATGCAGTCTACCGTGGAATGAAAACGCTTGTCGTGCGCTGCCATGAAACCGAGGTCGTGGATCGTCAACAGGCTCGCGTCCATTTCCGGGCGGTCGAAAGCCTCGGTGAAGGATTTCTGCTTATCGTCCCAGGCCCGCTCGAGAATGACCTTTCGAATGTCGTCAGCGCTCTTGCGCCAGTAGGCCGCCCGATCCTCGATGCCCAGCTTGGCGGCGATCTTTGACAGCCTGTCGCAGGCGGCCCAGCACATGATGCTCGAGAATGAATGCACACGCTGGCGGCCCCGGTATTCCCACAGGCCGGCGTCCGGCTGGTTGTAGCTGCGGCGTGCATGTTCGCCAAGGACCTCGAGGCGCTCGAACTCCGCGACCGTGCCCGGCTTGATCAGGCGCTTATCGAAGAAGAACTGTGTCGCCGATAGCACGACGGCGCCGTAGACATCATGCTGCACCTGCTCGTAGGCCTGGTTACCCCGGCGCACGGGGCCCATGCCGCGGTAGCCGGACAGCGAGTCGACGATCAACTCGTCGGTCAGCGAGCGCCCGCTGATGCCGTACAGAGGTTTCAGTGGTTGTCCGGCCGCGTCGGCGACGATGTTCATGATGTAATCGAGGTAGCTCTCCATCGTTTCCGTCGCGCCGAGACGGTTCAATGCCTGCACGACGAAGTAACTGTCGCGTAACCAGCAGAACCGGTAGTCCCAGTTTCGACCGCTGTCGGCGGCCTCCGGAACCGAGGTTGTCAACGCGGCGACGACGGCCCCGGTGTCTTCGAATGTACAGAGCTTTAGCGTAATTGCCGCGCGGATAACGGCTTCCTGCCACTCAAAAGGAATAGACAGCTTGCGCGAGAACTCCTGCCAGTAGGAGCGCGTCGACCGGTAGTGGTGGTAGAAGCAGTCGTCGCAGGCTTCCCGGATAGTCTCGTTCGGGCCGATGATCAGATGAACCTCGCGGTCCAGGATAAACGCGTTCTCGTCGACGATATGCGTCAACGACGCATTGGTCGTCAGGCGCAGCGTCACGTCCGAGCACTCGTATTCGATGTGATTACTGCCGCGCGTGAACTCGCACGATTGTGCGCCGTACTCCCTTGCCGGCCGCAGCAAGATTCGTATACGCGGGCTGCCCGACAGGGGCCTGATGCGGCGCGTGATCATCATTGGCGCGAACATGCGGCCGACGTACTTGTAGCGCGGAATGACGTCGGTCACCATCACCGCGCCGCCATGCGTGTCGTACAACGTCGTCGACAGGATGGCCGTGTTGGGCAGGTAGTGCTGTTCGCTGTGCGAGAAGTCCTGCATCTCCACGCCGAACTCGCCCGGCATACCCTTGTCATCGCCGGACCGCAGCAACTTGCAGAAGACGGGGTCCGAATCGAGCTGCGGCATGCAGCTCCAGACAATCGTCGCTTGTTGGTCGACTAGCGCCGATATCTGGCAGTTTCCAATCAGTCCGAGATCGAGATTACTCAAGCCTTCTCCTTAGATCGCTATACCTGGGCAATGAACGATGATCGCAGCCACGTGCGTACCGCTGCAACATTCGGCAGGTAGAATCGCGCCTCGGTCTCCCGGCGTTCGCCGACCAGCACCGACACACCGCCGTGTTCGTTCACGATCCTGAAGCCGTCTTCGTCCGTGATGTCGTCGCCGATAAAGACGGGCCGGCGTCCTTCGAACGGCTCATAGGTCATAAATGTCGCGATCGCCTTGCCCTTGTCATGGGTGTTCGGCGTGATCTCGAATACCAGCTTGCCGGCGATCAGGCGAAACCGGTCACCGACCTCCGAAAGCATCTCATGCATCCGCTGTCGACAGGCATCCGCAAGCTGCGGCGCACGCCGATAGTGCAGGGAGGCGCCGCCGTGTTTCTTCTCGAGGACCAGCCCCGGATGTTCATCGACAAAAGCGACCAGCTTCTCGAAGGCCCACTCCGGGAACGGGACCTCGGGTGGGTCCGCCCTGCGACCGTCCGGTAAACGAATCTCCGCGCCGTGGGCGCCGGCGGTTGGGAAGATGGCGGGTGTGAAAACTCGATCGACGTCTTCTAGCGATCGACCGCTGATCAGGCAAAGCGCGCCCGACATGGCCTTGGAGCTGTGCCCGAGCATGTCGATCAGTGAGTGGTCGGCAATGACGTCTCCCGGATGCTCGCGGAAGTCGAGCAACGTTCCGTCGACGTCGAGAAACAATGCCGAAGTTTCAGCGTCTGGTTTGGCCGGCGTTCTTAACACGTGAGTACACTAGCAAACACTCAACAGCCTTGAAACGTGCCGCCATGCTTTATTGTGACGGCCTTGCACACGGCTGGTGCAGCGCAATTGAGAATCCATTCGATCCCTGCCACCCTGTGAAGATCGATCAGGGAGAATTCAATGACAAGACTCATCGTTATCGTTGTGGCGCTATGTGCCATTGGCGTTCAGCCGGGAGTGGCGGCAGACAAAGAGCAGCGCGCCGTTCTGATTACCGGTGCCAGTACGGGCATCGGTCGAGTCACGGCCGAACTGCTCGCGAGCGAAGGTTTCTTCGTTTATGCCGGCGCGAGAAAACAGAAAGACATCGATGCGCTGAACGCCATCGACAACATCATGGCCGTTCGACTCGACGTGACGAAGCAGGACGAGATCGATGCAGCGGTTGCCCTGGTCGAGGCGGAAGGACGCGGACTGTACGGGCTTGTCAACAATGCCGGTGTGTTTGTCGGCGGCCCGCAGACAGCGCTCGCAACCGAGGACTTCGAGTGGATGATGGACATTAACGTCATCGGGGTCTATCGGGTGACGGCTGCATTCGCCCCGATGATCATTGCTTCCAAGGGCAACATCACGAACATCAGCTCGATCTCGGGAATCCTGTCTGCGCCGATGGCTGGCCAGTACGCGGCGACCAAGCACGCGGTCGAAGCCATGTCCGACGCACTTGCCGCCGAGGTTGCGCCTTTCGGCGTCACGGTCAGCGTCGTCGAGCCCGGCAACTACAATTCGAAGATTGGCGACACGGCATGGGAGCGAATGAAAGACAAGCCGTTTGCGAAAGAGGGCGCGCTGTATGCCGACCAGGTGAGAGGAATCATGGAGTACATCCGTGAGTCCAGGGATCGATTCAAGGAGCCGGACGAAGTCGCTGAAGCCATACTGCACGCGATGAGTTCCGACCTGCCACTGCGTCGCTACACGGTCGTGCCCAACGAGGGTGAGGCGAGCTGGGTCATGCGCAAGGCGGCAACGGAGTTCGCCGAGTACAACCAGTGGCACCCTTACCGGTACTCTCGCGACGAGCTGGTCGGCTTCATCGATGATGCGCTGAGCACGCGCAGCCTGGAGACCGGCGTCCTCGAAAAGCTCGTCAACGAATTCCTCGCCAATACGAATGAACGAGAAACTCACGCGGCTTTCTGGGCAAACGATCTCGTTTATACGTCGTCGAACGGCACACGCTTCGGCAAGCGCGAGATCCTGTCGGGCTTCGATGAGGAGCCCGGCGTGGCCGCGGATTGGCCCACCTATTCCGCTGAAGACATGAGTGTCCGCATTCATGGCGACACCGCAGTCGTCACCTTCAAGCTGGTAGGCACTCCGGCGGCGGATTCGGATGAGCCAACGATGTACTACTTCAACACCGGGACCTTCCTGAAGCGCCAGGGGGCCTGGCAGGCCATCGCCTGGCAGGCGACGAAGATCCCCGAGCAATAGACCCGGAGCCGTCGGGCGGCCGGGCCTTGGTGCCGTGGCTATGCGGCGAGGACGGGGCGGTTGTGGTTCCTGGCCCATACTCCATTTCGGCCCGAACGGGCGTTCAGGCAGCATTCAGATGCCGGTCAGCTTTGGTTAATGGCGAATCCCGCAGACTGCAGGCGTGGTCGAGGGAATCGACAGCCAAAGGCACAAGGAGATCGGAATGGAAATCGTATACGCCGCAGAGAAAGACAGCATCGCCAACCTTCTCAGCGAGCACACGAAGAGCCGTGTGAACCCTGAGCAGATTGTCGTCACGGAAGACCCCAGCGAGACCGGGAGCTTCTACGTTGGTTTCGACCTGGAGCGCTTCAAGCTGACGCCGTCAGGCGAACTGATCGAGCAGACATTGGCCCTGCTTGACTGACGTCACGTCGCATCGCCAGATGAACGAGCATTCGACAGGCGTCAGGCAGTCACCGTTAGAGAGCCTGAAGCAGGTCTGAGCGAACGCGACTTCCGGACGCTGCCCGGTGCTACCGTGCCGGCAGGCGCCTCAAACCGTCAGCTGGACGGCATCTCCCAGATCACGTTGATGATCATCCATTTGCCGCTTTCGCGAGTCAGGTGGATGTAGTCCATGCCCCAGGCCGCATCCAGCCTTACGTTCGCGATCATGTCCGTGTGGTGCAGGATCGTGACGTCACGCGCCGACGTGGCGGGGTCGAACATGCCTTCCTTGTTGATGTTCGCCGCCAGCTCCTTGAGCTGGTCGAAATTCATCCAGTCCTCGACGAGACCGGAACCGTCCTGTGCCGGCATGTAGCCGAGCTTCTGCAGCTTCGGGCTGACGCTCTCGTCGATGAGCTCGGGCTTCACGTCATAGATGGCGCTGACATAGTTCTGGACCGCTTCTTCGATAGCTTCTTCATGCCCGTGTTCTGCGGCGAAAACGGCCGGTGAGAGGGCCAATCCGGTGGCGAGAGCGGTCACGACGAGCGTTTTTATCATTGCAGGCATTGTTGAATTCCCCGGCTGCTTGGATCGTGTGGCTCGACGTTAGCACAAGGCCAATCCGGCAACTACCGGCCGCCCGAGTGTCTCTATTTGGTGCGCTCCTGCCGCTGCCTGCACCAGCCGGGCGCAGCGGTGCCCAGGCCCCCTGTTCCAATTTCTTCATAAATCACTGTTTTTATTGAGATTGGCGTTCAGCTGGCGTACATCAAAATCTTGGCACACTACTTGCTACATAGAGAGCAGGCGAGTCATTGAACCCCCCCGCCGGCACGGGACCGACCCCGATTGCATCACCCCCCGGATGCGAACACTACGGTCTCGTGTCGGCAAACTCGCTGTTTCGAGGCCGATCGTGAACCTCGTCACAGGTTCGATGGTTGAACTGCGATAAAACATAATCTGCGACACTACAACCGCCGACCGCATAAGCGGTCACAGCGACTACCGCCGGGACTCGACCCGGACAAAGGAAACCAGCACAGACGACAAACAGCGAGGAGTTGAGGATGAAGAGACTTGGGCAGACCAGGGTAGTGCCAGTGCACAACCTCAAGGACTTCTTTCGGACTTCGATTGATGACGTCGTCGCGAAGCAGCGCGTTTCCTTAGACCCCCAGGCGACACACTACGTCGTCAATTTGCTGACACTGTTTGCCCGATCGGAAGATCTCTACGAAGACGACGGCGAAGTGTACGGTCTTCGACCGCTGGCATTGATGCTGGCCGATGCCGCAGAAACAAGCTGTCCCAACGAACGCAACTACGCGTTGCAGCGTATCGGTGATATCGCGCTGTTTATCAGCGGTTTCTTTATCGACAGCCTCGCGCGAAAGGCCGTCGACGTCGACTACTACATTCACATGGGCGAGAACGCCTACGGTTCACTGTCGGAAGAGGTCCGGGGCACCGTGCGTGGCAGCGCTTTCGCAGACGTCTATCGAGAGCTCGCGAGAAAGTTCCAGGTGCTCGTTGATGTGCTGAACGAGGTCCGTGACGGCGGCAAGGATTCGCCGGTAGATATCCTCCGAACCTACGAAGTCTGGCTGAAGACCGGTAGCCGGCGCGCCGAGGCACAACTGCGCGAGAACGGGATCGTACCCATCGCCGATACGCTCGGGCCGATACGACACTGATGCTGTCCGAGCTTCAGCAGCGGCTGAGCGAGACGTATCAGCTGGATCACTCCCATGACGTGCAGGACTACGTCATTACCGACCCGGGGCTTGCAAAGCTGATCGGCCAGGACGCGTTGCTGGCAGGCAGCGACGAAACCTTGTTCATCGCCGAAGACGAAGACGGTCTTGCGTTGTCCCTGTTTCTCGACAGCGAGATGCTCGACCGGCTGAACGTCGCCGACCCGCTCAACGAGCTGAAGCCCGGGTGTCTCGATGATCTTTGGAAGGTCCTCGAGGGCATCAGTCACTTCAGCTGCGTCGCATTCAAGGCCGGGCAGGATCGCAAGCTCAGCCTTCTGGAGCTGGAGTTGCAGGGCGAGGTCGACAAGTTCGTCAGCAGCATGCGACTCGCGCTGGAACAATCGGAAACCGACCTGCCCAAGCACCTGCACAGCTGGCTGTTCGATAATGTGCGCTTTCACGATGAACTCGATGCGCAAGCGCTCGATCGCTACCGTGCCGCCAACGACTACGCCGCGCGTTTCTGCCACCACCTCCAGTCATCGCTGCTCGACAGCGACGAGCAGGCGATGGCGGAACTGCGACAGTTCTATCGTTTACCGATCTCGGACAAGATCAGCTATATACACAGCCAGGCCTGGTAGACGGTAGACTTGTCGCCCCGAACAAGAGGGCGAGTTATGAGAGTCATCGTTGCCTCTGAAAACCCGGTCAAGGTGGCAGCGACTCGAGACGCGTTCACCACGTTGTTTCCGGAAGAAGACATCGAGATCATCGCGCTGAACGTCGCATCCGGCGTCGCGGACCAGCCCGTGTCGGATGCCGAAACCCGGCAGGGCGCCGCAAACCGGGCGGGCAATGCCCGAACGGAGCTGCCGGACGCGGATTTCTGGGTCGGGCTGGAAGGCGGTATCGAAGTCATCGACGATCAGCTGACAGCGTTCGCCTGGATGCACGTCTGCGGCCGGAACGGTTTTGCGAGCCAGGCGCGAACGCCGAGTCTGCCACTACCCCCCGGCGTCAAGGCGCTCGTCGATGAGGGGCTGGAGCTCGGCGAAGCGAATGACCGGGTGTTCTCCACACTGAACAGCAAACAGGGTGGCGGCGCTTTTGGTTTGCTGACGGGCGGCAGGCTGACGCGCGAGAGCGTTTATGCGCAGACTGTGCTGCTGGCGCTAATGCCGTTTGCGAATGAACTCTACCCACATAGCGCGGTGTAATCCGCGCCAGGTCCGAATCGGAGAGAAACACCGGTGAGTGAGACCCGTGTATTGATGATTGCCAGCAGCCTGGCAATGGCGGTGGCGGGAGTGATCGCGTCTTTCCTGCCGCAGGAAACGCTTGCCTGGATGGGGGCTGCCGTGACGCCGGGGCCGGTGACCGCGATCCAGATCGCCGGTGCACTCTACCTCGGACTCGCAGCGATGAACTGGATGGCTCGTGGCGTCTTGATTGGCGGGATCTATGCGCGCCCGTTGTCGTTCGGGAACTTCGTGCACTTCATGATCGGTGCCATAACGCTGGCTAAGCTGACTGTTGCGAATCCCGATCCTGTTCTGATCGCGATCGCGCTACCTTACGTCCTTTTCGCTGCCTGGTTCGGCCGAGTCGTATTCAGGCCGCCAGTCGCTTGAGGCGGTAACATACAGACGCTAGCTGCGATTCTCCGTGGCCTTCGCTATGCGTTCGAGCAGCTCGTTACTCTGCTTCTGCATCTCGTGCAAGCCGCGCGCGATGTCGATCACCTCGCCCTGCATGCGTTCAGCGCGCTCGAGGTTCTCGCGCGCCATCTTGTTGATGTCTGCCGTCTCTTCCTGGAGGCGGTTGGCACGCTCGATATTCTCGCGCGCCATCTTGTTGATGTCTTCGGAATCGTCCATCAGGGACTTCGATTTTCGTTGCTGCCGATTCAGGAAAACGAAGACGGAGATGATCAGCGCGACCAGCAGGATCCAGATGCCGTAGTCCAGCATGAACATCAGCAGGCTCCATGTGCCTTTGACACTGCCAGGCGATGTGAAGCTTTGCTGGTACGCTTTCGGATCGACCCAGCCTTCGCGCTCCGTCGAATAGTGCAGCGTCTGGCGGTCCGCCAGCCAGTAAGAGTAGAGATAGGTACCGAGCTGCTCGGGCGGCAGGTCCACGAGCTCCAGTTCGATCATGCCGAAGTGGGAGAATTCCGTATCTACGCCGTAGGTCTCGTGTGCGCGGATCAGGACGCCGTTGATCCTGAGCTCGCCGTCAAACTCGAGCTCGGTGTCGGAAAACTCGTACCTGTCGCCGCCGAGTGACTCGAGTTTCGCGGTGGACGGCATGCCTCGGACATACGCTTCCCAGGCTGCGATCAGCGACGCACGGTCCGGCTCACTCGCGAACGCCGCCGGGGACAGCACCAATAAAAGGACAAGTATCTTCTTCATCGAACGACTTCCGTAGCCAGGTTTAGCGAGGTTTGCATAGCAAAACGCGCGTGTCGACGCTATGGTTCACGCTTCCGCGCCCCTGTCGGGCGCCAGCATGCAACACACAGTTCAATCCCGAGGAGCCGACTGGATGCGAGACCTTTTCCTGCTGGCCGCGTTGTCGGTCAGCACGACGTCGACAGCGGACGTCTTGCCGGAGGACAGCACCGGTCCTTTCTCAGGCGGCTTCGGCTTGCCTGGAATTGAGGAAGGCGGCGCACTTGCGGCCGCCGGTAGATTTCACACCGGCTTCTCCATCATCACGGCGAGTCATGCGATTGTCGAGGAGGAGGGCGACGAGTCCCTGATCATCGATGGAGAGACCATCAGGACACTGGTCGACGTTCGCTATGGTGTCAGACCCGGCCTGGAGGTTGGCATAGAGCTTCCATACGTGATGCACCAGGCAGGCAACCTCGATTCGCTGATCGATACCTGGCACGACATCTTCAGCCTGCCGGAAGGCACGCGGGACGATCGCCCACAGGACGTCCTCGACTTCACGTACAGCACGGCAGAGGGTGATGTCGTGGCGTTCACGGAGCGCACGCAGGGCCTCGGAGATGTGCGCCTTTTTGCGGGTCTGGACCTCGCGTCCTCCGACAAGCACAAGCGCGCCTTGAGGCTAAGCGTCAAACTCCCTACCGGCGAAGCAGAAGATCTGCTCGGCAGCGGCGGTACTGACGTCAGCGTTGGCGTCTCCGGCGACATTATCGCTGCGGGTGACAACCCGGACTTCTCCGTCTTCTACCGGGCAAACGTGACCTACCTCGGTGAGCCTGACGTCCTGGCCGACATCTACAACGACGTGGTCTGGCAGTTCTCGGCCGGTTTTGCCTATGCGCTGCATCCGTGCTTTGCACTCAATGCGCAATCGACGCTGCGCACGTCGCTCTATGACTCTGAAATCGAAACGCTCGGCGAACCCGCGTTGACGCTGACGTTTGGCGGCACGATAAAACTCACCGACCGGCTGTCACTCGGCCTGGGCGTTACGGAGGACATCAAGGTGAATTCGGCGCCCGACGTCACGTTTAACGTAGGCCTTCGCTACCGGCCGTGACGACGGCGTTCTATAACGTCAGGATTACGGAGCCGCTCGCCTTGCCGCTCTAGACAAGCTCATTCCCGCGCACGAAGTCGTTGAGCGGCATCGTTGCGGCCGTCCGATGTTTGAGGCGCCCTTTTGACAAGGCCCTCTCGATATCCGCGATGGCATGGTCCTTCGCACTCTCCGGCATCCCGTAGACGATAACGGTGCGTATCGTTATGTCCTTGTACATCATCTCGTAGAAAGGAATGCGGGGGTAAGGCTCCTGCATCGATGCATACGTTGAGATCTTGCCGCCGATCCGAAGCACCTTGGCGGACGTCCTGACGTTCGCACCGAAATCGACGTCGATGACGCGGTCCACGCACGCACCCTTGTTCGCCGCCATGACCTGCGCCGCGAGATCTTCTTCACGATGATTAACGACATGGGATGCTCCGGCGTCCAGGCAGGCCTCGGCATCATCCTCATTACTGGCCGTGGCGATGACCGTCGCGCCCGCCTGGCTGGCCCACTGGATCGCGTAGTAACCGACCCTGCCGGCGCCGCCGGTAATCAATAGTGTCTCGTCCTTGACGTCTCCGTCCGCGAAAACGCAACGGTGTGCCGTCATGACCGGGATGCCAAGGCCGGCGCCTATCTTGAAGTCGACGTCATCGCCAAGCCTCGGTGCCCGCTGGCTGTCGATCGCAACGTACTGGGCGGCGGTACCGAATCGACGTTGATGTTGTGCCTGGTAGACCCACACCTTCTGCCCGACACGCGAGGAGTCTACACCGACACCCACCGACTCGATGACGCCAGCGCCGTCGCTGTTCGGAATGATGTAACCGTCATCCAGCAACTCGGGAAATGCGCCGGCGCGCTTCTTCACATCCGACGGATTGATCGCGCTAGCATGTATCCGCACCAGCACTTCGCCTCCACCCGGTACAGGGTCGGGCAATTTCCCTGTTTCGAGAACCTCGGCGGCTGGGCCGAAATCGTCATACCAGGCTGCGCGCATCGATGAGCTCCGGTTGCGGCTGGCGGCGAGGCTCCGGTATCGTTGCCTTCGCCCGTCGCGGCAGTCCAGTCTATCACCAGCGGCTCATGTAACAACCCATGAAAACGGAACAAGTTCCCCAGGTCTTGAGGCTCCGGAAGAGCCACGAGCCTGATCCCGAAGCGCCGCCTGACATCGAGATCGGTAACCGTCTCGAACAGGCCCAGTCGCTGCCGGCTGCCTTCGTCGCCAGCATCGTGGCGGTTGTCGTCTTCAGCGTGCTTTGGGCGATGTTCTCCCTGCTGATCAACAAGTTTTTCCCGTGGTTCACGATGCTGATGGGCGTGTTCATAGGCCTGGCGGTTCGTCGCGCCGGACTCGGCCTCGACTGGAGGTTTCCGGTGCTTGCCGCGGCGATGGCGCTGGTCGGCTCGATCGTAGGCAACCTGATCGTTGCGGCCGCATTCACGGCCAGCGAGATGCAAAGCAGTACGTTGACCGTACTCGCTGATATCGCACAGCTCGATTGGGCGACGTTTTTTGACGAGGTGCTGACGCCTGCCGATGCGATCTTCGCCGCGTTTGCCTCTGCGATCGCTGCGTTCTACTCGATGCGGCGGCTGACGCGAAGGCAGTACCTTGCGCTGAGGCTCTGGCGCCAGAGTAAGGATTGAGGCTGAAACCGGTCAGACCGGCATGAACAGAGGGTGCTGCGACTCGATCAGGCGGCCCTTGTAGGTGCTCAGCTGGCTCTTGACGAGTTGTTCAACCTCTTTCGCAGACGCCATGACGCCCAGGAAAAAGGGTGGCTTGCGTCGAAGCTGTGACCAGTCGCCCGACTGGATGATGCGGATCAGGTGCGTCATGTTGGCGCGGATAGCGTCGATGTATGGATTCCGGCCGTCAAATACGACCTCCATGTATCGATACGATCGATTGAATTTCAGGTTCAATCGGTCCCGGCTGACCTGCTGGTAGAAAAACGGCGTCTTTTTCAACAGGTCCTCACCGGATGTATAGCGGACCTTGTATTCACCCGGCTTGGTGTTCTCAACGGCGACGCCGCCCAGGACGAACTCGCGATACAGGCGATCGCGGCATTTCTCGAGGTAACAGCGGTCGGCCATCTGGGCGATCAGGTCGGCGGTGCCGATCAGGTGCCCGCAAATCACGTCCCGCGGGTCGTCGAGCTCGATGTTATCGATATCCAGCTCGTAGCCGGTGAAGTGAACGATCATGCTGGCCACGCCGGTGTCCTTCGCGAGGCCGAGGCTCGGCAGGTATCGCCGCAGGAAGTCAGCGCTTCGCGTGACGTGATACATCGTGAACTCTGCGCCGTTCTTGTAGTCGCTGTCCCGCTCCTCGTGACGAATGTAACCGGCGTCGTGGAACAACGAGACGATCAAAGCCAATTGCGCGCGGTGCGGGCCCAATCGGTCGGAGGGCTCGACACTACGCTCATAGCCTTCGATCAGTCGCGCCGCGGCGAGCGTCATGTCCAGCGTGTGCTGCTGATCGTGATATGTCGTGTCGCAGCCGAGGTAGCCCGGGAAGCGCCCCGTAAACAATCGTTCGAAGTCGTAGAAGGCCAGCCAGAGGCTGTCGAAGGATGCGCCCGGAAACGTCGACGAGAAAATCTCCTGCACGGCCGCTCGAACGGCGGCGCTGCTGCTGACCTGGACCGTATTGGTCACATCGAAGTCGTTTCGCCTGTCGTGCGTAACGATGCTTGGTCTGGGCTTGCTCACGTTAATCGGGTGTCAGAACTGGCTCGTCTCGCCGTCGCACCATTGCTCGGCTGCCCGACCAGTCTTGCGTCAAACATGGGTCCGAATCATACACTCGGGCAAAGGCGCATAAGCCGGTAATCTCGACAATATGTCAACTTTGGGGAAAAAACCCGGCTACTGTCTGAATTCTGCGACGACCGGAGCGTGATCGGACGGTCGGTCCCAGCCGCGAGGCTCCTTGTCGACATAGCTGGCAACGCAGTTTTCGGCGAGGTTTGCGCTGGCCAGGATAAGGTCGATCCTGAGTCCGGCATTGCGCCGGAACCCGGCAGCCCGGTAATCCCACCAGCTGAACGTCTTCTCTTCCTGGTCGAAATTCCTGAAGACGTCGACGAGGCCGGTTTCCAGAACATCCGCGAGGGCGGCACGCTCCGGCGGGCTGCACAGTACGTCTTCGCCCCACTTCTCCGGGTCGTACACGTCTTCGTCTGCCGGCGCGATGTTGAAATCGCCGAGAACGATGAGTCTTTCATGCTGCCTGTGCTGGTCGACCAGGAAATCCTTCAGTGCCGCCAGCCACCGGAGCTTGTAGTCGTACTTCTCCGACCCGACCGACTGGCCGTTCGGCACGTACAAGTTGACGATGCGCGTCCCGTCGACCGTGGACGCGAGGATGCGACGCTGCGGGTCTTCGAAACCGGGAAAGTCCGTGACGGCGTCTTCGGGCCGATGCCTCGCAATGACGGCGACACCGTTGTAAGTCTTCTGGCCGCTCGCAATCGACTGGTAGCCCGCCGCGGTAATCTTCTCCGCCGGGAACGCCTCGGTCAGCTGCTTGATCTCCTGCAGTACCAGGACGTCCGGTGAGTGGAGCTTCAACCAGTTCAGCACATGCGGAAGCCGGACGTTCAGGGAGTTCACGTTCCAGGTCGCGACCTTCACTTCACCTCGATACCGCTCTGGCGCAGCAGCGCGTCTATGCTCGGTTCGCGCCCGCGGAAAGCAACATAGGCCTCCATGAAGTCCCTGCTACCACCGATTTCGAGGATCTCCTTCCGGAAGCGCGCCGCGGTCTGCTCGTCGAAGATGCCGGCCTCTTCAAATGCCGCGAAGGCATCGGCGGCAAGCACCTCCGCCCACTTGTAGCTGTAGTAGCCGGCGGCGTAACCGCCCGCGAAGATGTGCGAAAAGGCGTGCGGCAGCCGGTTGTACTCGGGGTGCGTGACCACTGCGACCTCATCGCGGACATCGTCGAGCAATGCAAGGACATCGAAGCCGTCGCCCTTGAACTCGGTATGCAACCGGAAATCGAAGAGCGCAAACTCGATCTGCCGCAGCATCGCGAGTGCGGCGCCGGCGTGGCGACTGTCGTCCAGCCGCTTGAACATGTCGCGTGGAAGGCTTTCACTCGATTCCCTGTGAGCGGAGCAGCGCTCGAGTACGTCATAGCTCCACGCAAAGTTCTCCATGAACTGGCTGGGCAATTCGACGGCGTCCCACGGCACTCCGTTGATGCCCGAGATGCTGGGATAGTCGATCGTAGTCAGCAGGTGATGCAGCATGTGACCGAACTCATGGAACAGCGTCACGATCTCTTCGTGAGTCAGGAACGAACGGCCCTGGGCGTCGCGCGGCGTGAAGTTACAGACGAGATAGCCGACCGGCAGCGATTCGTCGTCGCCGAGACGCTTCCGGCAGACGCATTCGTCGATCCATGCACCGGTCCGCTTGCCGCTGCGCGCGAACAGGTCCGCATAGAAGCCACCGACCGGATTACCGCCATCGTCGCTGACGTCATAGAAGAGAACGTCGTCATGCCAGGTATCGACACCTTCGCGACGCGTGAGCGTCAGTCCATACAGGCGGCTGGCGAGATCGAACAGTCCGTCAATGACCTTGTCAACAGGGAAGTAACTGCGAAGCGCCTCGTTGGAGACGGCGAACCTGTTCTGCTTCAGCTGCTCGAGCTGGTAGCTGACGTCCCAGGCTGCGACCGGCTCTCCGGCCTGTGCAGAAAGCTCATCGAGCTCACGCTGCGCGGCCTCTTTGCAGCTCTCGGCCAAGTGTCTGAGAAACTCGATAACCTGTCCCGGTGTGTCCGCCATCTTGCGGGCGAGCGAGTATTCGGCGTAGTTGCTGAATCCGACAATCTTCGCCTTCTCGGCTCGAAGCTTGAGAATTGTCTGAATGTTGTCGCTGTTGTCGTATTCGCTGTCACCCTGGTCCGATGCGCGAGTCGACCACGCCTTGTAGAACGTCTGGCGCAATGGCCGATGGTCGGCGTGCGTCATGACAGCGTGATAGGTCGGAAAGTCGAGCGTCAGCTTCCAGGTGCCGGGTTCGTCGGCCTGCGTTCTGGCGCGCTCGATCATTTGCTCTGACAGCCCGGCCAGTTCGGCCTCGTCCGTAATCGTCAGGGACCAGGTGTCGGACGCGTCCTGGACGTTGTTCGAGAACGTCGACTGCACGGCCGCGAGTTTCTGCATGATCTCCTTGAATCGCGCCTTGGCGTCCGGTTCGAGATCAACGCCGGCGAGTCTGAAATCCCGCAGTGCGTGCTGTACCATGCTGCGCTGAGCGCTGTTGGCTGTGGGCCCAAGCTTCTCGTCGACACGAACGAAGGCTTGCTGCAGCTGCTCGTTCTGCGACATCTCGGTGCCGTATTCTGTTAGCACCGGCAGCGCTTCTTCGTACGCGGCGCGCCATTCCGGCGACGCTTTGACGCTCTGCAGGTGACTGACCGGAGACCAGACGCGAGACAGCTGATGGCCCATAGCTTCGAGCGGGACCACCAGCGAGTCGAAACTCGGATCCTCGTCGTCACCGAGCAGGTGGTTGAGCGTCTGCCGATGCGCGGTGAGCAGCTCGTTCAATGCGGGCATAACCTGGTCGGGATCGATGTCGCCGAACCGGGGTAACGAAGAAGTATCGAGAAGCGGATTTGTCATGCGGGACTTGATAATGCCGGGTGGCGCCGCATGTTAGCACAGCGCAGCCAAAGCCTTGCGTGAAAAACTGGACAACCATCGAAGGAGCAGGTCCTTGACTGATCATTATCAATTGCTGGTTATCGGCGGTGGCAGCGGCGGACTGGCGCATGCCCAGCGTGCGGCCGAGTACGGCGTCAAAGCGGCGGCCATTGAAGCCGGTCGCCTCGGCGGTACCTGCGTAAACGTCGGTTGTGTCCCAAAGAAGGTAATGTGGTACGCCGCGAACCAGACACATCAGATGCACCATGCCGCGGACTATGGCTTCGACGTCGAGCGAAAGGGCTTTGACTGGACGACGCTGAAGCGAAACCGGGATGCTTACGTTAAACGCCTGAACGGCATTTACGAGAACAACCTCGACAAGCGTGGCGTGGACTACATCAGTGGCTGGGCCAGCTTTATCGATGCGAATACTGTCGAGGTTGGCGATCGTCGCATCACGGCGGACAACATCGTCATCGCGACGGGCGGCAGGCCGATGGTTCCCGATATCCCGGGCGCCGAGTACGGCATCACGTCGGATGATTTCTTCGAGCTCGACGAGCAGCCGAAGCGTGTACTGATCGCCGGCAGCGGATACATTTCCGTCGAGATTGGCGGCGTGTTCAACGCGCTGGGCAGCGAGACGCATATCGTCGTTCGCAAGGACGGTATCGTACGCAGCTTCGATCGGATGCTCGGCGAGGAGTTGATGCAGGCGATGCGCCAGTCCGGCGTATCCATCGACACGGGTGTCATTCCCAGCAGGGTCGAAAAGACCGACGAGGGTCTCGTCGTCACGGCCGAGGACGGCCGGACCTTCGGGCCCGTCGACTGCGTGCTGTGGGCGATTGGCCGGTCGCCTAACGTCGAGGGACTCAACCTCGAGGCAGCGGGCGTCGAGACGGATGACAATGGTTTCATACCCGTCGACAAGTACCAGATGACGAATGTGCCGCACATCGCCGCGCTGGGTGACGTCACCGGCGCCGTCGCGCTGACGCCGGTCGCGATTGCTGCCGGCCGCCGCCTCGCGGATCGTCTCTACAACGGCATGGAAGGGCGGCACCTCGAATACCACACGATTGCCACCGTCATCTTCAGTCACCCGCCGATGGGTACCGTGGGCCTCACCGAGGAAGAGGCGCGCGTCGAGTACAGGAATGACATCAAGGTCTACCAGTCATCGTTCATCGGCATGTACTACGCGCTTGGGCAGGACAAGGAGCGCACCGTGATGAAGCTGATCACGGCCGGGCCCGAGGAGAAGATCGTCGGTTGTCACATCATCGGCGACGGCGCCGACGAGATGATGCAGGGTTTCGCTGTGGCGATACGCATGGGCGCGACCAAGAACGACTTCGACGATACCGTGGCGATCCATCCGACCAGCGCCGAAGAGCTGGTCACTATGCGGTGACGGAAATCTGCTTCAGTACCGCTGCGGTGTCCGGCCGGATGCCGCGCCAGATGTTGAACGACTCCGCCGCCTGCTCGACCAGCATGCCCCACCCCATGATTGAGTTCGCCGCGCCCTGTTCACGCGCCCATACCGAGAAGGGCGTCGGGTTCAGGCCGTAAGACAGGTCATAGCACACCGTCTTCGAAGACACTGCGTCGACCGGGTACGGTGGCCGCTCGCCCTTGAACCCGGCTGACGTCGCATTGATCACGAGGTCGAAGGATTCGCCCAACTGGCCATCGTTGAATGAGCAGGCAAAGACCGGTCCGTCCTCGGCGAAGCGCTCGACGATTTCCTCGGCCCGTTCGATGGAGCGGTTGGCGATCAGCAGACGTTTGGGCTGCATCTCCAGCAGCGGCCCGACAATCCCGCGCGTTGCACCGCCCGCCCCGAGGATCAGGATGGAGCGCTGCTGCAACTCAATCCCCAGGTTGACGGCCAGGTCACGCAGCAGGCCGATGCCGTCGGTGTTATCGCCCCTGATCTCGCCGTTGTCGAAGGTCAGCGTATTCGCCGCCGCGGCGGTCCTGGCGCGATCGGACAATGAGCTGCACAGCGGTATGACAGCCTGCTTGTGCGGCACCGTAATGTTGAGTCCCCTGCCGCCGGTCCGCTCGAACTGGCGAATCGCGTCTTCGAGGTGATCCGGCGAGACCTGCAAAAGCTCGTACTGCATCCGCTGTCCGGTCTGCAGTGCGAAAAGACGGTGGATGACCGGCGAGCGACTGTGAGAGACCGGATAGCCCATCACGCCATAGCGGTCAACGCCGTTAGGCGTGCTCATTGTGCACCCTCGTTGTTGGTCGGACCGGTACCTTCAATGCACCTCTCCGGCCCGAGCGCCCTGATCGTCGATGTCGGGCTTCCCGGGCTCAATCGCTTACTCGTTCATCCAGCGGGCCGCGTCGAGCGAAAAATACGTCAATATGGCGCAGGCGCCGGCGCGCTTGATGCACATCAGAGACTCCATGATGGACTTCTTCTCGTCCAGCATGCCGTTCGCGGCCGCCGCCCTGATCATCGCGTATTCACCACTGACCTGGTAGGCCAGCGTCGGTACGCCGAACTGGTCGCGCACACCCTTGATGATGTCGAGATACGGCATCGCCGGCTTGACCATGACAAGATCGGCGCCTTCCTCGAGATCCATGTGTACCTCTCGCAGAGCCTCTTCGGCATTCGGCGGCGCCATCTGGTAGGTGGACTTGTCGCCGCTGCCGAGGTTTGCCGATGAACCGACCGCATCGCGGAACGGCCCGTAAAAGCATGACGCATACTTGGCGGCGTAAGACAGTATCAGCGTATGAATGTGGCCTTCTGACTCTAGCGCGTCGCGAATCGCACCGATGCGGCCGTCCATCATGTCCGACGGCGCGACGATGTCGGCACCGGCAGCGGCATGTGACACGGCCTGCCGGGTCAGCATGTCGACGGTCTCGTCATTCAACACGTAGCCGTTGTCGTCGATGATGCCATCCTGACCGTGTGTCGTGTACGGATCCAGCGCGACGTCCGTAATGACGACGAGGTCGGGGTACGTGTCCTTGATCGTCCGGACCGTTGTCTGGACGAGCCCGTCGGCACTCGCGCACTCTGCGCCGTCCAGGGACTTCTTCGATTCCCCTATGACCGGGAACAGC
>JAAUYH010059150.1_pt1 | contig 30449 bp, 28 predicted proteins | sample 7278061 | NCBI WGS metagenome assembly JAAUYH01 (sample SAMN14350203, study PRJNA611818) | marine sediment metagenome | isolation source: surface marine sediment (0.6m) | place: French Polynesia: Moorea | collected 2018-08
CGACCCGTTGCCGGTGTCCGTCATACCGGGCATCGGCAGGGAAACGCTGTCCCGCCTGAGCACGGCGGGCATTTCCACGGTCGGCGACCTTAGAACCTGTCCGGAAAATCGACTGCGCCCGATCTTCGGTCGATACACGGCGAAGACCATCGCCCGAGCGAGCGGCATCGACGAGCGGCCGGTCCAGCCGGATCGTGAAGAGAAGTCGATCAGCGCCGAAGAGACTTTCGATCGGGACCTCGAGCATACGGCTGATATGGAAAGAGCCCTGCTCGCCCTGACTGAGCGATGCACGAGCCGGATGAGAAAAGCCGGGCTTAGCGCGGGACCGGTGCACATAAAGATCCGCGAGTCAGACTTCACAACCTGCACCCGGCAGCGGGCCATGCGACCGCCCACGAACAGCACGGACGTCATCTATGCGGCCGGTCGCTCTCTGCTGGCCGAGTGGCGAGCGAGCAACCCGTCGGCCAGGATTCGACTGCTCGGTATTGGCGGCGCGAAGCTCGTCGAAGCCTCGCAACAGGATCTTTTCTCGGCGGATTCGCAGCCTTCCTCGACGCGAGTAGACAGTACCGTCGACGAGATCCGGCAACGATTTGGCGACAAAGCACTCGGGCGGGCCCGTACGATAGACACATCGTAAGAAACCGTTGACTCGCGGCAAGGGTTGAGCGACAGACTCGACATCAGTAACGGGTAGCTCGCGGCAGCCATAGAGCGATAGACTCAACCATGAGCAACCGGTGACCCGCGGCCGCTCTGGTACGATCGATCGCTCCGGATCGGAGCTTCCGGGCCCGACGGGCAATGAGGGCCTCCGAATAGGTTAGAATGAGCGGCCGACCCGAGGGTAAGTCGATAAGAATATGTACACGAGCTTCTTCGGTCTCAATGAAAAGCCGTTTTCGATAACGCCGGACCCGCGCTACCTGTTTATGAGCGAGCGGCATGGCGAGGCGCTCGCACACCTCGTTTACGGTGTCACCGAGAGCGGTGGCTTCGTGCAGCTCACTGGCGAAGTCGGCACCGGCAAAACGACGCTGGTGCGGACCCTGCTGCAGAACCGACTCCCCGACAATGCAGACGTGGCGGTTGTCCTGAATCCGCAGATCTCCGTGAAGGAGTTTCTCGCGACGATCGCCGAGGAACTCGCCGTCGACAACGACGTAGACATCGACAGCATCAAGTCGATGACCGACGCCCTCAACGCCTACCTGCTGAAGGCGCACGCAGAGGGTCGAAGGGTCATTCTGATCGTCGACGAGGCACAGAACCTGTCGCCCAACGTGCTGGAACAGGTACGCCTGCTAACTAACCTCGAGACGGCCAAACAGAAGTTGCTGCAGATCATCCTGATCGGGCAGCCTGAGCTCAGGGAGTTGCTGGCCAGGAACGACCTGCGGCAGCTCGCGCAGCGGATCACTGGCCGCTATCACCTCGAACCGCTGAGCCGCAAAGAGACCGAGGCGTACATTCGCCATCGACTTCGGGTCGCCGGCGCGCTCAATGATGTGTTCGATACGGCAGCCATGCGAACGGTGTTCCAGTTGTCGCAGGGCATTCCGAGACTGATCAACGTCATCTGTGACCGGGCTCTGCTCGGCGCATACGCGCGAGAGTCCAGGCGGGTGACACGTTCGATCGTTCGCCGCGCCGCCTCGGAAATCGCCGGCACCGAGGACATCGCGATGTGGCGCCACTGGATGGCGCCGACGTTTGGCGTACTGAGCATCCTGACGATCGGTACCGGCCTGTACTGGTTCATCAGCCAACAGGGTACTCCGATTCATGCGAGCCTCCCTGAAACTGTCGTCGCTGCCGAGGCTCAACCTGAACCCGAGCCGGAACCCGAACCGGAGCAGCCGGAGGAGCTGGAGCCGCCGGTCGAGACGATTGAACCCGCCGCTCCGGCACTCGGCGAGCAGTTGGTCATGGCCAGCGCACTGACCACCGCAGCGAGAAGCTATGCCGAGTTGCAGGCGCTTTGGGGCGTCGATGCGGAAGCCGGCGACTGCAACACGATTCGCTCGCGGGGATTCGAGTGTCTTAGGCAGCGGGGCTCGATGGGCATGCTGCGCCAGCTCGATCGGCCCGCCGTTCTCGAACTGATCGACGACGCAGGGCAGGCGCACCATGTCCTGCTCAAAGCGTTACAGGGCAACCAGGCACTGCTGTCGGTTGGCGGCGTCGAGGTCAGTCATTCCGTTTCCGACGTCAGCCGTTTCTGGCGCGGACAGTTCCTGGTACTGTGGCGCCCGCCCAACGGTCAGGCGATCGCTCTGTTTCCCGGCACCGATCACATCAATGTGCGCTGGCTCCGACAGAGTCTCGCCGCGATCGATCCGCGGTACGCGTCGACACCAGCCAACTCGACCGCTTACGACGAAAGCCTCGAGCAACGGGTTCGCGAGTTTCAACGCGACAATCGGCTGGAGGTCGATGGTTTTGCCGGCAGCCAGACGCAGATCATCATCAATGGGCTGTTGGCGCCTGCCGATACACCGCGACTGGCCACGCCGCGACTGGCACGAGACTAGCTGATGTCGTTCATCCTGGATGCCCTGAAGAAATCGGAGAGCGAGCGCCAGCAACAGGGAAGCGCGGAGTTCGCGCAGGTGCCTGTCAGCCGGGAATCAGCCAGGCCTCCACTGTGGCTTTGGGTGCTGGGTGCCTTGCTGGCTATAAACCTGGTCGTTCTCGCCGGCGTGTTGCTGCGCCCGGCACAGGATCGGCTGCCAGTCGCTGCGACTGAGACGTCAGGCTTTGCGGAGCAGATCGAGATGGCGATGCAGGAAGCACCACCCGATACACGGCCGGCGGCAACGATCGCCGCGCAGCCGGAGCCGACACCGACCATCGTCGCGGAAACGACCGCGCCGGCTGTGCAAGCCGCCGAACCGGAGCCTGTGCCGGTGGCCGCTTCCCTGCCGGCGAGTAAGGCTGCCGAAACACCGCGCGGACTGCCGGACGTCGATCAACTTCGAGCCAGCGGTGAACTGCCCGTTGGCGAGCTGAGACTCGATATTCACGTCTACAGCGATGTCGCGGCCGATCGATTCGTCTTCATCAACATGGTCAAACACCGAGAAGGCTCTACGACGTCCGATGGCCTGTCAGTCAACCAGATAACGCCGGACGGCGTCGTACTTGACTATCGCGGACGACAGTTCCTGCTTCCCCGCCAGTAATCAGCGATGAATGACCTCGTCGAGAGCCACCTGGATGGCGACGCACTTGCAAACGCGCTCACGTCGGGGATCCACCGCGTCATCAAGGAACAGGAACACCTCAATAGCATCAACGTGTTTCCGGTAGCTGACGGCGATACCGGCACCAACATGAGCCTGTCGCTGGGCGCCGGCCTGCCCGTCCTGAACGCCGACGGCGAAAAGCATCTCGGAACGATGCTCGCAGCCCTGGCTGACGCTATGCTGGATGGCGCGCGTGGAAACTCCGGCGCGATCATGGCCCAGTTCTTCCAGGGCATGAGCGATTCGGCAGGCGAAACGTCGCGCTTCACGCCGTACACCTTCGGCAAGGCTATCGCGCAAGGTAGTGATTACGCGCACGACGCTTTGTCGAAGCCGCGGGAAGGCACCGTTTTGTCGGTGATCGCAGCGCTGGCCGCGAGCTTGCACAAACAGACCATCGACAATAACGAACAGAGCTTCTCATCGGTTATGCCCGAGGCGCTCAAGAGCTTGCAAACGGCACTCGAAAAGACGCCCGACCAACTCGATGTGCTGCGTAAAGCGGGTGTCGTCGACGCGGGTGCGAAAGGCTTCGTCGCCCTGTTCTCCGGCATGACGGATTACGTCATGAGCGGCGAGATCGAAGCTAAGCCGGATTTGAGCGAGATCATCACCGACGCCAACATCATCACCGCGGGGGACGCCAGCGATTCGAAGTTCCGCTATTGCACGGAGTGCATCGTCACCGGCGACGATATCGATCGAAGGAAGCTGCGCGAGTCACTCGCAGAAATGGGCGATTCACTCGTGCTTGCCGGTACCAAGCGCAAGGCCAGGATTCACATCCATGTCAACGATCCGGACGACGTCTTTACGCTCGCCAGACAATTCGGCGCCGTCAGCGCCGAGAAAGCCGACGACATGCATCGGCAGGTTCATGGCAGCCACGACAGAGGCCGCAAATTTGCCGTCGTCGTGGATTCGGCTGCTGACATCCCGGAACACTTACTGGAACAGCACGACATTCATGTCGTGCCGATCAGGATCCAGTTCGGCGAAAGAGGCTACCTCGACAAGGTCAGCATCACTGCGGAAGAGTTCTTCGAGGAGCTGGCAAGCAACCCGACGCATCCAACGACGTCGCAGCCGGCACCGGGTGACTTCAGGAGACAGTTCCAGTTTCTCGCAAGCCACTACCCCGACGTCCTGTCGATTAACGTTACGCGAAAAGCGAGCGGTACGATGCAGGCGGCCGAGGCGGCAGCCGAGAGAGTCAATGCCCACGGCAGGATGCATACCTTCGACTCGAGAAACGCGTCGCTGGGCCAGGGCCTGCTGGCCGTGTACGCGGCACGTTGCTCGGAGGCCGGCGTTGATATCGAGACGACGCTCGAACAGCTCGACGAGTTGCGCGCTGAGACGCAGACCTTCGGCATCCTGAACGATCTGCGTTTCGCCGTTAGGGGCGGCCGCGTGCCCGGCTGGGTCAAGGTCGTTGCCGACCTGCTGCGCCTGCTGGCTATCATCAAGACCGTGCCGGATGGCCGCATTGCATCCGGGGCATTCCTGATCGGGAAGCGGCAGCGGGCAAAACGTTTCGCCAACTACGTCGGCAAACACGCGCCGAAGGACGTGCCCGTCAACATCGCGATTGGGCACGCCGTCGCGCCACAGGACGCCGAGATTATCGCTGAGACTCTGCGCGGCCGGGTGGACAACATCGAGCAGTTGACCATCTCTGAACTCGGAACGGCATTCGGTGTGCACGGCGGTCCCGGGACGCTGGTCGTCGCCGTGCAGCCGGCGCGGGCGTTGCCGGTACCGGCTGGTTGAGGAACAGGGCACGCCCGGCGTGCTAGCCGGATTGCTCGTCTACGGAAGGTCCCGCCGGATCGACGAGGTCGCTTCCTTCGTTGCGTGCGTTGTTGACGCGGCGATCGACGGGCCACGCCCGCAGGCGTGGCGTCTCTATTGCCTCCAGCATGTGTGTGTCGCCCGACAGCCAGCGGGCCCCGCTGTCCGGCTCGAGGATCAAAGGCATGCGATGATGAATCCGCGCCAGGTACTCATTGGCCTCGGTTGTAATCAGCGTGGCCGAGTCGATAACCTCACCCGACTCCTTGTCGGTCCAGCTTTCCCACAGGCCGCCGAAGGCGAATGGTTCACCGCTCGCGAGTGAGATGAAGTAAGGCGTCTTGCCCGCGCCCTCCTTGCGCCATTCATAGAAGCCGTCGGCCAGCACGAGGCAGCGACGATGGCGATAGGCAGCCCGGTAGGCAGGCTTTTCCGCTACCGTTTCCGCACGCGCATTGATCATGCGATTGCCGATGGATTTGTCCTTGGCCCAGAACGGTACGAGGCCCCACTTGAGCATTGTGAATTCCGGACTGCCGTTCGCGTCATTTCGAATAGCGGCTATCTGCGTAGTGGGTGCGATGTTGTAACGGGCTTCCAGTGTCGGCGCTCCATCAACGCCGAAAAGCGCCGCGGTCGCCTCTGCCGGAGAGTAGAACGCGAATCGCCCGCACATGCTATTCGCGTATCCCTACGCCACGGTTCAGCAACATCAGGCAGGCGGTGAACAGGATGGCGACGAACAGGAGAACGATTGCATACGCGTGCACAATATTGATGTCCGACGTACCGAGTACCCCGTAACGGAATGCATTCACCATGTAGAGAATCGGATTGGCTTTCGAAACGCCCTGCCAGAATTCAGGCAGCAGGGATATGGAGTAGAAGACGCCGCCGAGGTAGGTCAACGGCGTCAGCACGAACGTCGGAACAATCGAAATGTCGTCGAACTTCTTCGCGAACAGCGCGTTAATGAAACCGGCCAACGCGAAGACCGTCGACGACAGCACGACCATCGACAGCATGATCAGCGGATGCGCGACGTCCAGCCGCGTGAAGAACAAAGCGATTACGGTGACGAGCAGTCCGACACCCAGCCCGCGAATGACGCCGCCGGCAACGTGGCCAATGATGATCGCCGCATTGGACATCGGTGATACGAGCATCTCCTCGATGTGCCGCCCGAACTTGGCGCCGAAGAACGACGACACGACGTTGCCGTACGAGTTGGTGATCACAGACATCATGATCAGTCCCGGCGCGATGTACTGCATATAGTCGAAGCCATCCATTGTGCCGATGCGACGCCCGATCAGGTTGCCGAAGATGATGAAGTACAGCGTCATCGTGATCGCCGGCGGCACGATCGTCTGCACCCAGATTCTGAAGACGCGGCTGACCTCCTTGTGGATCAGCGTCTTGATCGCAACGAGGTTGAGCGAGAGATTCATTCTGCGGGCCCCGGCTTGTTCTCGACCAGCCCCATGAACAACTCTTCCAGGCGGTTCGCCTTGTTTCTAAGGCTGACGACGCGAATGTCGTTCCTGTCGAGTTCGGCAAACAGGTCATTCAGTCGCCGGTCCTTGCTGGTGACGACTTCCAGGTCGCCATCGTCTCGAAGGCTGGTTTCGAAACCCGAGAGTGTGGGCGCCTCGCGTAGCTCTCCATCGATGTTCAGGACGAAGACTTCGCGTTGCAGCTGCCGCAAGACCGAACTCATCGGTGCATCTTCAATGATCTCGCCGCCGTCGATGATGGCGACATGTCGACACAGGCTCTCAGCTTCTTCGAGGTAGTGCGTCGTCAGTATGATCGTCGTTCCTTCGGCGTTGATCCTCTGCAAGTAGTCCCACATCGACCGACGAATCTCGATGTCGACGCCCGCTGTCGGCTCGTCGAGGATTAGCAGGCGCGGTTCATGCACCAGCGCACGCGCAATCATCAGCCGTCGCTTCATGCCACCGGACAGCGAACGTGCGGCGTCGTTGCGCCGATCCCAGAGTCGGAGCTCACGCAGGTACTTCTCCGTCCGCTCGTCGGCGAGCTTTCGCGGCAACCCGTAATACCCGGCCTGCGTCCGGACGATGTTCGCTACGCCCTCCCACAGGTTCAGGTTGATCTCCTGCGGCACCAGCCCCAGGTGCGTTTTCGCCGCCTCTAGCTCGGTATCGATGCTGTGGCCGAAGATCTCGACGCTGCCGCTGGTCTTGTTAACCAGCGAACTGATGATTCCGATAGCCGTCGTCTTCCCGGCGCCATTCGGACCCAGCAGCGCACAGAAGTCTCCAGGTTCCACATCGATGTTGATGCCTTTCAGCGCCTGGTTGCCATTCGCGTAAGTCTTGGTCAGGTTTTTGATCGAGAGGGCTTTCATAAGGCCGCGTATTTAACCACGGCAGTGCGGCCACGGCATAGCGCAACACTTCCTGCGCGCCCGTGGCGTCAGGCGGCTGCGTCGATCATTCCGCGACCGATCTGGGCACGGACTCGATGCGGCGGGCGGCGAGCCGTTCCGTTTCGGTCTCGGAGGACTTCAGCAGCAGTCGCTGCAAGGCGATCATTGCGCCGGTGTTCATCCGGTCGGAGTCGGATGCGCTGCAGGCCTCGATCAATATATCCCAGGTACCGGGCTGCGCCGCGAAACGCGGCCGGGGACTTATGCCGACGGCCAGGGCCCGGTGGGTTACGGAGATCAGCGGATGCTCGACAAGACGTCGACTCAAGGAAGAACTGATTGCCGCGAACAGGCGCGCATCGTGTGGAGCACGTTTGGCCAGGTGCCATACGAGGGCGACGGCGGCCGTCGTGATCGGCACCCACTCGGGTGGCGTGGGCTCATCGAGGAAATCGGGCTCTGCGGCAAACACCCGGTCCCAGAGCGACGTCTGGTCCTCCTGCAGGCTGAAGAGCAGGAAAGGGGCGTCAGACAGCGACTCGCGCTCCGGATAGTTGAGAGACGCGATGCGCGCAGTCACGCCGTCCGGCATGGGCGCGCGAGCACAGACGTTAAGAAATGCTGAGTTGAGAGCCCGAATCTCATCGAGATCGGTACGCTCGGGACATGGGTACTGCATCGACTCCTCCCTGGTCGAAATCACCGTTATTTGTTGAAAACTGGAGTTTATTTTGGGACCAAATGTGAGTATATATAGTAAAAGACAATATATATGGTCTTTTTTGTACATAAAAGGGGGAGATATGCGAGCAACCGACAATCGCTATGCCAATGAACAGCGGCAATTCCAGCTGGCGATCCGGATGATCGGGCATGAAGCGCGAACCCGGACGATCAGAGAGTGTACCGGTCTGTCCGACGACCGGATTCGCAAGATCTTCAGCACCTACTTCAAACCCGGCTCGTCGGTCCGACGCCGGCGGGGAAAGTCTCCTCGACAGGTCTCACGCTTCGTCAAGAGCGCTGAACACCGCCTTCAATCCACAACGCTGGTTGCGCTCTTCTGCGCGGGCCGACTGATTCGATTAGGCGAAGACAATCGCGTTCACCCGCGCTGGCCGCGGCTGGACATCGAGTCCGGGCATCGATTGTGCCGCGCTTTCGAGACCTACAAATTGCTGCACAACCCTCATCTGTTCAGCTTCGAGTGGGCCTGCAACCTGCTGCTCAGTATCTGTTACAACGACGAGCTTTACCTCGCGACCTGCAAGAGTTGCGGCAGCGCCTATGTCGAAGATGCCTATGCACTCCCGTCCGGTCATTGCCCTTGCTGCGAGGTGACCGGGGCCTGTTGACACGATGGGTCCGGCCCTTCGGGTAGTCCCTGGAAGAGCGTCGGTGCGGGCGCGAGGGGTGACGTCTGGTCTTATCAAAAGAACGACGAGCAACGCCCAGTGACGCCCTCTCTCTGGGACAACAGCGTGCATACCCGTAGCGTTAACCGGCCCCTGACTGTCTCATGGAGACCGTCGTCGGGTACACTGCGATCCCAGCTTGCACCCTACGGAATTCCCTGTGCAGAACGTGTTTGCCGGCGCTTTTGTCGACCGGATCGGAGAAAAGCGAAAAGACCCTGACTGGATGGAAAAGGCAATCCAGGCGCCGGACAGCCTGTTTATGCCGGTGTGGGGAGATCGTTGCCTCGTGAGCGGAGACAAGCCCGAGTGCCGGCTGCTGAAACGCAACAGCGTCGACGGCCTTTTCGACCCCGAGGACGCGATATTCCTCGGCCTGTTCAGGGACCGCCCCGCGTTCGCCATCGCGCTGGAGCGGGAAGAGACACCGCCGTTTGCCGACCTCGGCCAGTTCCAGGACCTGCGCTTCATCGGCACCGAGCTGCCGGCTGACGAGGCCAACCTCGCTGCGCACGCGCGTGCGCTGGTCCTCTGGCATGCCTCGCATATCTACTGCAGCCGTTGTGGCTCGAAAGCCCGGAGCCATGACGCAGGCAATGCGCGCGTCTGCAGCAACCCTGACTGCGGCAAGACGCTCTTCCCGCGCGTCGACCCGGCGATTATCGTCCTGGTCTCCCGCGGCGACCGCTGCCTGCTTGGCCGGCAGGCCAGCTGGCCGGAGGCCCGTTACTCGACGATCGCGGGCTTCGTCGAACCGGGCGAGTCGCTGGAGGACGCCGTTCGCCGTGAGGTCTTCGAGGAGACCAATGTGCACGTGGGCGACGTCCACTACCACAGCTCGCAACCCTGGCCGTTTCCGTCGTCGCTGATGCTGGGATTCCAGGCGGAAGGACTCTCAGACGATATCGAGCTCAATGACGGTGAGCTGGAAGACGCCCGGTGGTTCACGCGCGACGAATTGCGATCCGAATTCCCGAAGTTGCCGTTCAGGATCTCGATCGCACGCCGCCTGGTTGACCATTGGCTCAACGCACCGGACGCGTAGAGGATGTGCCTGATCGTATTCGCCGTACGTCCCGATGACGAGCACGTCCTGGTGCTTGCCGGGAACCGCGACGAGTTCCATGAGCGACCGACCGAGCCGCTCGGCTGGTGGCGGGACCGGCCGGACATCGTCGGTGGCCGGGACGCACAGGCCGGCGGCACCTGGCTGGCCGCCAGCAGACGGGGTCGCTTCGCGACGGTGACGAACTCACGTGATGCCGAGCCGCCTGATCCTGGGCTTCGCTCTCGTGGACTGCTCGTCACCGATTTCCTGGACTCCAAACTGTCGCCGATGGCCTTTCTGGAAGGCATCGAAGGATCTCAGTACGCAGGCTTCAATCTCGTCATCAGCGACGGCCAATCGGTCGCTTACGGTGGCAATCGAGGCGCGGGGCCGAGGGAGCTGAACCCGGGGGTTTACGCGGTCAGCAATGCCGTGCTCGACACGCCGTGGCACAAGGTCGAGTACGCCAAGTCGGCGTTCAACGTACTGATTGGCCAGGGTCTGCCCAGTGATCAGTCGCTAATGCAGCTGCTCGCCAATGAGGAGCGTGCTCCGATCGAGTCAGTGCAGCCGGGTAAGCTACCGACCGAACTGGCCCACGCGATCACGGCGCCGTTCATCGTCGGGTCGGCGTACGGCACGCGTAGCATGAGCGTCGTCAGGCTCGCGAGTGGCGGCGATATCTCCATCCTCGAGCGGCGCTTCGGCGCCGACGGTCATCCGACCGGAGAAGACCGGGTCAGCTACTCCGCATTGTAGACAGACTGCAGCCACCGGCTGATGTCCGCGATCTCCTGGGGGCAGACGGCGTGGGCCATCGGGTATTCCTGCCACTCCGGGTCCAACCCGGCACTCCTGATCGCATCGCGCGACGCCATACCCATGGGAAGCGGTAGCATCGGGTCGAACTGTCCATGCGCCATGAAGACAGGCAGGGACGCGTGGTCGGGATAAGAGGCGAGCCGGTCTGACAACGGCAGCCAGGTCGACAGCGCGAGCAATCCGGCCAGCGGCTCGTGCGAGCGCAGTGCCGTATGCATCGCGATAACCCCACCCTGCGAAAAACCGGCAAGCACGATTCGGTGTCGCGGCACGCCTCGCTCGATCTCTGCCTCGACGAAGGCGTCGAGCGTTGCACAGCTCGCCTCGATGCCTTCAATGTCAGGGACGCCGGCTTTACCGAAATCCCGGATGTCGAACCAGGCGCGCATCGCCATGCCGCCGTTGACCGTGACGGGACGCACCGGCGCATGCGGAAACACGAAGCGTAACGACAGGGAATCAGGCAGCCGCAGCTCGGGAACGATGGGTTCAAAGTCGTGGCCGTCGGCGCCCAGTCCATGCAGCCAGATGATGCTGCCAGTGGGTGCGCTGGCGGTTTCTATGACGACGGGGTCTGTCATTGGGGGCTCCTTCTCGAATCGGCGCGAGTTTAGCCGATTTTCGGCTTGACATCGTATGCGCATTTCTATCATTCTATGCGCATATTTATTCGAGCCAGCTATGCCGACCAACGCCGAACAGTCTCTTCGCAGGGAAGCCATCTGCAGCCTGCTGCAACGAGGGCCTATCGCCACCCAGCAGTCACTGGTGGATGCCTTGCGCGCGCAGAAGTTCGAAGCGACGCAGTCGTCGGTCAGTCGCGACCTCAGGACGATTGGCGCCATCAAGACAGCGCGCGGCTACGAACTGCCAACCGACGACGCGTCCGTAAGCCAGGCACTGGACGATGCTGCCGAACTGCTGCGTGGCTTGAGCCCGGCCGGCAATCACCTGCTCGTCCTCAGGACCGCGATAGGCGCGGCGCAGCGCGTGGCGCTCGCGCTGGACCGCAGTGCCTGGCCCGAGGTCGTCGGCAGCATTGCCGGTGACGATACCGTTTTCGTCGCCACCGATTCCGCCCAGGGACTTAGAAACCTGATCGCCAAGATCGAACGTGCAATGGGCGCCTGAGCCCGCTGGAGACACCGTGAGTAATCAATCACCCATCATTCTCGCCTTTTCGGGCGGACTCGACACCAGCTTCTGCGTGCCCTGGCTCAGGGAAACCTACGGACGAGACGTCATCACGGCGACTGTGGACACCGGCGGTATCGACAGCGAGGCTGCCAGCGCGCTCGAGGCTCGTGCAAAGGCACTGGGAGCGATTGAGCACGTCATTATCGACGCCAAGTCCGAGTTCTTCGACACGGTCATCCGCTACCTGATCTACGGCAACGTACTGCGTGGCAATGCGTATCCGCTTTGCGTCGGCGCCGAGCGTGGCCTGCAGGCGCAGAAGCTCGCCGAGATCGCGACGGAACGGGGCGCGACGACAGTTGCTCATGGTTGTACAGCCGCCGGCAACGACCAGGTGCGCTTCGAGGTTGCGCTCCGCACGCTGAACCCGGACCTCGACATTCTCGCGCCGGTACGCGACAACAGCTGGGTCCGCGAAGACCAGCTCGCCTACCTCGAAGAACACGGTCTCCCCCTGCCCGCCCAGGGCTCCGCCTACTCGATTAACCGGGGACTGTGGGGCATTACGATTGGCGGACAGGAGACGCTGACGTCGGAGCGCTCGATACCCGAGTCCGCATGGGTGCTGTCGCCTGACGCATTCACCGATCCGCTGGAACCGTCACAGCACTCACTGGAATTCAAAGCCGGCGTCCCGGCGAGCCTCGATGGCGAGGCGATGGAACCCGTCGCACTGATCGAGGCGCTCGAGGTCATGGCCGGACGATACGGCATCGGCCGCGGCATCCATTTGGGCGACACGGTCCTGGGTACCAAGGGCCGGGTCGCGTTTGAAGCACCGGCGGCGATCACGCTGATCACGGCACATAGCGAATTGGAGAAGCTGACGCTCAGCGGTCTGCAGTCGAGGATCAAGGACAGCGTCGCGGCAAGCTATGGCGACTTCGTCCACGAGGGCAAACAGCTGGACCTCGTCTGCAACGACATCGAGGCGCTGCTCAGCTCGTCACAGAAAAGGGTCACGGGCACCGTCAGCTTCACGCTGCGACCCGGGCAGCTGTTCATCGACGGCGTCACGTCGCCACATTCTCTGTTGGCGGCGACGCGCGGCGTCTACGGCGAATCGGCCGGTGAATGGACCGCGGCCGATACGCTGGGCTATGCCAAAGTCCTGTCGCTGACCGGCACGTTGCAGACGCGGGCAGGCGAGACATGAAAACCGTCATCGTCGACAAGATCGCATCGGTTGCCCAGCACAGTAACCTCGGCAACGAACTGCGCGTATCGAAAGACATTCCCTGCGAAGAAGGCGTGCTCGTTGCGGCCCGCGTATTGAACAACAAGTCACGTTACAACCAGCTCGAGCTGACGACCGGACGCATGGCCACCGTCAAGCAGGGCGACGTCATCGTCGGCGCGCTCGGGCATCGCAAGGCATTGCGCGGATACTCCGGTCATCTGCCGTCTAGCCTGTCCGTCGGCGATACGATCCAGCTGCTGAACATCGGTGGCGTCATGGGGATCTGCGATTCTGCGAATCCGGATGTCGGTCCGCCATTCGACTGCGAGGTGCTTGGGACGGTGCTGCACTTCCCCTACCTCGGCGAGCGTATTGGCGTTCCGGCAAAGGTCGGTGAAACCGCCCTGGACGAGGACGGCGAGCTCAACATGCACGGCGTACCCGTCGTTGCGCTGTCGGGCACCTGCATGGACTCCGGCAAGACGGCCGCCGCCTGCGCGATCGTCAGCCGGCTACGTCACCAGGGCCTGCACGTTGCCGCCTGCAAGGCGACCGGCGTCTCGCTGCGTCGTGACATTCTCGCGATGGAGGATGCCGGTGCCGAGTCGTCGATGATCTTCTCGGATTTCGGCGTCGTGACGACCACGGCATTGAACGGACCTGCACTGACGCGCGCATTGCTGAGCTCACTGTCGGCAAAGCACCCGGACGTCATCGTCCTCGAACTCGGCGACGGCCTGCTGGGCGCCTACGGCGTCGACGCGATCCTGTCCGACGAGGCGGTCCGCGAAGCGCTTACGGTCGTCGTACTATGCGCGAACGACCCGGTATCCGCCTGGGGCGGCGCCCGCATCCTGCGCGATGACTATAACATCGAGCCCTCCGTGGTAACCGGCCCGGCGACGGATAACGCCGTCGGCGTTGACCAGATACTCGACAAGGCCGGACTGCCCGCCATCAACGCCTTATCCAACAGCGTTGCCCTCGGCGATCACGTTGTTGCGGGGCTGAAGGAGGCGACGCAATGACGATCAAGGCCGCGGTACTTGGCGCGACCGGTTATGTCGGCGGCGAGCTGTTACGACTGCTGTCGGCTCACCCCGACTTCGAGTTGGCGGCAGCGGTATCCGAAAGCCGTGCGCAGACGGCGCTCGCAGCTACGTTTCCGCACCTGAAAGGCGCTTACCCGGACGCGATATTCGCGTCTCATAAAGACTGGGTCGAACAGCTGGACTCGGGCTCATCACTGGCACTGTTCTCAGCGGCCCCGCACGGCATGTCGGCCGCGATGATTGCCGAGGCCATCTCGCGCGCCGCTTCGCGCAACATCACGACACACGTCGTCGACGCGTCGGCGGACTTTCGCTATGCCGACCGGAATGCTTTCACGGCCGTCTATGCGATGGAACACGGCGCGCCGGAACTGCTGGACCAGTTCTCCTCGGGGTTGCCCGAGCATGTGTCCGGAAAACCGACACCACATATCGGCAACCCGGGCTGCTTCGCGACGGCGATGCTGCTTGGCGCGGTTCCATTGCTTTCGAGTGGCCTCGTCGACGAGCACCTGTTCATCTCCGGCATCACCGGCAGCACCGGCTCGGGTCGAAATGCAACGGCGGGCACGCATCACCCGGAACGCCACAGCAACCTGTACGCCTACAAAGCCCTGGAGCACCGCCACGCGCCGGAAGTTGCCGCGATGACACAGGCGGCAAGCGGTACGCTGCCGAAGCTGCACTTTGTCCCGCACTCCGGGCCGTACGCACGTGGCATTCATGCAACGATTCACGCGCGCCTCAAATCACAGGCCAGCCGTGACGACCTGCTCAAGCACTTCGAACAGACTTACGCCGGCCAACCATTCGTTCGACTCGTCGACGGAACGCCCAGACTCAAGAATGTCGTCGCCAGCAACTACGCCGAGATCGGTGTTGCCGTAGATGACGAGGCCGTGGTGGCGATGGTCGCGATCGACAACCTGGTCAAGGGCGCAGCCGGAGGCGCCGTTCAGTGGATGAACCGGCTCTGGGACCTTGACGATGCCCGGGGCCTCGAGGCCGCAGCGCCGGCGTGGACGTAACAGCATGAATGCAGATATGGACCCTAGGCCCCGCGAAGCCGCAGTCACGATGCCCGTCTACGGCCAGCTGCCGTTCGTTCCCGTGCGCGCGGCCGGCTGCGACATCATCACGGACGACGGAAGAAGAATCCTCGATCTCTATGGCGGGCACGCAGTAGCCGCTTTGGGCTATGGCCACCCTGCTCTGACGGAAGCCATCCGCCGCCAGGCCGAGAACCTGTTGTTCCAGAGTAATGCCGTCGCTCTCGCCGTACGTGCCGAGGCGGCGGAAAAACTGTTGTCGGTCGCACCAGACAGGCTCGGCAGCGTGTTGTTCGTCAACTCCGGCGCCGAAGCGAACGAGAATGCCCTGCGCATGGCGTGTCGCGTGACCGGACGCGACCGCATCCTCTCAATCACGCACGGCTTCCACGGCCGGACCGCGGCCGCGGCGGCAGTCACCTGGAATTCCGATCGATGGTACGGCTTCCCGCAGAAGCCCTTCGAGGTCGACTTCATCCCGAGAGACGACTGCGACGCGGCAATACAGATGATCGATGACGACATCGCCGCTGTCATCGTCGAACCGATACAGGGCGTCGCCGGCGGCTATGACCTGTCGACAGAATTCTTGTCGACGATCCGGCAGGAGACGGAAGAACACGGCGTCCTGATGATTGCCGACGAGGTGCAGACCGGCATGGGTCGCTCGGGCCACTTCTTTGCCGTACAGGCGCACGGCGTCGAGCCGGACATACTGACCGCCGCGAAGTCGCTCGGCGGCGGCGTTCCCTGCGGTGCCGTACTCGCGTCGAAGGACGTTGCGTCCGCGTTCGGCGTCGGTGACCTCGGCACAACCTTTGGCGGCGGGCCGGTGGCCGCATCGGCGATCACGACGGTGATCGAGACGATACAAAATGAAAATCTGCTGCAGAACGTGCGCGACCGGGAGGCGCAGATCCGCGAGCAGTGCGTACTCGGACCGGTCGAGAAGATCCAGGGCATGGGCCTGCTGCTCGGCCTGATCTGCGACCGGCCGGCCAAAGAGGTGCGCGACGCGCTGCTGGAACACGACGTACTCGCGGGCACCAGCGCCGACCCGCATTCGCTCAGGATTCTCGCCCCGCTGGTCATCGGGCCCGAACACGTAAACCATCTCTCGGAGGCGCTCGCGTCGATTCCGCCGGGCAATCACTAGGAACTACGAATGAAAGCATTCAACGATCTCGCCGACTTTTCCAATGACGAAATCGCCGCGCTGCTCGCGCTGGCCAACCGACTGGACGAACACCCGGAGCCGGAAGCGCTGAAGGGCAAAGTGCTGTCGCTGCTCTTCCTGAGCCCTTCGTTGCGGACGCTCGCCTCCTTCCAGGCTGCGATGGTTCGCCTCGGCGGCGGTTCTTTCGTCATCTCGCCAGACATGTCGATCCACGGCCTGGAAACCCGCCCCGGCATCGTCATGGACGGTACGGCGGCCGAGCATATACGCGAAGCAGTCCCAGTCATTGCCTCTTACGGCGACGCGATCGGCATTCGAGCGTTCGCCGAGCGCAAGAACCTCGAGACCGACATGGCGGAGACCGAATTCAGCTCGCTGACGGACCTTATCGACACGCCCTACATCAACATGGAATCGGCAATGGGTCATCCGTGCCAGAACCTCGCGGACTGGAAGACGATGGACGACCTCTCGATCCCGTCCAACGGCAAGTTCGTCCTGAGCTGGGCCTATCATCCGAAGGCGCTGCCGCTGGCTGTGCCGGCGTCGACCTTATACACGGCCGCGCGGCGCGGCATGGATGTCACCGTACTGCGTCCCGAGGGTTTCGAGCTGCCGGGGCCGATCATAGAGAAATCCAGGGCCGCGGCCGAAGCTGCCGGCGGTTCCGTCATCGAGACGGACAATCGTACGGAAGCGATGGAAGGCGCACAGGTGATTTACGCCAAGTCCTGGTCATCGACCGCACACTATGGCGACCGCATCGCCGACCAGAAGCTGCGAAACGGGCTGGAGAGCTGGTGCGTCGACGACCCGTGGTTCGACAACGCAGCCGACGACTGTCGTTTCATGCACTGCCTGCCGGTGCGCCGTGGTGTCGTGGTCAGCGAGTCGGTGCTCGACGGCCCGCGCAGCGTCGTCATACACGAGGCACGCAATCGCATGCTCGCGCAGATGGCGGTCCTCTACCAGATGATGGGAGCCGGCGCATGAGCACGTCCAGGGATCGCGCCATTGTCGTATCGGCGCTAAAACACGCGGCACCTTACATCCGGCTGTTCAAAGGCAAGGTCTTCGTTCTGAAAGTCGGCGGCGAGGTCTTCGCCGACGCGGAGCATACTCGCGCGTTCATCGAACAGGTCGGCCTCCTGCACCAGGTCGGCATTCGGGTTGTACTGATTCACGGCGGCGGTCCGCAGTCGACCGAGCTCGCCAGCGCGCTGGGCATCAGCACCACCTTCGTTGACGGCCGCCGCGTCACCGACGACGCATCCCTGGACGTCGCGACCATGGTTTTGAATGGTCAGATCAATACGCGCATTCTCGCGGTCTGCCGCGACCTGCAGGTGCCCGCGGTCGGTATCAGCGGTGTCGACGCCGGCCTTATCCAGGCGCATCGTCGGCCACCGGTCGAACGCGGTGACGACGAGCCGGTGGACTACGGTTTCGTCGGCGATATCGACGGCGTCAATGCAGACATCCTCAAAAAGCAGCTCGACAACGGCCTGATGCCGGTCGTAAGTCCCCTGTCCTGCGATGAGACCGGCACGCTGCTAAACATCAATGCCGACACGGTCGCGGCTGCGATCGCGGCCGAGCTCGACGCCGAGAAATTGATTCTAGCGACCGGCGCCGCGGGTGTGCTCGAGGACGTCAACGACCCGCGATCACTGATCTCCTACATTGATCGCGCGGACCTGGAACGACTGAAGTCCGAAGGCAAACTTGCCGACGGCATGCTGCCGAAGGCCGCGGCCATCGACAATGCACTGGCCAACGGCGTCAAGCGCGTGCACGTGATCTCCTACAAGCTGCCCGACAGCCTGTTGCTGGAAGTATTCACGAACGAGGGCAACGGCACGCTGGTCGTCAACGACATCGCGGCCCTGTCCGCGGCTGAACAGGGCGACTCCGCGTGAGCCGTCTATGGGAGAAGGGACTGCCGCTGGATGAGCGCGTGTTGCGCTACACGGCGGGCGAGGATCACCTGCTGGACGAACGGCTGGTTGCCTTCGACGTGCGCGGCTCCATCGCCCATGCCGAGATGCTCGCGGCGACCGGACTGATCAGCGAACAGGACTGCGCGGGCATCACGGCGGGGCTGCATGACCTGCTCGCATCCTTTGAAAACGGTGAGTGGTCTATCTCGCTGGCCGACGAAGACGTGCACACGGCGCTGGAGACTCGCCTGACCGATGCGATCGGACCGGCCGGTGGGCGTCTGCACCTGGGGCGCTCGCGGAATGACCAGGTGCTGACGGCGCTCCGCCTGTACATGAAGGATGCGGCGGCTGACATCATCGAGCGGGTAGATGGGCTCAACGCCGAACTCGACGCGCTGATCGAGCGCCAGGGCGAAGTCGAACTACCGGGCTATACACACATGCAGCATGCGATGCCCTCCTCGGTCAGCCTGTGGTGCAGCGGCTTTCGCGAGGCGTTTCTCGATGCGTCCGAGGGACTGCGCGCAGCGCGTCGCCGAGCGGACAAGAACCCGCTGGGCAGCGCGGCCGGTTACGGAACGCCCGGCCTGCCGCTCGACCGGGCGCTGACAACGAACAAGCTGGGTTTCGCATCGACACAGGAGCCGGTCACGGCGGTCCAGCTGTCTCGCGGCAAAGCTGAAAGCAGCCTGCTGTTCGAGCTGACGCTGCTGCTCATGGATATCGGCCGCATCGCATCCGACCTGCTGCTTTTTTACACGCAGGAACTTGCCTACATCCGCCTCGCACCCGAGGTCACAACCGGCTCGTCGATCATGCCGCAAAAGCGCAACCCGGATGTCCTGGAGCTGTTGCGCGCGTCGTCGGCGACGGCGCACGCCTGCCTCGACGAGGCGCTGATGATCACAGCCAAGCTGCCGTCCGGTTATCACCGGGACCTGCAACGTTTGAAGGCACCGCTGTTCAGGTCTATCGACCTGACCATCGACAGCGTCGACATTCTTGCGTTCCTGATCTCGGGCATGGAGTTTCGGCCTGAGAACATTCGACTCGATGAGGGCATCTTCGCGACGTCCGAGGCCTACAGCCTGGTCACGGAGGAAGGACTCCCGTTTCGAGAAGCCTACCGCCAGGTCGCCGCACGTTACGCGAAATAGCTCGTCACTGCTGTGACTATGCCTGTCCGCGCGGCGGCTCTATAATTGGCCCTCAATCCCAGAGGATCCGATCATGTTGCGAATCATCCTGGCGCTCGCGCTTTGCGGCGTGCTCGCTGGCTGCGGACAAAGCGGCCCCCTGTACCTGCCTGGTGACCCCAGCGAGGTCATGAGCGCACCGCCGCCGGAGCAACCACCCGAACCGGAAGAAGATGCCGACGAATCTGAAGGCTGATGTCGTCCTCGTCGACGGCTCGTCGTACCTCTACCGGGCCTACCACGCCCTACCTAACCTGACGAATTCGCAAGGCGAAGCGACGGGCGCGCTGCACGGCGTACTGTCGATGATCAACAAGCTCGTCCGTGAACAGCCGACGTCTCACGTCGCGGTCGTCTTCGACGCGTCGGGCAAGACGTTCCGCAGCGATATGTATGCCGAGTACAAGGCGAACCGTCCACCGATGCCGGACGACCTTCGTTCGCAGGTGCAGCCCATACTCGATGCCGTCGAGGCGATGGGCTTGCCGCTACTAAGGATTCCAGGCGTCGAGGCCGACGACGTCATCGGTACGCTGTGCCGCGAGGGTCAGCAAAAGGGCCTGAACGTATTGGTGTCGACCGGCGACAAGGACATCGCGCAGCTCGTCGATGGCAACGTGACTCTGGTCAATACGATGACGGATACCGTCATGGATCGCGACGGCGTGCGCGATAAGTTCGACGTTACGCCGGAACAGGTCGTCGATTACCTGGCACTCGTCGGCGACACGTCGGACAACGTCCCGGGCGTACCGCGCGTCGGCGCGAAGACGGCGGCCAAGTGGCTGAACCTCTATGGCTCCGTCGACGGGATCATCGAGAACGCCGAGGACATCAAAGGCAAGATCGGTGAGAGCCTGCGCGATAACATCGAACAACTGAAACTGTCGCGGGAACTGGTCACGATCAAGACCGATGTCGAGCTGCCGCAGCGCGTCGACGAGCTTGAGAAGAACGATGGCGACCTCGACAAGCTCAAGAGCATCTACAGTCACTTCGAACTGAAGAGCCTGCTCCGGCAACTCGGCGAATCCGGAGATTCCGAGTCATCCGTCGAGGAAGAAGCTGAAGGTGGCGACTATGAGACCGTGCTCGACTGGAAGGCATTCGACCGATGGATGAAAGCTATCGACAAGGCGGACATCGTCGCTTTCGACACCGAAACGACGAGCCTCGATTACATGCAGGCCGAGGTCGTTGGGCTGTCGATCGCGGTAGAAGTCGGCAAGGCCTGTTACATACCGCTCACCCACGACTATCCCGGCGCACCGGACCAGCTGGCACGTGACGAGGTGCTGGAGAAGATGCGCCCTTTCCTCGAAGACCCGGACAGGGCCAAGCTCGGGCACCACCTGAAGTACGACGCGCACGTTTTGGCGCGCCACGGCATTCAGTTGAAGGGCATGCGTTACGACTCGATGCTGGAGTCTTATGTGTTAAACAGCGTCGCGTCGCGGCACGACATGGATTCGCTGGCCAACCATTACCTGGATCGCAAGACGATCAAGTACGAAGAAGTCGCCGGGAAAGGCGCAAAGCAGCTGACCTTCAACCAGATCGATCTCGAGACGGCTGCACCCTACGCCGCCGAGGATGCGGACATCACGCTGCAGCTGCATGAGAAGCTCTGGTCGGAACTCAACAAGATCGAGCCGCTGAAACGCGTGTACACAGAGATTGAACAGCCACTCGTACCTGTCCTGCTCGAGATGGAGGAAAACGGCGTGCTCGTCGACCGGCAGATGCTTGCTGACCAGAGTCACGAGCTCAACGAGAAGATGCTCGCGCTGGAGGAGGAAGCGCACAAGCTCGCCGGCGGCCCGTTCAATCTCGGGTCACCGAAGCAGCTGCAGGAAATCCTGTTCGAGCAACAGGGTCTGCCGATCATCAGGAAGACGCCCAAGGGCCAGCCTTCGACAGCAGAGGACGTGCTTGTAGAACTCTCTCACGACTACGATCTGCCGCGCGTCATCATTGACTACCGCAGTGTCAGCAAGCTGAAGAGCACCTACACCGACAAGCTGCCGACACAGATACAGCCGACATCGGGCCGGATTCATACGTCCTACCACCAGGCTGTCGCTGCGACGGGTCGACTGTCCTCTACTGATCCGAATCTTCAGAACATCCCGATTCGTACCGAGGAAGGCCGCCGCATCCGCCAGGCATTCATCGCGCCGGACGGACACAAGCTGTTGGCGGCCGACTATTCGCAGATCGAACTACGAATCATGGCGCACCTGTCAGAGGACAAAGGTCTGCAGGATGCCTTCGCGAAGGAGCTGGACGTTCACCGCGCAACGGCCGCCGAGGTGTTCGAGGCGACGCTGGACGACGTGACCAGCGACCAGCGCCGCTCCGCAAAGGCCATCAACTTTGGCCTGATGTACGGCATGTCCGCCTTTGGTCTCGCAAAACAACTGTCGGTCAGTCGCGGCGAAGCGCAGGAGTACATCGACCTGTACTTCGATCGCTACCCGGGCGTCAAAAACTACATGGACACGATCCGTGAGAAGGCCAGCGAGCAGGGCTATGTCGAGACGGTGTTCGGCCGCAGGCTCTACCTGCCGGAGATCAACGCCCGGAATGCGCAACGCCGCCAGTACGCCGAGCGCAGCGCGATCAACGCGCCGATGCAGGGAACGGCCGCCGACATCATCAAGCGCGCGATGCTGGCCGTGCATGACTGGCTCGTGAACTCTGGCCTGGGCACCCGCATGATCATGCAGGTCCACGATGAGCTCGTATTCGAAGTGCCGGAAAACGAGATGGACGAGGTAACGGATAAAGTCATCGAGCTGATGAGCGGCGCCGCCGAACTCTCCGTCGCGCTGAAGGTCGACGCCGGCACCGGAGACAACTGGGACGAGGCGCACTGAGAGCATCCGCTCCGCAGGTCGGACCAGACAGTGTTTCTATCGCCCAATCTCCTATTTTTTAGATCGTAATAACCTTTTTATTCTTATTTACCGATTACCTGTAGCCTGATAGCTTTCGTGTCAACACCTTCCGAGGTCTCACCGCTTTTGGAGAATAGACATGCAGGAACGCCACGTTGATGTAGCTGTAATCGGTGCCGGTTCAGCCGGGCTGGGCGCTTATCGAAGCGCCCTCGAATGGACGCCGAACGTCGTCATGATCGAGGGCGGCCCGTACGGCACGACCTGCGCACGCGTTGGCTGTATGCCGAGCAAACTCCTGATCGCGGCCGCCGAGGCGGCGCATGCCAGTGAGCAGGCATCTGAGTTTGGCGTAAACACGGGCTCCGTGGCGGTCGACGGCGTTGCCGTTATGGACCGTGTTCGCCGCGAACGCGATCGCTTCGTCGGTTTCGTTGTTGAGTCTGTAGACAACATTCCCGCCGAGCACAAGCTTGTCGGAAACGCCGTGTTCATTAATGACAACACACTCATGGTCGGTGACCACACGCGCGTGTCAGCGAAACGCATTGTCATCGCTACCGGGTCGTCACCGGCATGGCCCAGGCACCTGGAGGCCGCCGAGGACCGCCTGATCGTCAACGACGACGTCTTTGACTGGCAGGACCTGCCGGAGAGCGTGGCAGTATTCGGTCCGGGCGTCATTGGACTGGAGTTAGGCCAGGCGCTGCACAGGCTCGGGGTGCGGGTTCATATGTTCGGCATTCAGAGCATCGTCGGCCCGCTGACAGACCCTGCGATCAGGTCGTACGCGGAGAAGACGTTTAGCGAGGAGTTCTTCCTGGACGCAGATGCGAACGTGACGTCCATTGAGCGCTCGGACAAAGGCGTTTCGATCGGCTATCTGGACGACGAGGGTAACGAGCAGACGATCTCCGTGGATTACCTCGTCGCAGCGACGGGCCGACGCCCCAATGTTTTTGGCCTGAGCCTTGAGAACACGAGCCTGCTCCTGGATGAGCGAGGCGTGCCCGTCGTAAACGAGAGAACCATGCAAATCGGTGACACACACGTATTCCTCGCGGGTGACGCCACGAATACGAAGCCGCTGCTGCATGAAGCGTCTGACGAAGGTCGAATCGCGGGGCGTAATGCCGGTCGCTATCCGAACGTCGAGGAAGGTTTCCGACGGTCACCGTTGGGGGTGGTTTTCTCCGACCCACAGATTGCAATGGTCGGATCGACTTACAAGGAGCTGGAGCACCGCAACATCGTTGTCGGCAGTGTGTCGTTTGAGGACCAGGGCCGCAGTCGCGTCATGCTGAAAAATAAGGGCCTGTTGCACGTTTATGCCGAAGCAACGACAGGCCGTTTTCTCGGCGCCGAAATGATCGGTCCGAGCGCCGAGCATATCGGGCATCTGCTCGCCTGGGCGCACCAGCAGGGATTGACGATCAACGACATGCTGTCCATGCCGTTCTACCATCCGGTTGTGGAAGAAGGGCTGCGTACGGCACTGCGAAATGCATGCGCTCAGCTTGCTGATTGCGGGCTTCGTGCGGCCTGAGCCAAGTCGGACAATTCGAGATCTCGGGAAAACCTGCAGTTCGACGATCCTGTCGGATACTCAGCCCCTGGAACCTGGATGATCTTGAAGGTTCACGACAGACTCGTCATCGAGGTTCCGGGAGACGAGATAGTAAAGTCCCCAACCGGGCCGTCGATCGGATTGCTGCGCAGCCGGGTTTTGGAGGCAATCAGAACTCAACGGTCGGCTCTGGTTCGTAGAGAAACCCGAGCTGTTCTCCGAGTGCCGCCAACCATTGATTGACCCATTCAACGTTGCCTTCTGACACCTGAGGTAGCAAGGGAATCATGACGACGACAAAGCTCGCGAGTCCGACCCAGTAGGCCGGATGTATTGAGCGCCGTGTAACTGCGTCGTAGGCCGCACCGATCAACAGGAAGATGCTGCACGACAACACCCCAATCGGTATGGATAGCGGATGGAAACCGCTGACGATCATTACCCAGCGACTTAATCCGGCGGCAACGCCGATACCGCTTGCGACGACCATCAGGCGTTTGTGTGCTTCCCACTGATGTTTCAACGCCATGCGAATGGAAGCCGCGTAAAAGCCAATAAACAGCACCAAGTTGGAGAGGAATAGCGGTCCGTACAGGAGCCACACGAGGGGCTCGCCTTCCCTCGCAGCTTCATCCGCACGTACGGACAACACAAGCAGTCCCGTCAGCGTCATCACCAATACGAGAAAAACACTCAGCTTGCCAAGTGTCTTGTGCAGCTTGTGCGAATTACGACCGATCAGTATTGCCTGTAGCGGGAACAACACCAGCCACAGAAAAAAACTCCAGCCGTGCAGATGCAAAGGCACGCCCGCGGGTGGATACGTCTTACCGATAATCGGCCCAAAATAGGTAAACCAGAAACCGGACAGGCCGACTACGCTGATTAGTAAAGCGAGGCCGGAAAAGAACAGGTGATCGGTCTTGTGCCGTTTGGAAAGGCTATTCACATTGCGCGCTCTCCGTCATTCATTCTGACCACGTGTTTGCTTGTAACCGTCATTCACCGCGTCTTTGCTGAATGAATTACGTCGCGGTCGATTCGACAAACACCCTGTATCTACAGTTCGACGATCGGCTCGAATCCACCGTAGATCAGGCGTTTGCCATCGAGCGGCATCGGGTACTTGCTCTGGTCCATGCGGTCGTCTTTAAAGTCCTCGGACATCATCGTCTTCATAGCGGCATCGCGAGTCTGCTTGTCCGGCCATTCAATCCACGAGAAGACGACCGTTTCCTCCTGGGTCGCCTGGACCGCTTTTGGAAAATCCGTCACTTCTCCCTCGGATACGTCGTCCGCCCAGCACTCGACAACCCGTGTTGCACCCAGCTCGGTGAAGATCGTGTCAACCGATCTGGCGTATTCGATGAACTTCTGCTTGTTGGCGGTCGGTACCGCCAAAACGAATCCGTCGATGTAGCTCATTGCCTTACTCCCGCAGTTCGATATTGGTTACAGCTGCCATAGGCCGTGCTGCGCGCCGCCGAGAAAATAAATAGCGCACATGCCGCGGCCGGGAATCTCCATCGGCGGAAGAGCAAGCTCTCCGCCAGCGTTCACCGCCGCCGCGACGGCCGATTCGATGTCGTCGACCAGCCAATAGGGCCGTGTCGCGGGTTCCTCAGCGTCATGCATGGGCGCACGGACGCCCAACAGGTATCCTTGCTCGACTCTGGCAGTCCTTGCATTGCCCAGCTCCGCCACCGGTTCACCGAACTCAAGACTGGCAGTTGCTGCATACGCTGAGCAGACGGCGTCCGCATCGGTCGCTACGATTTCGAGGTAGTGTATTGGCATTCTCTTCTCCAGCTGGGTGGAACATTTGAATGGCTAGCGGCGATACACAGCCTCGCCGCCGACGAACGTCGCTTCGACCTTAACGTCCTTGAGCCCTCGCGGGTCCATCGTCAACAGGTCCTCCGAGAGCACAACGAAGTCCGCCAGTTTACCGACGGTGATCGAGCCTTTGATGTGTTCCTCGTAGCCGGCATACGCCGTGTTCAGTGTATAGGCTTTTATCGCTTCTTCTACCGACAGGCGCTCGTTCGGAAACCACCCGCCTTCAGGCTGGCCCGACAACGTCATGCGCGTCACGGCCGCGTACAGGCCCAGCATCGGATTCAGATAGTAGCGGGATGCGTTCGTGCCGGGTGAGTCGGAGCCGAAGCTGACGACGGCACCGGAGTCCCACAGGCGTCGAAACGCGTAGGCGCCCTTGGAACGCTCGCGGCCGATTCGCACTTCCATCCAGCGCATGTCGTCCGACGTGTGGAAGGGCTGGACCTCGGTGATGATGCCGAGCTCGCCGGCGCGTTCGATATCTCTATCGGTCATCACCTGCGCGTGTACGAGCCGGAAGCGGCGATCACGCTCGCCGTTCTCGTCGACCAGCCGCTCGACCATGTCCAACAGGTAACCGTTCGCCTCGTCGCCGATCGCGTGCACGGTCAGCTGAATGCCGTTGGCATCGGCTTTCAGCGCGAGCCGTTCGAGGTTGCTCTGCATGTCCTCAGGGTCATGTGGGCTGCGCTCGAACGGGAACATGATGTCGCGCCAGATGCCCCGGCTGTCCGGGTTGGACGTGTACGGCTCGTAAAAACGTGCCGAGCTGTTGCCCATGATGCCGTCGATCCAGGCCTTGGTCGCCCCGAAGCGGATCCAGTCGTCGCCGAAGCCAACCTTGATACCGAGTTCGGCCATCGAGTCCCAGCGATCGAGCGGCGGTCGCACGCGGACGCGCGCCGTCATCTCCCCGGCATCGCGGAGCTCACGATAGATGTCGACATAGACCGGATCGGACGTAATGTCGCAGTAACTCGTGACGCCGACGCTTGCCATCTTTCGCCAGGCTTCACGAGTCTCGGCGACGCGCTGCTCGCGCGACGGCTCCGGGATCAGCGCATCGAACAATGCGCGCACGTTGTCACGGACGAATAACGTCGATTCGACGCTGGCTTTCAGCGGATTGAACAGCGCTCCTGTCGGTTCGCCGTCCTCGTCCCGCTCGACGATAATGCCTTCGGGATCGGGCATGCCTTCAACAATGCCGGCAAGCTCGAGAGCGACACCGTTGGCGAGATAGACCTTGCGATCGAAGCGGTTTACGAGTACCGGGCGGTCGGCGGTGAAGCCGTCGATCATGTCTCTGTGTGGCAGGAACATGTTGCCGTAGCCGCTGATTGCCTGGCGACCCGCTGCGCCGACGTCGCCTTCCGACCAGGTCTCATACGCCGACCAGTCGCCGCCGGTAATCCACGTGCCGGATGCATAGCGAGAATGAACGTCACGAATTCGCTCGACAAACCCGGATTCGTCGGCAACATCGAGCAGGTTGAGGCCGTACAGCAGCTGCCCGGTCGACTCGAAATGAACGTGATTGTCATAGAAGCCCGGGGTGACGAGAGCGCCTTCGAGGTCGATGACTTCGGTCTCGGGACCTATGTGTTGCTCGACGCCGGCATCGGAACCGACGTAAACGAAACGCCCATCAATTACGGCCAGCGCCTCGGCGCTCGGATTGGCATCGTCGACAGTCCACAGCTTGCCGTTTCTTGCAACGAGATCTGCATGTTGCGCCCATGCTGCCGGAATGGCGGCCAGGCTTACTATGGCCATGAGCCGGATGGCCAGGATCGACGCCTTCATGTTCCACTTCTCCGCAAACCGCAGGTGCTTGATATCTTAGCAGCCTCCGTCCGCTTTCTTTGAAAGCAGCCATTGGGGCAAACGCGGCAAGAGTGCTAGCTTTCGGCCAGAAGCGGACGGTCGCGAGCGGCAATTCTGGGTCAAGAATGGCCGCTGGCCAGTGGTTTGGTGAGGAGCATTCGCTATAGCGAAGTCGCCACTTTGATCTAGTTCTCACCTACTACCGGAATCCACCATCGAACCGTCATATCGCTCATAGATCTAAACGGAATTGGGAAGTATGCAGCGATATCCGGCTTACTCCCATCTCGTTCATACCCGGTTGATGAGAACCAAGTTCCGTAGATGTAGCGGTTTGTGTTCATTGAGGACTTGTAAGTGCAAGTGAACTCGGCGTACGTCGCCGCAGGGACCGTGTGGACTTCGAATCCACTGCAGTCCATTCCTGCTTCCGCCTCTAGAGCCAGCACGTCGACGAATTCGTCTCGACTCCCATCTTCTTTCGGAAAGTACGCTGATAGCAAGGGTGCGTTGACTATTGGACCTGGTTTGCCGCCATTCAGGTCATAGAGGCTTTGATAGTCGCGCGATCCAACATACGTCTTCCAGAACTTACGCCCATCCTTGACGAACTCGTCGAAGCTAAAGCTCTTGGCTTTTCCAACTATTTTCAGTTCAGGTTTCTTGACGATGTTGTAGTCCATCTTTTCTCCAATTCTAACTCCAGGAAAGGTGACGCGGCTGCAAGAAGAAAGCGAAGCTGAACTCGTTCGGACGGTACCGGGATTTACTCGGTGAAAACTGCGAAATGCTCGTGTAAAAGCATTGTGAGATTCGTATCCAAACGTCGACGCTATGTCGGCGATGCTTCTTTCGCTGTTCAGTATCTCAACAGCGGCCAACGTGAGCTTTCGCCGCCTGACATATTCCGCACAGGTAATGCCAACACTGGCATAGAACATTCGATGAAAGTGGTATTTTGAACAGCACGCTACTTTGGCAACATCCTCAAGTCGAAGCGGACGTTCTATGTTTGCTTCGATGTACGCAACCGCCGCGTCCATTCGCTCTCGCCAGTTCATTGTCCGACTTCTCATGGGGTGACTTCATGGTACTTAACTCTCATCGGTGTCGTCTCACCTTTTCTTGCTCTTTTGGGCAAAACACGGGTAGAAGAGCGGACACCTTTACAAGCACTTCATCCGCAACGCTTGGAAAGAGGGTAATTCCCAATTAGACGAGACAAATTCTCAGGAAGATGATGACGGCACGGGCTAAGTGTTCGAGTGCGAAATTCTTGGTCCATCACCCGATTGACGCGGGCTAGGTTGGTATTCGAAGGGTCGTTATTGCACGTATGTGGCCTCCGATTCTATCGATGTACAGAGGCAAGACCTGACCCAAACCCGCCCCTGAGGCGAGCGTCTGATTTGGGTCATTAGCAGTAGTCCATAGCAACCCTAAGAACGTCGCTCGAGCGGCTGCAATTGGCCAGAAGCAGCCGCTGCTGACCGGGGTGTATAAAAGGAGAGTCCTTTGCTCATGGCGATATTGAATCGATGTTGGGAAGCAAACGTAGTGTGGGCAATGCGCTCAAGCGTACCGAGATTCCTCCCCAAGTATCAGCGCCCGCTTCTCGAGGATTGTATCGGCGAGGAATTCTCTCGCCACGCGCACTCGCGCCGTCGAACGGAGATCGACATGGCTCAAAATCCATATCCCCCAGTCGGACACCGGCATCTCCAGGTCCAGGCGGCACAGGCGCTTGTCGGCGTCACCGATAAAGCAAGGGATTCGGGCGATACCCATACCGGCGAGGACGGCAGCGCGCATTGTCGCGACATTGTCCGTCCGCAGCGCAACAGGCGCATTCGGGAAATGCATCGTTGCCCAGTCGGGGCGTTCGTCGCCGCGGCTGAACAGGATCAACTCAGGGCCCTCTCCTGAAGATCGCAGGTAAGCGCGCGTCGTGTAGATGCCGTGGCGTAGCGGCAGGACCTGGCGACCTACCAGGTTTTCCGGCGGCTTGGCTGTGAGGCGAACGGCGATGTCTGCTTCGCGCGCCGACAGGTCGACGAAGCTCGTGGTCGTCGACAAGGTGAGATTGATACGCGGGTACTGGCGTCGAAACTTTTTGAACCCGGGCAGCAGGGCCGCAATGGCGAAGTCGTAGGGCGTCGTGATCGTTAGCGGTCCGCTCAGGTCGAGGTCACGTCCCACAACCTGGCGGTCAATTGTGTGCACGCGGCTTTCGATGCGCTCGACGTCCTCGAACACAGTCTCGGCAGCCTGCGTCATGACGTAGCCGTCAGGCGTCCGGTCGAACAGACGAGTCTGCAACGCCGCTTCAAGGGCCTGGATGCGGCGCGCGACCGTCGTATGCGTAACGCCGAGCGTTTGCCCCGCCCGGCTCACGGAGCCGTCGCGGCAAAGTGCGAGAAAGTAGCGAAAGTCGTCCCAATTCATGTCCAATCCAACCTGTGCATTTATGCACATATGATTGTCAATAATAACTATTTACGACCATTCATGCACAGTCGATACTTTGCCTCAACACCCCACCACATTTGGAGACAGAGAGATGACATTGAAGAACAAAACCGTACTGGTCACAGGCGCTAATCGCGGCATTGGCAAGGCACTCGTTGAAGGACTCCTGGAGAAGGACGTCAAAAAGGTCTACGCCGCCGCGCGCAGGAGTTCGTCACTGCCTGACTTTGGCGACGACCGCGTCTTGCCGCTCGAACTCGACATCACGAACGAAGACCAGGTTCGGGACGCAGCCAAGGCCGCAAGTGACACGGACTTGCTGATC
>JAAUYH010024117.1_pt1 | contig 30438 bp, 24 predicted proteins | sample 7278061 | NCBI WGS metagenome assembly JAAUYH01 (sample SAMN14350203, study PRJNA611818) | marine sediment metagenome | isolation source: surface marine sediment (0.6m) | place: French Polynesia: Moorea | collected 2018-08
CGATCGTGAATGTCGCCTCGCTTGCGGGCTTCGGCTGGCCCCAGGCGATCGAGGCGATCAGGGCCGCCGACGACCTCAACTTCGACAACGTGCATGACTTCATCACCCGCTGGAACGTTTCCAGCGAGAGTGGGCGCAGCTACTTTTTCTCGAAAGAAGCACTGATCGTCTGGACGATGCAGAACCGCTGGACATGGCGCGACCGGGGCATCCGGATGAATGCCGTGAGCCCCGGCCCCGTCGACACGCCGATCCTGGGCGATTTCCTGCAAACACTCGGGGCCCGAGCCGAGGAAGACCGCAAGGTCATGGACCGCCCCGGCACCCCGCAGGACATCGCTCCGGTGATCGCGTTTCTGCTATCCGACATGACCCACTGGATCCGGGGAACGAACATTCCCGCGGACGGCGGCATGTCTTCGAACATCCTGTGCGGCATGCACGGGCTTTGACGCGCCCGCACGCAGCGAAGCGGTAGGGCAAACCACAAGGAGGGCCTCAATATGGGCGCCATCGGTTGGATCATTCTTTTACTCGTCGTCCTGGCGATCCTCATCGTGCTCGCAGCCTGGTTCTACGAACGCGCAACGAATGAGGTGAGCCTCTTGCGCACAGGCGTCGGCGGGCGACGTGTTGTGATCGACGGCGGCGTGTTGGCGATCCCGTATTTCCACGAGATATCACGGGTCAACATGGCGACCTTGAGGCTGGACGTAGACCGCCGCGGCGAGGCCTCGCTGATCACACAAGACCGCCTCCGCGTCGATGTGGGGGCAGAGTTCTACGTCTCGGTGATCCCCGACCCAGACGCCATCACGCGTGCCGCACAGACCCTCGGCAAACGCACCTTCCAGCGCGACGAGCTGCGCGGGCTGATCGACGGGATGATGGTGGACGCCCTGCGCTCGGTCGCTGCACGGATGACGATGGACGAGTTGCACGAGAACCGAGCGCAATTCGCCAGCGATGTCCGCGAGCTTTTGGAAGACTCGCTTGCCCGTTACGGGTTGCAGCTCGACAACGTCTCGCTCACCGCGCTCGACCAAACGCCCTTTGCCGCGCTCGACGAGAACAACGCCTTCAATGCCGTCGGCATGAGGAAACTCGCCGAAGTCATTGCAAAATCGAAGAAAGAGCGCGCCGAGATCGATGCCGACAGCGAGGTCAGCGTGCGCCGCGCCGCGATGGAAGCCTCGCGCAAACGGCTCGAGATCGAACTCGAGGAACGCCGCGCCGAGATCGCCCAGCAGCAAGAAATCGAGACGCTCGCCGCCGCGCAGATCGCCGAAGTCGCGCAGAAAAAAGCCGACAGTGAGCTGTCCGCCACCAAGGCCCGGATCGAGATGGAACGCCGGATTCAAGCCGCCGAAGTGGAACGCGAACAGGCGCTTGCCATCGCCGAGCAGGATCGCCAGATCGCAATCAATGCAAAGAGCCAGGAGGAAAGCCGCGCCCAGGCCGAGGCCGACACGGCCCGTGCCGAAGCCATCAAGGCCTCCGAAGCCGTCGAGACCACGCGCGCCACGGCCGAGGCCGAGCGCCGCGCCAGCCTCGCCCGCATCGCCGCCGAGGCCGAGGCCACCACGGCCGCCGCGCGGGCCGCCGTCGCCGCCGAAAGCGACAAGGCCACCGCCAAGGACAAGGCCGCCGCCCGGCGCGAGGCCGCCGAAGCCGAGAAAGCCGTGCGCCTGGCCGAGGCCGAAGCCAACCGCGCCCGGATCGAGGCCGAAAACAGCCGCTCGGACAGCCTGGTCGCGATGGAGCTCGAAAAAGCCCGGCTCGAGGCGATGCCGAAAATTGTCGGCGAGATGGTCAAACCGGCCGAAAAGATCAAGTCGATCAATGTCAATCACGTGACCGGTCTGGGCGGATCGTCCGGCGACGGCGCGCCGCGCCCACCTGTCGCCGCGGCAATCGATTCGATCATGGAGATGGCGGTGCAACTGCCGCTTCTGAAGAAGATCGGCGACCAGATGGGCGTCGCACTCGACGACACCGTGACCGGCGAGAAAAAGGGCAAGAGCTAGCCTTAATGAATGCCTGGTCTGGCCGCGTGTGACGCGGCTGATAGAACCCGACCGTGCTGCCGCCCGGTAGCTGGAAGGACGACAGAATCCCCCAGCCCTCGTCCACCGGCTCCGCCGTGGCAACGCCCTTGGACCGCAACCCCGCGCGAGCCATTTCGATGTCGTCGCACATCAGGTAAAGCTCATGCGCGCCGGAAGTCGCGTGTGGATGGATCGCCGGCTCGCCCGGCGGCAGCGCGAAGATCAGCCAGCCCACGCCGGCACCCACGTGGCGGAAGCCCAGAACATCACGAAAGAAGCTCCTATCCGCCTCTGGGTCACTCGAACAGACCACCGTATATGCGCCGTTGAACGTGTCCTCCTCCATCGTTCAAGCCCGTCGCATCGAAGGATGGCCGATTTGCGGACGGCGGCGCTCAGCCCGATCCTTCCGGCGCCGGGGGCACCAGCACGAACTTGCCCACGTGCCGCTTTTTCATGAAGGCCTTTTGCGCCTCCACAATCTGCGACAGCGGATAGACCGCCGCCAGCAAGGGGCGGATCTCACCCCGTTCAATGTACCCGACTAGGTTCGGAAACACTGGCTCGTCCCAGGCCGTGCAACCGATCAGGGTGATGTCCTTGAGGTACATGTCGCGCAGGTCGAGCGAGACGATCGGCCCCGCGATCGCGCCCGAGGACACGTAGCGCCCGCCGCGTCTCAACACCTTGAGCATCTGCGGAAACCCGTCCCCGCCGACATTGTCCACGACGACATCGACCGATTTCTCGCCAAGTTCCGACACCAGGTCGGCCGTCCGGTCGACGACCAGATCCGCGCCGATCTGTTTCACCCTGTCCAGCTTCGAGGCCCCGGCAATCGCCGTCACAAGCGCCCCGCGTCGCTTCGCGAGTTGAACGGTGGCGCTGCCGACACCGCCCGAGGCCCCGGCCACCAGCACGTGGTCCGAGGGCCCCACCTTGGCCCGGTGCAGCATGTTCTCGGCCGTGCCATAAGCGCAGGGGATCGTCGCAAGCTCTTCGTCGGTCCAGTCGCAATCGACCAGGAACACCTCTCCCGCTGGCACCTTGACGTATTCGGCAAACGCCCCGTCGAAATCCGACGCCATCCAGATGTTCTCCATCGACCCGAACCCGTGCGGTCGCATGCAGGCGCGCACGAGTACCCGCGCGCCGAGCGCCGCGTCCACACCCTCGCCCGCCGCCACCACGCGACCACAGCAATCGGTGCCTTGGATCAAGGGAAAGGGTGTCGCCTTGTTCCAGCCGCCGTCGGATTTCTGCTCTGCCGCGCGCTCTTGGTCATCAGCGGTGGCGTCCGTGCTGGCGGTCACGGTCGAGGAGTACCAACCCAGCCGGGTGTTGATCTCGGTGTTGTTCACACCCGCCGCCAAGACGCGGAGCAGGATCTCACCCGGCCCGGGCTCGGGCACTGGCACCGCGCGATAGTCGAGCTTTTCGAATCCGCCATTCCCGGTGGTCACGACCGCCATCATCGTCCGGGCATGCGCGTTTGTATCGAACCTGTCCATTGGCCCCTCATGCGTGTTCTATTGCATTTGCGCCCGGCGCGGAGCCCGCCGCAAGCAGGAATATCAGGGTTAGCCCGTTGACTCGCCGGAGGTTTACCAACAGGTCATTCGCATGCACCCGCGGGAGAAAATCGTCGAGGGCCCCACACCGCTCTACCGGCTGGACCGGCTTTCGGCAGAGCTCGGGATCGAGCTCTTCATCAAGCGTGACGATCTCGCCGGGCCAAGCCTTGGCGGGAACAAGTCGCGGCAACTGGAGTATTTCTTCGGCGCAGCCATGGCGGCGGGTGCCGACACGATCCTGATCACCGGTGCGGTTCAATCGAATTTCACCCGTCTGGCAGCGGCGGTGGCGCGGAGTAAAGGCATGCACCCGATCGTGCAGCTCGAGGATCGCGTGAAGGGCCAGGACAAGATCTATCACACGGGCGGCAACGTGCTTCTGAGCAACCTCCTGGGTGCCGAGATCATGACTTATCCCGAGGGCGAGGATGAGAGTGGCGCCGACGCCGCGCTGCACGCCAAGGCCGAGGAACTGATTGCCAAGGGCCGCACCCCCTACATCATCCCTCTCGCCGAAGGCCACCCGCCACTGGGCGCCCTTGGCTATGTCGACGCGGCCGAGGAAATCCTCGACCAAGCCGGCGATTTCGAGTTTTTCGTGGTCGCGTCGGGGAGCGGATCGACCCATGCCGGGCTCCTCGCCGGATTGCGGGGACATGGCTCACAGGCGCGCGTCATCGGCGGTTGCGTACGCCGGTCGGCTCCCGACCAGGCTGCACGGATCGCGCGGGTGACCCGGCGCCTCGAAGCGCTCTATCATGGCGCCGCGAAGGTGATCGGCGCGGATATCGAGACCAACGACAGCGCCTTTGCTCTCGGCTACGGGCGGCTCGGTCCACCTGCCAGACGCGCCATCCACCTCGTGGCGGACCGCGAAGGGCTGTTGCTGGATCCCGTTTACACCGCGAAAAGTTTCGCGACGCTTCTGGCCTGCGTCGAAAGCCGCGAGATCCCGCGTGGCGCCCGGGTGTGCTTTGTCCATACCGGCGGTCTCGCGGCGCTCTTTGGCTACGGACAGGCGATGCTCGACATCCCCTGACCCGCCGACCGCACTGCGATAAAGACGCTCCGGTCATTGTCGGTTAGAGTGGCCTCAGAACAGCCGCCTATCCGGACGGCCCAGCGAACAGGGAATCCCAATGACGATCAGAACGACGGACGGCCACGGCCATTGCTTCGACAGCATTCTCGACACCGTGGGCAACACGCCCGCGATCCGCATCAACCGGATCGCGCCCTCCAACGTCGAGGTCTACGTGAAATTCGAGGCATTCAACCCGGCAGGCTCGGTCAAGGACAGGCTTGCGCTCAACATCATCGAGGCCGCCGAGCGCGAGGGCCGGCTCAGACCCGGGCAAACCGTCGTCGAGGCGACATCGGGAAACACCGGCATCGGCCTTGCCATGGTCTGCGCCGCCAAGGGTTATCCGCTCGTGGTGACCATGGCCGACAGCTTTTCCGTCGAGCGCCGCAAGCTGATGCGGTTTCTGGGCGCGAAGGTCGTGCTCACGCCCCGGGCGCTGAAGGGCCTCGGGATGTACACCAAGGCCAAGGAGTTGGCCGAAGAGAACGGCTGGTTCCTCGCAAGCCAGTTCGAAACCAAGGACAACGCCGACATCCACGAGACCACGACGGCGCGCGAAATTCTGTCCGATTTCAAGGGCAAGCCGTTGGACTACTGGGTCACCGGCTACGGCACCGGCGGCACGATCTCGGGGGTGTCGCGCGTGCTGCGCAAAGAAAGGCCGGACACCAAGATCATCCTCAGCGAGCCCGCCAACGCCGCCATCGTCGGGTCGGGCTATGTCAACACCCGCAACGCACAGAACCAGCCGACCGAAAGCCACCCGGCGTTCGAGCCGCATCCGATTCAGGGCTGGACCCCGGATTTCATTCCCTGGGTTCTCCAGGAGGCGATCGACAAGGCGTATTATGACAAACTCGTTCCGGTCGCAGGTGCCGACGGGATCGCATGGTCCCGCCGGCTGGCCGCCGAAGAGGGCATCTTCACCGGCGTCTCGGGCGGGTCGACCTTCGCCGTCGCGATGCAACTGGCCGAGACAGCGCCCGACGGCTCGGTGATGCTGGTCATGTTGCCCGATACCGGCGAGCGTTATCTCTCGACCCCGCTCTTCGAAGGCGTGCCCGAGGAGATGACCGAGGAAGAGGCGGAGATTTCGCGGTCCACGCCGTCGGCACAGATGCCGGTGGACTGACCGTCCGAGCGGGTTCCTTCTAAAGGCGCGCTGGATTTCGCGGCGCGCCGCCGGAGTGAGACCGTATCGAGCAGCGGGCCGATGTTCAGCGTCAAGAGCGTGGCAAAGCTGGGGCCACAGATCATAACGACGCCGAGGGGGGGCGAAGAAGGGATCCCAGATCAATGGGATCGCTCAAGGAATCGTCGTGAGAACGCCCTGCAGAACCGGCTGACAACTGCATCCGCGACCGCCGACTTGCGCGCCTTCGGTATGAGCAAAGTGTTTTCGTTCGCCGTTCTCGTGCGGCCGCTCCTGAACATGCTTGGCAAGACCAGCGCGTGAACGGTATCGGGCAAGGCTGCTCGCCTTGCTAAGCAAGCCGATGCAGCCGGCATGAGCACCGGTCCATTGCTCCATCCGACCACCTTCATCGCGGTCACAAACCACCACTCACCTCAGGTATTCACCGACCCTCCGTCGACCACCAGGGTCTGGCCCGTCACGAAATCGCTGTCGGGTGAGGCGAGGAAGATCAAGGCGCCAAGCAGGTCCTCGGGCTGTGCATCGCGGGCGATGGCGCGGCTGGCGACCACTTTCTGGCGGGTCTGGTCGAGATGGGCGGTGTTTTCGAGAATGCTGCTGCTCAGGGTCAGCCCGGGGGCAAGAGAGTTCACATTGATCCCCGACGGCCCGAGTTCTCGCGACAGCGCGCGGGTCATTGCCGCGAGGGCGCCCTTGGAAGCGATGTAATGCAGCATGTTGGGCAGTCCCTTGTAGACCGTGCCGGAGGTGATGTTGATGATCTTGCCGTACCTGCGCGCCTCCATCCCCGGTGCGACGGCCTGCACCATGTTGAAGGCGCCACGCACGTTGACGGCCATGACCTGGTCCCAAAGCTCCGCGGGGATGTCGCGATAGGACTGCATCGGCAGACCGGCATAGACGGCGGCGTTGTTCACCAGCACGTCGATCGGGCCGAGTTGCTGCTCGGTCTCTATGGCGGCGCGGCGGGCGTCGTCCGGGTTTGAGACGTCGGTCTTGACGAAGATGCCGCCGATCTCTTGGGCCGCGGTGATCCCGTCGGCGACGTCCGCAATGGCGACGCTGGCGCCCTCGCCCGCGAGCGCCCGAGCGAAATCCAGCCCGAGCCCCTTGGCGCCGCCGGTGACAATGCAGGTCTTGTTTTCAAGGCGTCCCATCGATCACCCCGTCGGCAGACGTCCGAATTCGGCGTAAACGTGCTTGGTCTCCATGAAGTCCGACAGGCCCTCGAGCCCGTGCAGCCGGCCCATGCCGCTTTCGCGGTAGCCTCCGGTCTCGGCCTCGGCGAAGAGCCGGTTGTGACAGTTGATCCAGACCGTTCCGGCCTTGAGCGCGCGGGCGACGCGGCGGGCGCGGGCATGGTCGGCGGTGTGCACGCTGGCGGCGAGGCCGTAACGCGTGGCGTTGGCGCTGAGGACTGCATCCTCCTCAGTCTTGAACCGCTCCAGCAGTCCGATAGGGGCGAAGAGCTCGTCCTGGATCAGGCGGTGTGAGGTGTCTTCGACCCCGTAGAGCGCCGGGGTCACGACGTTGCCGAGCGGATGTCCGTCGCGGATGCTGCCCGCCAAAATCGTCTTTCCGACTTCAGCGGCCTCTGCGGTGTTGGCTGCGTAGCGGTCGGCGCTTGGCAGGTCGAAGAGCGGGCCCATGCGCACGGTCTTGTCCAGCGGATCGCCGACGGTGACCGCCTTCGCGGCTTCGGCCAGCGCAGGCACAAATCGGTCCCAGGCGGCCTCCTCGATCAGAATGCGCGCGATGGCGGTGCACATCTGGCCCGCGTGGGGAATGAGCCCGTTCACCACCTCGCGCACCGCCACGTCGAAATCTGCGTCGGCAAAGATCAGCGCCGGGGCCTTGCCGCCGAGTTCCAGCGACAGGCGTTTCAGGGTCGGCGCGGCCCCGGCCATGATCGTCTTTCCGGTGCCCGACGAGCCGGTGAAGCTGACGACATCCACCTCGACATGGGTGCAGAGCGTCCTGGCGACGTCGATCTCGCCATGCACGATGTTCACGACGCCGGGCGGCAGCGAGGGACAGGCGGCGAGGCATTCTGCGAAGATCCGGTTCACCGTGCTGGTCTGATGCGCGCCCTTGATCACACTGGTGCAGCCCGCCGCCATCGCCGGACCGAGCGAGCGCAAAAGCAGCGTCGAGGGCGCATTCCACGGCACGATGATCGCGGCGACCCCGATTGGTTCGTGGGCGAAGATCGACTGCTTGCCCTCGTCGATCTCGCTGACCCGGCCGAAGATCGCGCGGGCGAGACCGGCATAGTAGCGCGCCTCGCTGATCGCGGCGTTGGTCTCGTGCAGGCAATGCGCCAGCACCTTGCCGTTCTCATGCGCGATGTGCTTGGCAATCTCCTCCCGGCGCGCGGCGATAGCGTCTGCCAATTCCAGCAGAAACTGCGCCCGCAGACGCGGCGTGTGCGCCCAAGCGGTGCGGTCAAACGCGCAACGCGCGGCTGCAATGGCGGTGCCGGCAGTACCGGCGTCACCAAGCAGCACGCGGCCATGTTCCGCGCCTGTATAAACCACCCGCGTCACCGCCTCGGCCCCTTCGGAGACCCAGGTGCCGTCGATCCAGTGCCGTGCCGGTTCAGTCATGTCGCCCCTCGGGTACGCTGGCCCGAGTTTCACTCCGCCTGGCGGTTTTGGCAACGCCTGGGACGCAGGGCGGGACTGCAAAAGGCTTCACCGAAACCGGATTCGCGCATAACCTGCCGTCAGTGGCGGGGCATTCAGCATCTATTTGTGCTCGAAACCAGCCTTACGGAGTGCCCTAGAGGCACCCGAAAAGACGGGAGGAACACCATGCGAAAACTCATCGGATTCGCCAGCGCGGCGCTCTTGGCGATGTCTCTGACGGCCAGCGCCACGGAGCTATCGCTGGCCTATTTCATGGGGCCTAAGCACCCGATGAACAAGGCAGTCTTCACGCCCTTCGCCGAGAAGCTGGCCGAGGTCTCGGGCGGGCAATTGACCGTCAAGCAGTTCCCCGGCGGGGCGCTGAACTCGGTGCCGCCAAAGCAGTATTCGATCCTGCTCGACGGCGTGGCCGACATCGTCTTCACCCTGCCCGGCTACACCGGCGAAGTGTTCCCGATGACCAATGTCATCAATCTACCCGGGCTGTGCAGCGACTCCATTTCCTGCACGGCGGCCTTGCAGAACGCACGCGAGCTGATCGAGACGGAATACAACGCCAAGGTGCTTGCGCTCTGGGCCAACTCGCCACCCATTCTGCTGACCAAGGATAAGCCGGTGCGCACGCTTGAGGACCTGCAAGGGCTGAAGCTGCGGGTCACCTCCTCGGGCCAGGTACCTTTCGTTCAGGCGCTTGGCGCCAGCCCCGTCGGGCAGCCGGTCAGCGTGATCAACCAGAACCTCGCCAACGGCGTGATCGACGCGATCTCGATCGATCCGTCGGGGATCGGATCGTTTAAACTGCATGAGGTCGCCAACTACCTGACCACCTGGTTCCCGGGCTCGGGCAGCGCCTTTGTGTTGTTGCTGAACAAGGACGTCTATGACGCCATGTCGGACGAAGAGAAGGGCTGGATCGATGTGGCCGCCGATGCCTCGCTCGCCGAAAGCGGGGCCACCGGGTTCAAGGCCTCGACCGAGCGCGGGCTGAAGATCGCGCGTGAGGCGGGGCTAGAATTCATCGAGATCTCGGACGAGGAACGCGCGCGCTGGCAGGCGGTCATCGACGCAACAATGGAAGAGGTGCTCGCCCAGCCTGCGGGCTCGATGACCATCGGAGACGTGCTTGAGAAGATGAAAGGCTTGTAGCCGGCTTGCGCGCACTGCTTGCGGCGATCGATCAACAGCTCGGCCGCCTGGCCGGGCTGTTTGCGCTGGCCGGGTCGGTCGGGATCGTGGTGCTCTTGGGCGTCACCGTTGTCGCCGTTTTCTGGCGCTATGGTCTGAACGCGCCGATCTTCGGCATCGAGGACGTCTCGATTGTCACGCTCACCGTCGTCGCGGCGGGCTCTGTGGCCTATGGAGGGCGCAAGGGCGCGCATGTCTCGATCAACCTTCTGACCTACGTCTGGGGACGGAAGGTGACGCGGGTGACGGATGCGGTAATGCGTCTTGCGGTGGCGGGGGTCTCGCTCTTGTCGGCCTATGCGCTGGTCACAAAGGCCTGCGGCCTGGAGAAGGCCTGCATCACTTCGAACCTCGCGATCGAGCACCGGGTGTTCTTCTACGTTCTGGCCGCGGCGATGGGACTTTACGGGCTGAATATGGCGCTGCATCTGGTGATCGGCCTGGCCCATTGGACCGCGCCGCGCGATCCCAACGAGGTCGAAGACTGATGGACGGCGCGACGCTGGCGCTGGTCGGTTTTCTGGCGCTCTTCGCGTTGCTTTTCATCCGGATGCCGGTCGGCGTTGCGATGCTGCTGGTGGGCACCTGGGGCATCTGGATGGTGCGCTCGAAGGCGGCGATTCCGAAGCTTGCCGGCGAGATTTTCGCCGAAGCCTCGAACTACCCCCTGACGATCATTCCGCTATTCGTGCTGATGGGAAACCTCGCCGGCGTGTCGGGGATGAGCCGGGACCTGTATGACGCGGCGCACAGCTGGCTCGGGCACCTGCGGGGCGGGCTGGCCTCGGCCACTGTCGTGGGCTGCGCGGGATTTTCGGCGCTGAGCGGCTCGTCACTGGCGGCAGCACTCACCATGGGGCGGGTAAGCCTGCCCGAGATGCAGCGCTACAAGTACCACGATGGCCTCGCCTGCGGCTCGATCGCGGCGGGCGGTACACTGGGCATCCTGATCCCGCCGTCGGCGGGTTTTGTGATCTACGCGATCCTGACCGAGGAAAGCATCGGGCGGCTCTTCATGGCCGGTGTGATCCCGGGGCTTTTGCTGACATTGCTCTTCATCGTCGCGATCTGGATCGTCGTCACCCGCGACCCCGAAAAGGCGCCCCACGGGGCGGGAAAAGAGCCCCTGGCCACCCGGATGCGGTCGCTTCTGCGTGCCGGCTGGATCACCGGCATCATCGTTCTGACGATCGGCGGCATCTACACCGGGGTCTTCTCGGCGATCGAGGCCGCGGGCATCGGCGCGTTCCTGGCGCTGATCGTGACCGTGATCCGCGGAGCCGCCATACCTGCCAACTTGCAGGAGGTTTTTACCAGCACGCTCAAGTCCTCGGGTACGGTGTTCATGATCCTCTTCGGCGCCTTCGTATTCAAGACCTTCATCGGCTTCACCGGGATCACCTATTCCCTGTCGCTCTGGGTCGAGGCGCAGGGTTTTACCGGCCTGCAGGTGGTCATCGCGTTCCTGGCGATCTTCATCGTGCTGGGCATGTTCATGGACGGCTTCGCGATCCTGGTGCTGACCGTGCCGCTGGTGCAGCCGATCATCGAGCCCCTGGGCATCGACATGATCTGGTTCGGCGTACTGATGGTGATCGTGCTGGAGATGGGGCTGATCTCTCCGCCCGTCGGATTGAACGTTTTCGTGGTCAAGGGCATCGCCCCGGGCGTGCCCATGGGCACGATCTTCCGCGGCATCTGGCCGTTCTGGTTTGCGATGCTGGCGGCGGTGGTCCTGGTGCTTCTGTTCCCGGGGCTGGCGCTGTTGCTGCCGAATACGATGTTCGGGTGACGGTCGGCGGATTTGGATTTCGAATTGGCTGCGCCAATCCGACTAGCTGGAGGGGTATTCGTAAACCGAAGAAAGACCCTTGGCAGTTCCACGTCAGGCGGCCGACCAGATCAACCGTAGCGCGAGGAGCGCCAGCAAGATCAAGATCGCCCGGTCGAACTGCGCCGGGGACAGCCGTTGCGCGAGCCAGGCGCCGACCGGCATCGCCGCAAAGATCGGAACCAGCAACAGGGCCGAGAGCAGCATCACTTGCGTGGTCAGGAGCCCGACCCAAAGCAGCGCCGGGATCTGCACCAGGGACATCGCCGCGAAGAACATCGAGATCGTGGCGATGAAAACCGGGCGGTCGAGCCGCATTGCATTGAGAAAGCTCACCGCGATCGGCGCCGAGATCCCGGCCGCCCCCTGCAACATCCCCGCAATAGTGCTGACCGGAAGCGCGGCCCTCTGCGCCACCGCAGTGTCCAGCCGAAAGTCAGGTCGCGCGAGCCTCAGAACAATGTAGAGAACCACCGCCGCGGCCATCGTCAGCGACAGGGCACGCACCGGAAGCGTGACCAAAAGCCAGGTGCCCATTAGTGCCCCCAGCGCGCCGCCAAGGGCGTACCGCACGGCAAACCCCTCGCCCAATCTGTACTGGCCATATCGACGGATTTGCCAGAGATTGGTTGCGAGGTTCGGGATCACCATGACGACGACGGCAAGCTTCACATCCACGAAGGCGGCAATCACCGGCACTGCCACCACCGGAGTACCCATCCCCGTGGCGCCCTTCATCAGTCCACCCAGGGACAGAGCGACGGTGATTGCTGCGATCGCGGGAAAATCAAGCGCGTCCATGCCCTTCGGTGACCTCCGCCCGATCGATCGTCAAGAGGGACGGTCATGTATGACGTCCTGATATCCGGGGGCGGCCCCGTCGGGCTGGGGCTCGCGATCGAGCTGGGCCAGCGCGGGCATTCCGTCGCGCTCGTGGAACGCAACCTGACACCACCGCGCATTCCCAAGGGCCAGAACCTCACGCAGCGCACCATGGAGCACATGCGCGCCTGGGGCGTCGAGGACGAGATCCGTGCGGCGAAGACCATTCCGCGGGGCGTGGGTCTTGGCGGATTGACGGCCTATGGATCGCTCTTCAGTGGATACCACTACGATTGGTTCCGGCGTGCCTCGGTCAGCCAGTACTATGCGACGGACAACGAACGCCTGCCGCAATACGCCACAGAGGCCGTGCTGCGCGCGCGGGTGGACGCGCTGGACAGCGTCGAAATCCTGGTGGGCTGGACCACGACTGGGCTCTCACAGTCCGAAGAGCATGCCGAGCTGCGGATCGAGCGCGAGGGTGAAGCACGCGTCCTCCGCGGCGCGTATCTCGTGGGCTGCGACGGCAGTCGTTCGATGGTCCGGCAGGCCTCCGGCCTCACCGAGACAGTGCAGGACCATAACCGGCCGATGGTGCTGGTCGTCTTCACCTCGCCGGAGTTTTTCAAGCTGATCGAGCGCTTTCCTGACAAGCAGTTCTACAACGTCATCCATCCCGATCTCGACGGCTACTGGATGTTCTTCGGAATGGTGGAGTGGGGCCGGTCGTTTTTCTTCCATGCCCCGGTTCCGCCCGAAACGGACCGTGAGAGCTTCGATTTCGCGGGGTTGCTGCACCGGGCGGCGGGCGCGGATTTCCCGGTCGACCTGGACTACGTGGGCTTTTGGGATCTCAGGATTTCTCAGGCCGATCAGTACCGGCAGGGCCGGATCTTCATCGCGGGCGATGCGGCGCACTCACACCCTCCCTATGGTGGATACGGCGTGAACACCGGCTTCGAGGATGCCCGGAATCTCGGTTGGAAACTCTCGGGCGCACTCGACGGCTGGGGCGGCGGGGCGCTCCTTAACAGCTACCACGCCGAACGCCACCCGGTCTTCGCCTCGACGGCGGATGACTTCATCGACAGGTTCATCCGCGACGATCGCGCCTTTGTGCGGGCTTATGACCCGGGAAAGGATCTCGAGGCCTTCGAGGCCGCCTGGTCAGCCCGATCCTCCGGCGGGTTCGACAAGGGGGTCTCGGGGTATGCACCGCACTACGGTGGTTCGCCGATCGTGATCGGGTCGACCGAACCATCCCCCAGCGCCGTGGGGGAGCACACGCTTTCGGCGCGGTCGGGCCACCATCTTCCGCCCCTCCACCTGGCCGACGGCACTCGCACGCCGGACCGGCTGGGGGAAGGCTTCACGCTGTTCTCGGAGGCGGGCGTCGAGAACTCCCAAAGTGTTCCAGTGACCCATGTCCGACAGGTTCCGGAAACCGCGGGAACAGAGCACATCCTTGTCCGCCCGGACGGGTATGTGGCCTGGGCAGGGGATGACGGCACGACTATTCCCGTGGCGCTTCTGAAGGCCACCGGGAACTAGGGTCAGACACGGCGGGTACCCATGTCGGTATTCATCGCGTGCCCGAATGCCCCTTGCAAGCAGGTTGAGCCCGAAATCCGATCAGCGTGGCGAGCGGCGTCTTGGCCGGCGCCGGCCTGGCCTTCTTGGCTCGGCGCAAGCGAAAGGCGTCGTTCCACGACCGCCAGAAATTCGATCCGCGATGCCGGCTTCATCAACCTGATGTCATCGGGTCTTGGCCCGTCGCCATGGACCTTCGCCTCGCTCGCATAACCCGAAAAGAGAATGTCCGGCAGGTCGGGACTCAGTATTCTAAGCTCCCGGGCCAGATCAGGCCCCTGCAGACCGTCCGGCATCGCATCCCGCGCGTTCACGATGACGTTCACAAGGGCGCTATGAAGCCTCGCGGGATCGGCTTCGCTATCCCAGAGATCGGGCTGGTTTTTGGTTTCGATACTGATGGTTTCCGGGATCGTGCGCCGAAGCCACCCCTCCGTTACCTCGACGATCGAGTTCACTTTCGGGCACACCGGCTGGAGTTCCGACCTGCGGGCGAAGGCCAGCATGTTCCGGGAGAGTTCCGCGCCGCGAATGACCTGGTATTCGGCCTCAAAGGCCCCTTCGTTGTCCAGGAGATCCTGAAAACCGATGGCGACCCTGGGCAAATCCTCGTCGCACACGGTTCGTGCCCAATCGTCCTACCCGCGATTGAAGGCGCGCGCGTCAACGCCATGTAATTCCGGGTTTTTCGCATCCCAGTCAACCGTCCGTGTCTTGGGGTTCCATTGCCGGATTCCGAAGCCTTCGGCGGTCTTGGCAAGCTCGAGAACGCTCAGGGTCCGGGACAACTCGAATGGGTCTTTGGCCAAGCGATACGCAGCCCCGGTGACCCAAGCGGTGGCCAAGACCGTCATCGAGTTGGCCGCCGCGATGAAGGGGTAGTCATTGCTCCACTGCACGCCATGCCTCGCCAGTATGCTCGGCTTGGCCCCACCGAGCATCTGCGGCTTTCGGAGGTCTTGCCCTTCCGACCGCGTCAGTAGTCGCGCTCGAAGAACACGCCAAGGCTCGATTCACCGTCCGACCCAAGACTGCCTCGCGCGGTGATCGAGGGCGTCACCGTGAGGTTCAGATTGATCTCGCTGCGGCCTGAGGTGTCGACGGTGACATCGGTATAGACGTTCTCGTTGATGTATTTGCCGACCCGCAGCCCTGCGTCGCCATCTTCTCCGGTGGTGATGTCGAGATCATCGAGGCCGAAGTTCTGCCGCAACCGGCCGACGATGCCCTCGCCGCCCTGGCCCGCCAGAACACGGACCGCGTTGGCGATCTGCAGCGCCTGCAACGGCGAGATCTGTGACAGGTCACGGCCAAAAAGCAGACGGGCGAGGATCTCGTCTTCGGGCAGGTCGGGAGAGGAGGTAAAGGTGATCGTCGGCGCCGAGGCGAGACCCTCGACGATCACTTGGATACGGGTACCGGCGCTGTCAGTGCTGGCCACGGCGCGGATATAGGGGTCGAGATTGCCTTGCAGACTCGCCGAGGCCTCGCTGAGCGTCAGCCGCTTCCCCAGAATATCCAGACGCCCGCGGATCAGATCGAAGCGCCCGGCCGTGACCACATTCGCGGTCGTCCCGGTCAGCCTCAGGCTGCCGCCCAGTTCGGCATCGAGCCCCCGGCCACGAACGAAAATGCGTGCGGGCGCGTTGACCGTCAGATCGATCGGGTAGACCCCGCCGCCACCTCCGTCACCGGTTGCGATCAGCCCGGCGCGCACCCGGGTCTGGCGAACGGCGGCGGGCTCGTTGAGATGCACAAGCCCGGGCAATGCCCCGGCCGCCGCCCCGGCGCCGTCGGGAATGCGCAATTCGGTCGGCCCAAGCACCAGCACGCCTCTCAGAGACGCGCCACCGCGCAGGGCGCCGAGAATGTCGAGCCGTCCGTCCAGCGTGGTCTCGTAAAGCCCGGGCCGGCTCACCGCTGCGCCGTCGATCAGGGCGCCGATGTCCGCGGTATAGGGCGCGGTCAGCCCCAGGCGCCCGTCAAGCGACACCCGTCCGCCATCCGCAAGGCTGCCGCGCGCCGAGAGCCGTGCAGCACCTCCGCCAAGCTGCGCCTCCGCCGAAACGCCGTTGAGCGCCAGGCGCAGGGTCGGAAAGGTCAGTCGTGCATCGCCGGTGCGCACGGTGCCCGAGAGCGCGTTCAACCCGGGCGGCCCGCTCAGGCGCAGGTCGAACCGGGCGGTGCCCTCAGCGAGGTTCGGGGTGATGAAGCGGTTCATAAGCGCAAGCGGCGCGGTGCCGGAGATGCCGAGGTTCGCGGTGCGGCCGTCCCGCGCGACCTCGCCCTCGACCGCCGCAGTGGTTCCCCCGGGGCCGGTGAGCGCGCTGGTCACGCTCCAGGGTCCGCCGCTGGCGCTGAGCACGCCCTGGGCGGTCACCGGACCGCTGAAGCCACTGACGAAGAGCCCCATATCGCGCAGGTCCAGCGAGTACCGCACCCGGCTGCGGGTATCGCTGATCGACCCAGTCAGGTCGGCGATGATCTGCGACGTGCGCAGCTCGAACCGGTCGAAGACCGTGATCGCGTTGGCCTCGCGGCGAAGCGCCGCGGCAAAGCTGCTTTGGCCACTCAAAAGCAGGTCCGCCTCGGCGATGCCCGTCCGGATCGTGGTGCCGGTTCCATCGAGCGTTGCCGAAAAGGTGTTGTCGCGCAGATCGCCCCTGGCCTGGGCGGTCATCGACAGCGCCCCGGCGACGGGCCGCTGCAAAAGTCCCGCATAGGCCGAAAGATCACCGATCGTCAGCGTCACATCCGCCGAAGACGGGCCGGGCGCACCGCGGACCAGCGTGGTGACCGCCGCGATCGTCGCCTCGGTCGCGCCCGGCGCGGTTGCCTCGGTCTCGAGGCGCCAGATCGGGCCGGTTTGCGTGGCGGTTCCGGCCAGCGTGATCTGCCCCGCAGCACCCGGCAGCACCTGCCCGGCCTCGGTGAGTGTCAAATCGAAGCTCACGTCGCTCGCCTCGGAGGTCACGACCCCTTGTGCCGAGATGCGCGCGGTATCGCCGGTGACAGTCAGGCGGTCGATCTGCAGGCCCCCGCTGTCGCGGCGCGCGGCCACCGCAAGACGCGTGGTACCGCCGATCAGCGGGTCGATCCGGGGCTGGCCGATGGCAAGGTCGCGTCCGGTGCCCGCAAGCTCGAGGTCGAAAGCGCCGCTGACTGGCGCGATCTCGCCCTTGATCCGCAGGTCGGCGCCGCCGCGCAGGTCCTGCCCGGTCAAACCCGAAAACTGTCCCAGATTGCGCGCCTGAAGCCGCAGATCGCCCGTCACGGCGAGGTCGATCTGGCCCTCGACCCCGTCGACCGAGGCCGTGCCGGAAAGCTCGTATTCGGTGCCGGAGAGGCTGAGGAACGGAAACTGCAGCGCCTCGCCTTTCTGCCAGGCAAAGCGGACCGCGCCCGTGAGGTCCGGCCCGATCGCCCGGGCAAGGTCACGGTCCTCGGGGGAGATCCCGGCAAAGCTTAGATCCAGCGTGCCGGTGACGCGTTCGAGATCCCGCGACAGCATGCCTTGCCCGGCGATCCGCCCGCGCGCCAGCGAAACCTCAGGGCGTTGGAAGCCGTCGAGATCCGCCGACAGTGTCCAGTTGTCGCCGTTTGCGGCGTCGTAGCCTAGGACCAGCTCGGCCGACACCACACGGGTTTCCGGGCCCGGGATCGACAGCAGCACGTCCGCGCCGGTGACCGGCGCGATGCGTCCCCTGAGATCGATCCGTTCGGGCCAGCCATCGGCCGCGACCGCCGCCGTGCCTCGCAACGTCATCGCGTCGGAACGCAGCGACAGCGCCTGCAGCTCGACCCGTCCATCGGCCTCGCGGGTTCCGCTGCCCGTCAAGCGCAGATCTTCGCCAAGGAACGTGCGGTATTGCGGTTCGACCAGCGGCCGCAGGTCGCCGCCGATATCCACCGCCAGCCGCCGGGTGCCGTCCTCGGCCCCGGTGGTCACCGTGCCCGAAAGCCGCTGCTGGCCCTCGGTGGACAGGCCGATCTCGGCCGTGAAGTCGCTGATCAGACCGTCTCCAGACACCCGGAAATCGACCGCAGGCCGGTCCGGCAGCCCCAGCAGCGTCGCCGCGATTCCGCCGCGCGCCTCGCTCAGCGAAAGAACCAGCGCAAGCTGCTGAGTGGCGTTCGAGAAAGACCCATCGAAGCCGATCCGTCCCGCCGGCCCGCCTTCTCGCGTCACATCCAGCCGCGCGCGCCCCGCGCCTTCGTCGAGCACCGCGGCGCCATCGACGCTGAACCGGGCCTCTTCACCCAAGAGCGACGCGCCGAGCGTCAGGTCGTCGATCCTGAAGGACCCGATCAGGATCGAGACCGGCAGGTCGGGCAAGGCGAACGGCGTCGCCTCGGGTTGGGGCAGACCGCTGGCGGCCTCCGGGGCGCGGGCGACCGTGACCGCCTGCGCCGACAGCTCGGTGATTTCCAGCCGGCCGCCCAGCAAAGCGCCCCGGTTCCAGTCGAACACCGCGTCCTCGATCGTCAGCCAGACGCCCGTGTCATCGGCGATGGTCAGCTCTTCCATCGTCGCGCGCCCGCTCAGCGCGCCCTCGAACCCATCGATCCTGACCTCGCGCCCGGCATCCGAGAGGTTGTCCTCGAGAAACGCCTCGAGCACGCCGCGATCCTCGTTCTGCGCAAACGCCGGCCCCGCGATCAACAGCGCGGCCGCGACTATGGCGAGAATCCGTGTCAAAACGCCTGCCCGATCCCGAGATACAGCTGCACACCGTCGCCCGTGTCACCGCCGGTTGGCGTCGCGACATCGAACCGGATCGGCCCCAGCGTGGTCTGATAGCGCAGGCCCACACCGGCACCCGAATGCCATTCCCCGCTGCCGTCGAAGAAGCTCTCGGGCCCGATGTAGCCGACATCGGCGAACACCGCCGCGCCGATCCGGTCGTTGATCCTGGCGCGCACCTCGCCCGAGAGCCCGACAAAGCTGCGCCCGCCGATCCGCACCCCGCCGCCCAGATCGACGTCGAGCGACTGATAGGGCTGGCCGCGCACGGTTCCGCCGCCGCCGGAGTAGAACAGGAAATCCGGGTGCACCTCGGTCAACGCCGCGCCGGACACCGATCCGACCTGAAGACGCCCCGCCAGCACGACGCCATCATTTTCGCCGAAGCCGCGATAGGCGCGGCCGTCCAGCAAGGCCCGCACGCCCGATGCGGTGCCGTCGAGCCCGAGGAACGGCGTCACCTCCGCGGCCAGATAGGTGCCCGCCGTTGGGTTCAGAACATCATCGCGCCGGTCCCAGGTTGCGGTGACCGGAAAGGTCGCAAGGCTGAAAGTCCGCGCCCCGAGCCCGTCATCGGTTTCCGAATAAGTGAAGGTCAAGCCGCCCTCGACCTGCAACTCATCGGAAAAGATTCGCCCCGCGCCCACGCCGAATGAGATCCGGTCGGACTGGAAATCGGGTTCGTCGAGGCTTTCGTATTCGGCCAGAACGAAGGCCTTGGTGTCGGGACCGAAGAAGGCAGGACTTTCCAGCCGCGCGCCAGCGGAATAGTCGATCCCGCCGGTCTGGCCGCCGATATTGGACACCTCCGCCTCGAAGCGGAACCGCTCCGCCCCGCCGAAGAGATTGCGGTGCAGCCAGAAGCCCGAAACCTCCAGTCCCTCGAAGGATGCGATCTCGGCGCCGAACCCGAAACGGCGCGGCGTTTCATCGACGACGCTCAGCCCGATATCCATCCGGTCGCCGGGGTCGAGCGTTTCCGCCTCGCTCAGGCTGACCGATGAAAACGCGCCGGTACGGCGCAGCCGGGTCGCCACCGTGTCGAGCGTGTCCGGAGAGAACACGTCCCCCGCGGGAAGCCCGGCAATGCGTGCAATCCGGTCGGCGCGCACGGCACTCGGGCTTTCGAGGACCAGGTTGCCGAAACGCACGCGCGGACCCGGGTCGATGGCGACACGGGCCGAAAGCGTGGCGGTGGCATGATCGGCGGTCACCGATTGGCGGATCGGCGCGGCCATGGCATGCCCGGCTTCGCGCCAGGCCTCGACATTGGCCTCGACCGCATCACGGATCTCGATGCTGCGGGCGCGCTCGCCGGGGCGCAGCGCGGGCATGGTCATGGCACGGGGCGAAGGGCCGATCTCCACCGCGCCGAACCGAAACGGCGGACCCGGATCGACGCGGATCACGGCCTCGCCGATCCGGCGCGGCACCTCCAGAAGCGCGATGTCGGCGGCTTCGCGTCCGTCCAGGCGGATGCGCACGACACCGCTGTAATAGCCATTGGCATAGAGCGTCTCGACAAGTGTCCGGTAATCGGCCAGCGCCGCGCCGAAGATCTCCCGCGCGTCCGCATCTCCGCCTTCATGTTCGGCCACCAGCAGCGAGGCATCCCGCAAATCCGCGCGCAACGCGGGATCGTCGCCCGACACCTGGAACCGCAAGCTGTCGAGCGCATGCGCCGCCGAGCCGAGCAAGACCCCCAGCATCAACAGAACGAAGCGCCGCGTTACGTTGTGCACTCGCTTTGGCCCCCAGCCATCTGCGCGGCCCAGGCGGTCTGCGGCATGAACCCGATCGTTGTGCCGGCTTTCTTTTTCAGCGGGTCCGGTTGCTGCTCTGCCACGGCCTCTCGTCGAGCCTCCCGTCGAATCGACAGGCGGCCCTTCGTTCAGCTTAAGGCGTATCGTCACCGGCGTCAGGCAAAAAAAGATGGCCGCCGGGGTTTCGCGCCCCTTTCCATGGCTACGCGCGCCCCGCCAAAGCGGGCAACGGATCGCGACCGGCCGGACCGCTGCGCGAAAGCGCCCGTCGCGCAGGGTCGGTTTCCAGCTTTCCATCGCGCGAACGGCTGCTAGGCTGCCCGGCATGTTCAGGCAACTCCTTGCGATTTCCGCCCTGCTGCTCGGTTCCGGACTTCTGCTCTTCGCGGGCGGCATTCACGGGCTCATCCTGCCGGTCCGCGGATCCATCGAAGGCTTTTCAGCCAGCGCGCTGGGACTTCTGGGCACGGGCTGGGCCATCGGCTATGTGGCCGGTTGCCTGATCGCGCCAAGGCTGGTGGGCGCCGTCGGGCACATCCGGACCTTCGGCGTCCTCTGCGCGCTGGCGGCGGTCTCGATCCTGCTGCAGGCACTGATCGTCGAGACCTGGGCGTGGATCCCGGCGCGCAGCATCTCGGGCTTCTGCTTCGCCGGCGCCGCGATGATCGTCGAGTCCTGGCTGAACGACCGGGCGCAGCCGAACACGCGCGGCAAGATCTTCGGAATATATACCATGGTGAACCTCGGCGCCGCGACCGCCGGCCAGATGGCGATTTCGCTCGGCGATGCGTCGGGGTTCATGTTCTTCGCCATCGGCGCGATGGTCTATTGCCTGGCGCTGATCCCGACTGCGCTGTCGACCTCGGCGTCGCCCGCGCCGCTCACCTCGGTCCGCCTCGACCTCGGGGCGCTGTGGCGTAATTCACCCGTGGCGGTGGCGGCCGTGTTCCTGGTGGGCATCTCGAACGCGGCTTTCGGGACTCTCGCGGCAGTCTATGCGGACCGGGTCGGCCTGGCGCTCACCGCCATCGCCCTGTTTTCCAGCATCCCGGTTCTCGCCGGAGCACTCGCCCAGATCCCCATCGGCTTTGCCAGCGACCGCATGGACCGGCGCAAGGTTCTGGTTGGCGCCGCCGGCGTGGCGCTTATCGCGGACCTGGCCTTCATCCTGCTGCTTCCCGAGGGCCGCCTTCTCAATCTCCTCCTCGCGGGGGTCTTCGGGGCCGCGATCTTCGCGATGTACCCGATCATCGTCGCGCATGCCAACGACCATGCGCCGCCCGGAACATCGATCCAGGTGTCGGGTGGCCTCTTGATGGTCTATGGGGTCGGGTCGATCGTCGGCCCGCTGATCGCGGGCATCACCATGACCGAGATCGGACCGCAGGGGCTGTTTCTTACGACGGTGGGCGCGCATGTGCTGATGATCGCCTTCACCATCTGGCGGATCCTCGTGAAAGCCCCCGTACCAGAGGTCGACAAATCCGCTTTCCGGATCACCGTGCCCGCGCGCGCCGCGACACCCGAAACCGCCGTCCTCGCGGGCGGCGAAGACGACACCGAGGCCGTGGAACTGATCGGCACCCCGGAAGCCGCGCGGCGGGACAACCGCTCCGAGGACAATCCGAACCCGTTCTAGCGGCGGAACCGAGGCGGGCTTGCGGCCGGAGGTCCCCATTTCAGGCGAGGACGCCCGAAAGCCGCGCCCGTTTGTCCGCCGCCATCGGCGCCGGCCGGGGCCGTGCCGGCGGAAGCGGTCGGACGACCCGCGCGCCCCTTTCAGAAAATCCTGCCGTCCATGAGCTTGCGCGCGGTCCGCAACACTTCCGCGCGGATCACCTTTCCGTTCTCGAGGGTGCCGATGACGGTCATCTCTCCGCCTGGATGCTCGATGCCAAGCGCTTTGGGATTGCCGTCTGGAAGCGCGGACAGGTCGTGCCCGACCGCGCCGGTGGTCAGGCAGGCGGTGGCGACGCTAACAGCGCCCAGGACACCGATGGCCTTGTGGCAGCGGTGCGGGATGAATGTTCGCGTCGAAATAGCGCCCCCGTGCCGTGCGGCGCTCACCATGGTCAGTTTGGGAACCGGCTTTTCGGACACGTCACCGAGGTTCATCATCGGGCCCGCTTTCAGGCGAATGGCCTCGAGGCGCGCGCGCAGGTCGCCGTTTGCCTCCAGCTCGGCGGGCGCTTCATCCCCCGACACGCCAAGGTCCTCCGCGCGCAGAATCACGCAAGGCATGCCGTTGTCGATCAGCGTGACTTCGATGCCGTCGATCATATCGCGCGCGTTCCCCGTCGGCAGGAGTGCACCGCACGAAGATCCGGCCGTGTCGCGGAACTCCAACGGGATGGGGGCGGCGGTTCCGGGCACGCCATCGATCCGGGCGGCGCCGTCGTAGCTGACCTCGCCACCGGGCGTCGCGATCCGGGCCACGGCGATCTGGCCGGAGTTCTCCATGTGGATGGTGACGGTTGTCTCGCCGTCATCGGCCGCCACAAGTCCCCTTTCGATCGCGAAGGGGCCGACGCCCGCAAGGATGTTGCCGCAGTTTTGCGCATCGGTCACGACGGGCCGGTCGACGAAGACCTGCAGAAAGAGATAATCGACATCGACACCGTCGCGCGCCGACGGCCGGACCACCGCCACCTTCGAGGTCAGCGGATCCGCCCCGCCCATCCCGTCGATCTGCCGCGGATCGGGCGAGCCCATCGCACGCAGCAGAAAGGCATCCCGGTCGCCCGGCAGATCGTCCGCCAGAAAGTAGCCGCCCTTGGAGGTACCGCCGCGCATCCACATCACGCGGACGCCGTCACTCATATTTCAGGCCCTTCTTGGCAAGCGCCGGACGGAAGTCGTAGATGTCGAGACCCAGCTCGCCCGAGGCGAACCGCCGCCGCTTTTCCTCCTCGGCATCGAGCCGCTTTTGCGCCGCCGCCGTCACCTGCTCGGCCCGCGCGCGCGGCACGACGCAGACACCGTCATCATCGGCGACGATGACGTCGCCGGGATGCACCGCGGCGCCCGCGCAAACGATGGGCACGTTGACCGAACCGACCGTCGCCTTGACCGTCCCCTGCGCCGAGATCGCCGTCGACCAGACCGCGAAACCCATCCTGCGCAGCTCGCGCGTATCCCGGATCCCTGCGTCGATCACCAGGGCGCGGCACCCGCGCGCCATCGCGCTCGTCGCCAGAAGATCCCCGAAATATCCCATGTCGCAGGGTGCGGTGGGGGCGAGGACCATGATGTCGCCCTCGCGCAACTGCTCGATCGCCACATGGATCATCCAGTTGTCGCCTGGCGGGGCCGAGATCGTCACCGCCGATCCCGCGATGCCGAAATCCTGCTGGATCGGCCGCATCTTCGACGACATCAGCCCCGTGCGCCCTTGCGCCTCGTGCACCGTGGCGACGCCCGCCTCGCCCAGTCGGCGCACGATGCCCGGCTCCGCGCGCTCGATGTTCTGCACCACCACGCCCATCAGTCTTCTCCCACCGGAGGCGTTCCGTGGGTGTGGAACGTCTCGATCGTCTTCAGCCCCCAGGCCTGGCCCTTCTTGCGCTCGGTCTCGGTCCAGACGACCGGCTCCCAATCCGGCGCCAGGATCAGCCGCGCACCGGCATTGGCCAGTTCGACCCGGTTACCGGCCGGCTCCCAGACATAAAGAAAAAACGTGCCCTGAATGGCGTGCTTGTGCGGCCCGGTCTCGATATGGACACCGGCCTCGAGGAACAGGTCGGCCGCGCGCAGGATGTCCTCGCGCTGGTCGGTGGCATAGGTGATGTGGTGAAACCGGCCGTGGCCACGCCCGTGCTCCTCGGTGCAGGCGAGGTCATAGGTCTTGTTGTTCACCGTGAACCAGCACCCGCCGAGCCGGCCGTTGTCGAGCTGGATCATCTCGGTCACGCGCGAGCCGAGGCAGGTCTCCATGAAACGGCGGAACTCGGTGACATCTTCGGCAAGCAAGTTCAGATGGTCGATCCGGCGCGGCGGAACGCCGGTGAAGCGGCTCGCCATGTTCTTGAGCGCCGCGGGGTCGTCCGTCGGAGCGCGGTTGGTGTCCCAATAGATCTCGAAGACATGCCCGAACGGGTCCTCGAAGCGATAGGCGCGGCCATGGCTCAGGTCGCCCTCGACCCAGCCATGGGAGGTGTATCCGCTGGCCTCGATGACGGCGATGCGCCGCTCCAGCGCCTCCGGGCTCGACGCGCGGTATCCGATATGGCCCACACCGGTCGTGTCCGAGGCGGTCAGCTTGAGCGTGCAGAATTCGTAGTCATCCCAGGCGCGCAGGTAGGCGCTGGTCTCGTCCCGCCACGAAAGCTTCAGCCCGTAGACCCGCGTGAAGAAGTCGAGGCTTTGCTCGAACTTGTCGGTCAGCACCTCGACATGGCCGAGATGTGCAAGCTCGAAGGACGGGTTCGTCGGGTCGGTCATAGCTCGTCCACCGTGCGCGGAAACACCGACTGGAAGGCTTCGGCGTATTTGCAGTCGCGCCCGCCCGCCTGCCCGCCCGAGTTCCGCTTGAAATGGTTCGCCCGCTGCTGCGCGACGCGGGTGTAGTAATCCCAGAGATGGATCTGGCCTTCGTTGCACTCCATCGCGACGCGCTTCTGATCCCAGACCTCGGTGATGTCGAGGAAGGTGTCCGGTTTCCAGCCCATCTGCTCGGTCTGATGCGGTTCGAAGAGATACATCTGCGGCGCGCCCAGCACCGTTTCGCCCGGATTGTGCCCCCAGGCCTGCGCGATCATCCGGCAGGTCAGGGCAAACTCGGTCGTGCGCATGTGATCGGTATTGTAGGGGTCGTATTGCGAATGGCACAGCATGAACCGTGGCTGCACGGCCCGGATGATGTCCACGACCTCTCCTTGTGCCTCCTTGCCGAGATCGAGAGGATAGTCCCCCAGATCGAGAAACCGGATATCGTGCACATTCAGCGCCTTGGCCGCGTTTTCCGCCTCGTTGCGCCGGATGGCCTTGACCTCCTCCAGAGCCTTGCCCTCTTTCCAGAGCCGCGCGCTTTCGCCCCGTTCCCCGAAGGACAGACACGCCACCGTCACCTCAAACCCAAGCTTCTGATGCAAGGCGATCGCGCCGCCGCAGCGCCAGACGAAGTCGGCGGCATGCGCCGAAATCACGAGGGCCGTCTTCTTGTCGGTCATGTCGGTCTCCCGCTGCCGGTCCTTGATCAAGCATCTTGGGTTTGCGAATGCCGATCAAGACCCGGAATGCGAACGGCCGCCGGAGCCATCGCATCCGGCAGGGCACCTGACCCGCACGGGAAGGGTCCAGTATCCCTGCGCTTCTCGCACACGGTCCGTGCGAGCCGATGATCCGTCCGCCTGAAGATCCGAACCGGACATTCCGGCGCCTCGGGCCACAGACCGCACTTGACCGCGAAAACCCCGTACCATAAGCGTTCGTGACGCGACGCGGGTGTAGCTCAATGGTAGAGCAGGAGCTTCCCAAGCTTAAGACGAGGGTTCGATTCCCTTCACCCGCTCCACCCCCTACCCCAGAAGATCCGGCCGCAGCAGCATCACTGCGCCGAGGATCAACAGGACGATGCCGCCCACCAGGTGTGAGACGCGGGAGATCGCGGCCGAGGCGAAGGTCGCGCGCAGCGTCAGCATCGCGATGACGAAGATCGCGGTGTCGTCGATCAGGAACACGCCGATATAGAGCAGCAGGTAGCCGTAATAGCTCCCGAGCCCCAGGTCATGCATCGCCAGCATCTGGGTGAAGACCGCCGGCACCCCGGCTGAGCACACAAGCTCGATCAGATTCACCGCGATGGCCAGCGCCGCAATGCCCAGCGAGGCGACCAGCAGGTTCGGCTGCTCCACCAGCGCCTGGAACGCCTCCGAGATCGACTTGCGGCGGTGCGAGGGCGTGACCTTGCAGACGCCCTCGGGGTTGGTCCAGTACTCGCGCAGGTAATAGATGCCCGCCGCGATCGCCAGCGCCCCGATCGCCAGCCGCAGCCATCCCACGGCCCCGATCCAGAGCACGATGTTGAGCCACGCGGCCATGACGGCGAAATACATCGCCCCCGTGGCCAACAGGAACACCAGCCCCAGCGTCCACATCCGCCGGCTGTCCTCGACGCCGAGCAGGAAGGCGATCAGCAGGGCGAGCACCCACATCGCGCAGGGGTTGAAACCGTCGACGGCGGCCAGCACCACCGTCAGGACCGGCAGCGAAAGCGCCGAGAGCCGCAGCTCTCCGATCCATGGCAGCGAAACGGTGCCCGCGCCCCTGTCCTCCGCAGGTGCGTCCACCACCTCCGGAACCACCCCGCCCGGCACGTCCGGGCAGTCTCCTGTCCGGCAGGCGGCGATCATTTCGCTATATCGGTCTCGGGTGCTGCGACCGAAGCCCAGCTCATACGCTCCGCCGATCACCACCAGTGGCACCGCGGGGCGGTCGATGGCAAGTACCTCGACCGCATCCCGAAACCGCTGGTTGTTCTCGGCATTGACCCCCAGTTCGATCTCTTCGACGCGCAGCGCCGGATCGGCGGCCTGCATCTCGGAGAGCGCCGCGCGGGCGCGTTCGCAGAACGGGCATCCCTCCTGCCAGAAAACCAGGACAGAGACGTCCTGCGCAGCGGCGACCCCGGCCCAAAGAATCGCCACCAAAACCGCGAGCCAGCGGCCCGCTTTTTGCATGAAATCGGACATCGGACCGTGGGTGTACCGCCCCCTGCGCGGCCCGGCCTTGATCCGGGTCAAATCCGCGAAAGCCGGTGAATCGCGCATGTCCTAGTTTGCGATTCTATAGAAAGGTCAAGTAGTTAACCCCATGTCCTAGCTAGGACACCCACCACTCACTCGACAAAAAGTTCCGCCGCCTCGCCCAGATACCCGTCCCAGGCGAACCAATAGGCCACATGCCCTGCAACCCGCGCCCGGCTCCGCCCATCCGCGGCCACCAGAGCCTCTTCCGTAAACTCCCAAGCCACCCCGTCCCCCGTCCGCAGCCCTTCACCAGCCATTTCGAACGCTTCCCCGTCGCGCCGCTCATAGGCCCGGACCGACCGCCCCGCCGCATCGCCGATCAGCACCAAAGGCGCCGCGCCGACCGCGTCGTTGATGACCCGCCCGCCCGCGAATACCTCCAGCGGCCAGGCCTTGGCCCCGCCCACCATCTGAACGCCGAAGACGTAATCCTTCTGCCGCTGCCGCGTCTCGTCCACCGCTGCGGGGAACATCAGGTCAGGCGAGGCGAAATAGTCGCGATAGACGACGCCCGGCCCATAATCGCGCAGGAACCCGGTGCCGAGCGACAGGACCTGCGTGTCCGGATTCGCCGCGCGCCAGGCGGACCAGGTCTCGATCACCACGGGCCGCCGCCGCAAGGTGATCCCGCTGCCCGCCAGAGGCCCCACGACCGGCTTGCCGGTGAACTGGTTCCATAAGGTATGCGTCTGCCGGTCGAACATCAGCTTGTTGGACCGGTAGAGAAACCCAGACGACCCGAAGACGAAGGCGGGCTCTCCGTTCTCACCGGTCTCGAACAGGATGCCCGCACCGCAAAGGGTGCAATAGGCCAAGGCGACGGGCACACCGCCGATCACCTCGTTGAACATCTCGTGCCAGCCCATGATCCGCAGCGGATAAGCCCGCGCGTCGCCGTTGATCGAAACCCCGAAGACCAGATCGTCATCGCGCAAATAGTCGGCGTCGTCCGCCGTGATCAGTGGCGGGTTGTCGAGCGATGGGATCCCGTCCTTCTTCACCCCACCCCAGGTGATCTCCTCGAGCCGGATCTTCATGCGGTCGGGCACGAGGTACTCCGGCTTCAGAAACGCCTCGAAGGCCGGGTCAAGCCGCAAGAAGACCTCGCGCTTGACCATGGCGAAATCCGGATGCGGCGCGATCTGCGGGTTGGCTTCCTGCCAGAGCATCCAGTCGAACCACGTCCGCCCGGCCTGTTCCTCGGTGATCTTGATCAAAAGCGCGGCCAGGATGTCCTCGGGCACAACCCCGAACCGCATCGCCTGGATCACGCTGGCCGCCATGTCCGGGTCGCCGCGATCCGCAATCGCCGCCATGGCCGCGAGGATTTCGTCACCTTCGCCGAAGATCAGGTCCCATTGCATCTGAAGTTCCGCGTTGGTCTCGGCCCAAGCAGGCCGCGCGGCGGCGGCTGCGGCGGCGAGGACGGCGAATTGGCGGCGGGTCAGGGACATGAACGTGCTCCGTGTTGCTGCATGAGAGACTGGCGAAAGCCGCGATGACATGCACGTCAAAGAACGGTGAGGCCGCCAGAACCCGACCCGTGGCGCCCTGCCCGTTTGCGCTAACGCCACGTCCTTGACCTGCATCAAGGCCGCACCTTTGGCACCGCCTATTCTGAACTCATGATCGAGTTCCGAATCCATGGCCGCGGGGGTCAGGGCAGCGTCGCCGCCGCCTATCTTCTCGCCGCCGCCGCCTTTGAGGCCGGCATGATGTGCCAGGCCTTCCCCGCCTTCGGGGCCGAGCGCCGCGGCGCGCCGGTCACCGCCTTTGTCCGCATCGGGAACAACCCGATCCAGCTGCGCAGCCAGGTCCGCACGCCCGATTGGCTCATCGTGCAGGACGACTCGCTGCTGATCGACCCGAACCTGACGGCAGGTCTGAAAGAGGGCGGCTCGATGATCGTGAACTCCGCCCGCGACAGCGTCGAGGTGGCCAGTACCTTCGGCTGCCGCGCGCTTTGCATCGACGCCACAGAGATGGCGGTCGAGGAAATCGGCCGCCCGATCCCGAACACCGCCCTGCTCGCCGCGTTCCTCAGCCTCACCGGTATCCTGCCGCTCGAGGCGCTTGCCACCGCGCTCAAGGGCCGGTTCCACGGCGAGGTGCTCGACAACAACCTCCGCCTCATCGAGCGCGCCTCCAAGGCCGTTCCCGAGGGTGCCTGGAAGGAGACCGAGGATGCGTGAAGCGCTGGAAGGCTCCCAGGCGATCGCCCGTGCCGTGTCGCTCTGCAAGCCGGACGTCGTGGCCGCCTACCCGATCACGCCGCAAACCCATATCGTCGAGAACCTCTCGAAACTCGTGGCCGAGGGCGACCTGCACACCGAGTTCGTCAGCGTCGAGTCGGAATTCTCCGCTGCCTCCGTCGTCCTGGGCGCGGCCGCCGCCGGGGCCCGCGCCTATACCGCAACGGCCAGCCAAGGCGTTCTGCTCATGGCCGAGGTGCTATTCAACATCGCCGGCATGCGCATCCCGCTGGTGATGACCGTCGCCAACCGCGCCGTCAGCGCGCCTCTCTCGATCTGGAACGACCACGGCGACTCGATGGCGGTGCGCGATAGCGGCTGGATCCAGCTCCACGCCGCCGACAATCAGGAAGCCGTGGACACCACGATCCAGGCCTTCCGGATCACGCAGGAAACCGAACTGCCGGTGATGGTCTGCATGGACGGCTTCATCCTGACCCACACGCTCGAGGTTATCGACCTGCCCGAGCAGGACGTCATCGACGCCTTCCTGCCGCCCTTCGAATTCACCCGCCGCCTCGATCCCCAAGACCCGAAATCTCTCGGCACCCTCGTGGATCCCGGCTATTTCGCCGAAGTCCGCCACTCGCACCACGCGGCCATGAACAAGGCTCTGAGCGTCATCCAGCACACCGACAAGGACTGGGAAACCGCCACCGGCCGCGCCTGCGGCGGGCTGCTCACCGTCGAGGGTGACGCCGAAGCCGCCGTCGGCCTCGTTGCGATGGGCTCCACCGTCGGCACCCTGCGTGCCGGAAATGCGCAAACCCCCCAGGCCCGGCCCGCCAAGCTCATCAAGCTGCGCGCCTTCCGGCCCTTCCCAACCGAAGCTCTGATCGAGGCGACGCAAGGCCTCGACCACCTCATCGTCATCGACCGCGCGATCTCTCCCGGCCTCGGCGGCATCCTCGGCACCGAGATCGCCGCGAGCCTCGCCGACGTCCCGAACGCGCCCACGCTCCACAACCACGCGCTCGGCCTCGGCGGCCGCGACA
>JAAUYH010044441.1_pt1 | contig 30422 bp, 18 predicted proteins | sample 7278061 | NCBI WGS metagenome assembly JAAUYH01 (sample SAMN14350203, study PRJNA611818) | marine sediment metagenome | isolation source: surface marine sediment (0.6m) | place: French Polynesia: Moorea | collected 2018-08
AGCCAGTGCGGAAGATCCCGCACAGTTGACAGGCGTATTGGCAGCAAAATCCTGTTGCGAAAGTTCCCGACTCCCCCGTGCTTCCATTGCTGTAGTCGTCTTCGATCGGTGGCGGCTAAACTGCCTCCGGTACAGGTAGCGCGTGTTTGCTCCTTGAAAAGCACGCAAGCCGCAATATACATAAAGAGCGTGGTTGTCTGCTCGAAGTGTACTGTTGATGCGTTCGGTGGCAGTGAGGAGTAAGTTTTGGGACTCACCACTCACCAACGCGCGCACGCTGACTTGGATATGTTGCGGCACCTGGATCGGTGTGTGCCATGCATCCGCGAGTGGCGGTGGAATTCCGAGCGTACGCTGGGAAACACGCGCGAGGGGACAAAGAGCTTACGGCCTCGATTTTCGTTTGCCGGAGTTGCGCACGCTGCTTCGGCCCGTGTTGCCAGTAGCCGTAGGCGGAGATGCGGAGGTTTACTGATGTCGGCGGGACGGCGTGTCTGCGGCAACTGGAGGCGATGCATCGTAAAGCTACCAGTCCGATATTTATTGAAGAGCTCGAGCGCCTATTCCATTCGACAGAAGCAGGAAAACAAGCGCTTTAGGTAGGCGTGGAATGTTAGCCTGCTGAAATTGTGGTCAGAATCGCAGCTGTAGGGCGCCCAGCATGCCCAGAGCGAAGCCGTTATAAGAGCGAGTGCCTTTTTGGACCGGCCAGGAATGGCCGACAACGCATATTGTTCACTGTTAGATTTCGGAAAACCTCTATGGAACAGGCTGAGAAGACCCAGCGCTTTTGTCGCGAATGTTACTGGCCAGGCACCTGCGGCCGACTGCGATGTCAGCAAGAATTTGCTCGAATTCAGCCATCATCGGGTCATAGTGCAAGAACCGTCGCTGGCGAAGTGCACGGTTAAGAATCATCCAGTGGTTCTTGCGGTGCTATTCCCTCTAGATTTTTACCGAAGCCGGATCAGTTATGTACTTCCCAATATCAGTTGTCTGTATCATCGGAATAGCGTGATTATTGTTTCCTTCTCGTGCGTTTCCCGCAAGGGTTCCTGATGAATTCAAGATTTTACTCGAAACATAATCTCCGATCACGCCCGACATGCTGACCATAGCGACGACGTGCGAACAATGAACGTTAGAATTGGAAAGCGAGTCAACTCGAAAGATAGTTTTTATCGGATCACTCTGAAGAACGAAATCGAAAAAGAGAAGTGCTTTTCTTTCATCTGCCAACAAGAAGCGAGAGGTACGCATGGTAGTACCTTCGGACTCGGATTCGTTCTACATCGATACTTCTATCATAGGATGCACCATTAAGGAAACCACGATCTTAAATGAAACGGAAGAGCACCATTCTAATTTCAATATGTAATCAGCCACGAATAGAAACGTTTCCAAGCACCAAAGCTTGAGACAAACTCCGTATACGTAGTATTCTAATAATAGTATTCTAACTGAAAATGAACCAGATTCACTCAAGAAATAAACGAGAGTTAGCCTAAGCCTAGTTGAAGAACCGATTCAAACTGGGGAGTCGAACAATATTTTACGCAAATTCATGAAAACGTTTGCTCGACTTGAGCAATGTCAAACTGATGAACTCGCAAAAAGAGTTCCCGGCGCACACCATGTTCTTCAGAGAAATTGAAGAGGCGGCTTCTCGGAATCAACAGCGATCAATCAACCAATGCAACTATTGAATACAAATGAGAGGCATATTTTGAACGAATTTCGCGGAAAGTTTACAAGTCTAAGAAGCGAGGATGAAGGACACCGAGAGAGAAGAAAAATAAGTCCATATATCAAGATTTCACGAATACATGCTACAAAATCTTCGATATCAAGCACATCTACGATATCAGCTTGAAGTCAAATATAGAAACGAGGTAGTATTAGAGAACGTAGAACCAGTTACGTCTAATTGCCTGACAGTACGCAAGATTCGCGGTGGCTGTGAGTATTTGTGGTGCTACCGAACTTTGCATACCAGAAGTAATGTTCCATTTAGCAGCCGTATGCAAGCATTGCAAGCGCTTGTCGGCTACTTTGAAATTATGGCCAATCCTGGAACTATGAAAACAAGAAATTTCATTTTATTCGGTTGTACGAGTATGCAGCCACTCAATACACAAAATTCAACGACGCAGAAAAGAAAGGTCTGCATACGTCTATTATCGAGTACTTATGAAGCGCGAGAAATCAGCAAAAGGCGACGACAGAAGACTCGAATTCTTGCGTAAAGAAGAAGACAACTGAGTTAGAAATAAAAAACATTGGCTAAAAGAAGAGTTTGAGCAGTAGACTTTGTCGCACGCATGAAAATTCAAGAAGTAAGAAAGTGGAGTAAATTTGTCTACATCAATGACGTCCCAGAAATTTTTTGAGGCGTATGGTCGTTGAAGGTGTCTATCGAGAATCAAGTGCGATGCATAAAATTGATAGAACTTCTGTTCCCTCGACTTCTATGGCAGGCTCTTTATTTTTATGTTTCGTATATGGTTCCAGCGTTGCACGAAAGCTCGACCTGCATGGAGATGATCAGAAAAACAGTTTCCTCGCCTTCATATCTGATGCCGCACGCCGCGCCGCAGACCCGTAAATGAAGATCGGTCAGACAACTACAAGATAGAGTGTTTGTCTCCCGTCGAGGGCAGGGGAGGCAAAATGTAGAAGAAATGTCGCCCGTTTTTTCTACTTTAAGATAGATGACATTGGTGAAGTTGACGAGGAGACGGGCACGACGGCCCATGATTTCTGTTGAACCCGAGCTGGTCGCAATAAAGTCACTGTCAGCCTTTTTGTAGAAGCTTTTTAGCGATTCTCGTGTTTTTTTGCTAATTTAGCTGTTTTTTTGACTGGCTGTATCAGACACTTGGCGCATGATGAATAGCTGTAAATCCCCGTAATATCTCTAGAAAGCGATCGGATAACGAAATACCTACCACAGAGACCAATCTACGATCTCGCCGGATTTGAACCCGGAATTTTGACAACCGGTATCCTGGCTGAGAGCCACCCCATTGGGCTACGCGCCTCTGGTCTACTGATTGTGCAACAATAGCGTTTCTGATATATCTGGCACGACGCAGTGTCAACAATACCGAAATAGATTAACCATTGGGGAAATGCGACGTTACGAGAAGCATTTGGACCTTTTTATCCGGACAAAATCCTGAGCTCTTGCGTGTGACATTTATTAATTTGTAAGCTAGTTTCTGCACGGTGATGTTACAGATATTTCGGCCTCAGACAAGTTTTGGAGATCCCTTTGAAGATGAATTTCTTCACTACTTGGCGAAAATAATGAATATTTCTGTCGAGCAACTTAAAGAGACGTATGTTGCAGGAAATGTACAGAGTGTTTTCGAATATGCGCGAGTATAATGAATCAGATGCAGATTAAGGAGATGGAAAGCCGGAGACGAACTACATCGACTTGATTCAGTCGAATTATGTAGTGCTCTCCACAACATACGTTTGATACGAATTAAACTCTGCAGTAGCCATCTTGTCCTGCTCGCTATTCATATTTTCAACCGCAAGAACGGATTCCAACCGAAGAATCTGTCACGCAACAATGAGAAACAAGCCAGCATGGTTCTACATGATGGGATGTTAGCGAGATGATGCATACTGGCTGTTCGTTTCCGGCGAATATAACCCCCTTCGAAGTTAAACTCTCGCTGTCACTTTATTTCAAGACACACTTGCATCGGGTCTTCGATTTTAGACCGCGCTTCTTCTTCCTATTCACGCTCACTTCCATCTTCCTAGGCATCACCTCTATTATCAGCATTTGAATCGCCGTCGTATTCCTCCCTCGCCTAGGCAACAGCAGCCATAGAATCTTCAGTCTCTGCACTTCTCGCGCCATAGACTCTATAGATTTCCAGTGCTTCGTCGATTTCACTGTTCGACAACGCCTGGAAAAAAGACTGCAGACAATCTTTCTCTTACGGCTTGGAATATTCTGCTGATATCAGAAAATTTCGTCATTGGCCCAGTACAATGGCGCATAAATGGCTATGTGATACAACAGATTTCCTGCTGTGTAGCTATCAGAGCTCGATTCTAATCTCATTGCCTAGAAATCCGGCAGAGACATAAGCCAGTGACACTTTTTTCTGCTCGAACACCTATTTTCTCTCCACTTCGGCTTTCTTGCTACATCTTTTAAACGCCGCTTGTTTTCAACTTCAATTGTATCGGCTATACTCTTATACAAGTTTTGCGAATTTTTACCGATTCATTGGCCGGATCAAATTCTATTCAAATTTTAAATTCTCCTAACATTCATCAACAAAAAACCATGGTCATTGAGAGAAACCACGAGGTGGGGCTCAGGCTGATAAAACAGGTGACCGAGGTATCGGCAGGGAGTAGGATTAAATCATGGTAGATAGGTATGACCGAAACATTACATTGGTAACGGCTAGTCAACGGTGTCAGCCTTGCTGACAATACGACCTTGCTGGCAGACGCGTGTGCCCCCTCTCCCGCAAAGAGGCTGGGCCCGCCGCCAGGAGCCGCTTCTGGGATGCTTACAGTTTAAATAAGGCTGACATAACTGTAAAAATGCAAATGATACACGTGGAAATCTTGTCTATGATGAACCTGTGAAATATTCCAGGTTTAGGATGAATCTTGGGAAGTTCAGGTTCCAGTACATCTGTAGGAAACAGTTTTGTTCCTATCATTAATAGTAGAAATAAAAACAGAATTAATATGATAGCATTAACGGATGCTATATAAGAGGATAAAAAAGAGAAAGGAAGTTATATAAGAGTAATTGGCGGAAAGGGAAAAATAGTCCTTCAGTCATCAAAGTAAGCCGGTTTTCTACGCTTCCATCGCTGCACAAGATCGAGATGTACTCTGCATTGTCGATTCCATCGGCACAGGCGCGCGTGTGCGGTACAAGGTGAGTGGAAATTATGAACAATCGTCTATTTTGCATGGGGACCTGCTCTTTGACGGCATTCATGACGCTGTCGCCAAGCCTGAGGGTGGGCGCTAGCTGTATCTATTCAGCTGCTGTGCCAGGTAATACATGAGGCATGCCTTGCTGGCGAGTCCTATTCTTAATTTAAAAATAGTGCATAAGTATTTTTAGTGCACAAGCATTCTTAGTGCACGGATATTTCATTGCACTCTCCGTAACGCACTTCTCGCTGAGCCATTCTACCTTATTGTCGGATGAGACAGGACACATTTCAACGAGCTGTAACAGTCAAAGTAGTGAGCCTTGTCACTCGTCGTCAAGAAGACGACTTGCGCAGACACGTGCCAAACGAGTGCGACACGTGCGACACGTGGCATCCCAACCTACCGAAGGTCCGGGAACTATCGAACATCCGGGACGCCCTTTAAGAGTACCTATATTTTAGGTCGGTCGCGTACTGAGTATTCACAAACTTGCCGGACATCCGAGAGGTTCTGTGGGAAAGGCCAAAATCCGAGTTTGATCAATTATCAAGAATTAGAAACTTACCAAAAATCCGGGAGGTTTCTCGAAAGAGCCAACGTCTGAGTTTGAGCGTCTTTCTGAAATTGGTAAACTTGCCGAACATCCAAGAAGTTTTACTTTTGGTACTTTTGTCACAGGTACCATTTTGTGTATTCATTCTTCAAATCATTTTACTGAACTTCCTGGATCGTCACGCAACATGCCGAGATGGTATGGCTTCCTTTCTCTATTGTATCGGAATGGTTCGAGCTCATCCGAGCGGGTTCCAGAGTGATCTAGGGGCAGGCAGCACCGTCGCGCACTAGCGTACGCAGTAGTCTAACTCGGTCCGCGTCAGGCGCGGCTGGTGGAGAGCGGCACTAGGCGGATTTACAGGGAATGCTGGCTCATCTGGTGGCGCCTGGTCGGCATCAGTGCGCCACAGCGCGTGGATGCTCCCACGGTCGTGAAACGGCGGTGATTGGTTGCAGGTGTTGCGGCATCGAGGGCATGTTCCACGCTCTGCGTTTAAGCTACGGTATTTCTGAGTTTCTGTTCAAAACCTTGCTTCTTTACTTATAAGCAATTGTCATTACCGAAATCTCCCTCGCATTTGCTTGACTAAAACCTTCTTACTCGCTTCTCAATGAACTTTACGTCTGATTCAGAGTACTGCATCATGTACATAGTACGGTTTGGCGTAGGTTACTCATGATACTATGAAGCCTATGAGAAACACAACATCCCATAGTAAGCACTACGAAGAGATTACCATACTACACTGCGTACTTATTGGGTGATCTATGGATATTTTGGTTGAGAAATACGAAAATAGAGCGAATGAATAACGTAGAGAACAGCAGCGAAAGAGGATAAGATGTTTTTTTCAGTCCGCACCTCCTACACCATTGCATCGTATTGTAGAGTTTGCAAACAGTTGCTGAACTAAGATATTAGCTTCCGAGCACTTCAGAGTAATGATTATCTTAGTTTCGATCACTATTCGGCGCTCAACGAGATAATCCACTGAACTTCTCCATAGAAGTACTTCTGCATAGAGAAAAATGGAATTTCTTGAACTTCGAATGTCAAGTGTATTAAATCGCAAGAAGATGTCAGATGAGATCCATTGATGCACCGGAGTCGAAATGAAGCGAAAGCTGCCTGGAAATGCCGAGTTTCAAGATCACATGCTGAGCGATTTGCTAGAGCAGGCTATTCCTTTCCCAATTTCATAACTAAAGAAGTTAAACTATTTTCTAGAATTCTGGTTTACCGAGCATTTGAAATCGTTATTCTGAATCAGTACGGGTAAGCGATACGCATGTTCAAAGAAAAGTACATGATTCATCATGCAATTCAGAATACATACGAAGGATCAAATTGCGGTTTTGCTTATTATTTTTATTCAATTGCAGCAAATATACCAAATTCACAGAAATTGAAACAATTTAAAAATATTGAATCCACTACGGTCACTCCTATTTTGGATCGGAGTATTGCGCTTAAGTTGTTTAAATGACCTAAAGATGCAGTCAATAGTTTCATCTTTTGAATTTATTCCCTAGTCTCAAATTAGTATTAAGGCGTATTATTCTCCGTGCTTTGTCGAAGCTTATAATCGTTCAGAGATTACTACAACTGAAGAAATAGCCTTGCTTTCTCGTACTCCAATGAAGAAGGAAGGTATCGTTGAAAGTTCTTGAACTGAGATTATTCATTAGTGATGTATGGATCCATTTGGAAATAGAAATACTCAAAAATCTGTCCTTGAATGTGTCATATCGTCAGCAATGAGTTCTAAAAAGAAAATTTTATTCGTGCGATATCATTCATTCCACGAGATGCATTCAGAATTCAAGAAATTAGAATCCTATCTATAGTTACTGCAATCTGTGCTGACTCATAAAATGAAGAAAGGTTCTGCTTGGCAACGTCCGAGTACAAATGCAATCCCACCATAGAATTTTAGGATATTTTTTAACACGAACAATTTCTAAAGTCAGTATGAATTTGTTGTCCTCACACAGCGATGGATGCGTTTAAAAACACATATACGAACCTGAGAGAAAAAATGCGCTTCTATATCATTGTGGATGAATAGATTTTCATATATCTTGGCTATTTTTAATCAATTTTGTAGCAAAGAGAAAGGTCATTTAGTAGAAGGGACAATTTGATCCGCTATCCACTACTCCTTGCCCTCCAATTTGTGTTAGCATACGTCTAAAATATGCATCTTCCATCGCAATCTTTGGCACGTGCTCAAACAACTTGGGAAGTCAAATTTTTTGCATTACTCAACAACTTAGCGATCTATACCTCATTCGAAATCAAAATTCAGAGCTATCACGCGAGTCCAAATATTTCAAATTCTCTAGCATTTGAGGCACAACATATAGCAAAGTCGGATGCGAAACGTAGCGAGAAACTTCTTACGAAACTAGAATGTTCAGATCAATATTTTTACTCTTCTATGTTCCTATGTATGCATGAATTTATGAAAAATTCTATTGAATCAGCCTATTGAGTTCAATAATTTGTTCATCCGACAGAAATAGGTATGAAAATATAGTGGATGCTGAGTCGTTTTTAATTTTGCATCTGTACTTGGTATCAAGCTGGGAAAAAGCAATTGATGATTTTGAATCATTCAATTTATATTGTTCATCGGCGATAATTCGAAGATTTGTTTCACTAGATTAAACCACTAAAACTATCGAATCTTGCTGGAAATAGCAATCATATTTCTAAATATATACCGATTTGGGAGATATAATAGAAAAGAAATCAAGTAACGGTACGATTGGGTATAAAATCTGCGATCCTCTAACTATTAAATATTTTGAAACGTAAAATATTCCTTCTATGAGCGGCATTTTGAGAATTTGTAATATTCGTTGAAGAATGGATCTATTTGTGATACTTTATTATGACACTCAAGAGATCAATGCGTAACTTTGATTACTCGAGAATTACGAGATCAATTACCTGATTTATCTTGAAATTATCGTCATGAAACAAAATCAACTCTTGTAGCCCGATCCTTTAGAACTACACACAATTAATACATATGCTGATGCTGAACAATTCCTGACTCATTTTTCGTACGTGATATGCCATGATACTATGGCGCTGTCTCGGCAAAAAGATCGTATTTCTGTCCTCATCTCGAAGAAAATGATTCTTGTGAAGCGATTCTTCATTTGTTTTGACTTTCTGGTCTTTAAGCAGCAGCGTTCTAAATTGTTACATGGATTGGCCTCCTCACCATTGCATTCGTATAAACGTTACTTTATCACACGACCTCAACTCTACTTGATCATTACGTTCATAATTGAAGTAGGAAGGATGCATTTATTGAGCTTGAGTACACACAAAGATTCAAACCAATCCTCTACCTCATATTTTGATAGAAAATATTTAGGGAAAGTGGTTTTCAGAGGCTTCGCTGCAATATTTTATTCGTTTCTCTTAATCACGAGGAATCAATAACAATAATTCAGCTCATGATGCCTTGTTTTTCTGGGCTCCCTTCATTTTTTTGAGCCAATATACTCTCATTAGATTGAACTATGAGAAAATTTTATCCCAGTCAGTAGAAACATAACCAGAAAACAAAATAGTCTCCTGCTGAGAATAATTAAAAGAAGCTTCAAAATATTTCTGAAAACTAATAAATAATAATGCAAAGTAGTAGAAATATGTTAAATTTTGCCTGATGCAGAAGGAGAACCGTCGAGTAAGGTAATCACAACCTTTTCCAGCGGTTCCGATTATGTAAGATGGCATCTCTAAAACATAATTTCAGCCTACAGCTACGCAGACTTAGTACTAATCTTTTGTTGCTTGTTTTGAACGGGAAAGAGCGGAGGTGACAAATGAAGTGTTAATCCTCGATGTTTACTCAATTCAGTGTTCATTTTTCGTCTTGCATGTCTAGATAGCGATAACAGCGCTAGACATCGATTCGATTTCTTCATTGCTTTTGAAAGATTCTAGCTCATTTGACTGTTGCTTTTTCACAGGAGGTTTACTCACTTCACATAGTTTACTGATAAATTAGCTGTCTTTAAATTAAGTATATTCCATTTGCAGCTTAGATTCCTTCCCCAGGTAGTAAAATATAAATTAAATTATGCAAAAATTTATGCTTAGTACAGAGTGTTCAAAAAACGCCGATGTTGAAATGCGAATTAGTTCTGATTTTCTGCAAAGGTTGAGTACTCAACCAGCTATCTATCAAGCATATATTACAGTTGTATCGTTTTTCTAATTCTACACGAATGAACCATGAATAAGATTTCTGTCGTAAAAATTTTTGAAACAATTGGCGATTTAAACTTGTAGCAGTCTCTATTTATTGCTTGACGCATGAGTTGTAAGTAAGAAGTCAAATCTAAAATCAAAGCTTGCAATATCTGTGTATTCTCATTTCCATACCTTTCGAATTTCATGCTTCATAAAATTCATTCAGGTACGCACTATGGTCCTTCGGATAGCAATACTTTTGAGTATGATGCTGTCGTTGAACTTGAGATTTGGAGCAAGACGACAACCAGCGCTCCAATTCAGTACTTACTCGTCATAATTCCAGTGCTTTCAAATGGTATTATATGGATCGATGCTGAATCTGATATCTTCCGCAAACATTACTTCATAGGTAAAATTGTCGTTGCCCTATAGAATTTTACGGGTTGATTTTTGGATGTTTCATGAAGGCAGTAAAAATTTAAGACAAAATAAAATGAACGACACCAATCGAAATCAATAGCAACTGAGAAATTCAATCTGCTCGATAAGCAAAGGCTAGGGGCTGATGAACAAGTCTAAGTTCCGATAAGATCGATTACTCGTCATATAGCCTGCAGCTGTAATTTTATAGGACAATGTTTTTTAAATATTCTTTGCATTTAATCATCGTACAAAAAATCGAAGTTTTTCATGCTCGCTATTACAGCGTTCTTTCCGAAATTATTTTTAATCAAAATTATGAATTCACCGAAATCCCTGTAAATGTTTCCTTCATATCTTTAGTATCCTGTACATATGCTTGTTCTATGGTACATAGCATCAGCGTTTCGAAAAAGAACTGCGAAATCGGAGAACGGTATGTTCGATTTACCCAATTGTTCCTCGCTAGTGTTGAATACCGACAATATTGTATGGCATCAATTGACAGAAGCTTCGTCGTATTCAGTCGACTTTATCGCTATCGTCATTACCTTGTTTTTGTGTCTTCAGAATGATTAGAGAGTGCTAAGCTTGAAACTGCTCTCATTTTCGGAAAATATTATTTCACTGCATAGATATCGGCCCTAGTCTTTGAAAGATTCGACGCATCGTTTGAGAAAGAAGCCAAATAATGCAGGTGTGCGTCGTATTGATCTATCTTCTGAGAAAAACAATTGTCAAGTTGTCTTTTCAGTACGAACGCTAATTTGACGCCCAATTTTCCAACAAAGCTTCATCACAATTTTAGCTTGTTCCTCTAAATAATAATCTATTCAGTCTGCGAATGCGACTTATTGGTCTTGCGCCGAATCAATGACGGTTAGAACAAAATCATGTTGATGTTCCCGTTTGTGTGCTTTAGGAAAACTACAATACACCCTTTCAATTGCTGAGGTAGGACAATTAGTTCATTTCAGCCAACTATTAAGTTAGTTTTCCTATCCACAGAAAGTGCGTCGGCTAAAATATTAGTCTAGGCTTCGATGATGGTTAAAAAACGTTTCATCCATGCCCTGAGTTATCATAGCGATTCTAAAAAATTCTATAACCAGCTTCACATCAATAAATACAGTGAAAGAAGGTGACATCAGATGAAAAATCACGAAGTAAAATATATTTTGTTACCAAACAAAGGAACAACAGCAAAAACGGCTGGAAAATCATAATAAATCATAACAACCAGAGACATGGAAAGCAATTCAATAACCCCTCGAAAATTTTGACCCTTCACAAATCCACACGAAAATTGGTGCCTTTGTAGAACACTCCGCGGATTCAATAGTACTCTTTCCATTATTTTCTATATCTAGTACTTGAGTAGACATAAAACATCCAGTTTTGTAGAACTTCTGTCCAATGCATTTTCCCGTTATCAATTCAATCATGCCCTCTATTTGGTAGTTTTTACTAGAAATTTTTTCACTTTAGATCAGGCTTGAATCGCATTTAAGATTTCACGGGCTCGTTCTGCTGGATGAAATGTCTATTTGGAGTTCTAAATTAAGTGAGGCGCAAACTCGATAAATCAATAGAAAAGATTGATATAAATTCATGAATTCAATTGAAAATATTAGCTCCATTTCAACTACAAGCAATTTGGCAACCAGCTAAGCTCTTCTATTACAATTTGCAAAATCATGTAAATTCCATATTTTCTTCTACTTGCAAGGATTGCACATTACTATCTTCGTGATCTGACAGTGAGTAAGTGTTTCGCTAAATCAACAAACAACTGGCTCAAATAGGGGTTTATATTTTGGAACAAATGTCCGAAAAATCATTGCATTAAAGAGTAGAGTAGACTATGAAGCATTTAAAAGATGTGCTTCTGACGATCTGGGGTTTTGTGAGAGCAATCTAGATTAATAAGAACGGGGAGTTAATGATAGCATCAAACTCTTGATAAAAAATCTCTCCAGACTCGATCCGTTCCATATCTAACTGCCCTCGATGCATTCTGCATGCTACATCAGTAACTATAAGATGATAATACAATAATAAATACGAACTTGAGCTGAAGAAGCGCTCTACAATGAACTAAAAATCAAAATGGTGGACATGAATGAATTACTGATTTCTGAATGGAATTCTTTCGAAATCTCAGTTAAGCCTGTATATATCATTCTAAAAATTGGCCAAAAATGAGAATTCATTCAATTCCGAAAATGTACAACTAGTAAGCTTGTTTTCATGTACGAAAGAATCTTTTGTGTGCAACCCACTTCTTACCCGTTAGTCTATTCTTTTGCATCTCCATCACCCTAGTGAGCTCGCTTTCACTCGACAGTATTCACTCGTCACATCTATCTATAAATTCGAAAGCAGATACTTCATGTTCAAGCCATTCAACATGCCAATCCAGTGCGTAAAAAGAGTAATTTGAGTCAATTTACAAAGTTCTCCAAGTACTTACATAATAGCATTTTTAACGCAGATTTTTCTGGTAAATGTTCATGTCGCAAACAAGGGTTCTGTTATGATAGAAACAAAATGGTAAGCAACATCCGGTCGTCTCGTACAGAATGTTCTACTCGTGTTTGTCCAACTGGTGTTTTGTTTTACAGTTTGGGAAGTGGAGCTTACTGCTGTAACTGTATTCTGGGACAATTCTCTCATTTGGAATGCGATTCAAAGCCATCTCAAACACCTAAGCTCGCACCGCCTTCCGAACCGAAAAGTTGCGATTCTTCTCGGTCAGGTTCATCAACGTGTAAATCAATGAATTATAACGAATACACAATATTTAACGATTGAAGAAGAAGGGATGAAAGATGTAAATGTGAATGCTGCAATGGAGTAAGACGAGCAAAAATGGTTTCCGCCAGCGAGAACTATGACTAACTTGCGTAATCATCAATATTCTCGCTAATGAAAATCGCCTGCCTGCGATTACGACTCTGATAGGTCAAGATTTACTATTGGAAGAAAATACTGCCAGTGCGAAGGAGCGGTAGATCCGATCCTGATTGTGTTGATACATTGTGGTTAAAGAAAAATGGCCATTCAAAGGGAATTTTGCAGAAGAAAAGAATTGGAAAAGTTCTTTGTACGCCAGGGCTCCCTTGTGGAACGCCAGGTCACGTGCTTCGTGTTTGCAAGAAAGGAAATCAATGCGAATTAGCTACGTACAAAGCCTTGTGCTCAACGCAATTCGAAAGTAGATCAACAATGAAGGATGTTTCTGGATAACGTATTGCCTATTACTGGACGAAGGTTTCAGTTTTTTCAAAGGTAGAATCAGAAACCATTCACTTCTCGACCTTGAGTGTACAGGGGGGTGGCCAAAATTCTATCAACCCTAGTTTGGAGTACGGTTCGTAATTACTAAACAGGGCCAAATTCAAGGAAAATTTAGGGTTTCGCCTTGCTCAGCTCTGATCAAAGTGTTCGAGAAAATGAGCTTTGGAGGCACCAAAAAAATATCTGATGCCATCGTAGAGCGCTAATCTCGAAAGAAGTGCATTATAAGTCTGCTTGTAGGCGGAGATGTTTCTCTATTGCTTCACAAAATATTTTGTTGACACGAATTTCATTCAATCGCGACTGCGAACTTTCGTACTTCAGTAACTCGCCTAAATTCGTATGAACACTCGTTACCAATGCAGAACTGCAATAAAAAGGCTCTTTTTAAGGGCATCTGGGCCCCTGGAAAAATTTCAATACACAGACCAGATACTAGGTTAGATTCTCTACAGATCTAGCACTCACTGAAGAACTGAAATATTTTTTGTCGTCTCAGAAGCTCATTCTCTTGAACACTTTGATCAGAGCTTTGCAAGGCGAAACCCTAAATTTTCCTTGAATTTGGCCTTGGTTAGTCATTACGAACGGTACTGCAAACTAGGGTTGATAGAATTTCGGCCACCCCCCTGTACGTGAGGAAACAAAGAAATTATCTCTGAGCTATTTGATTGCGAACATTGCGCGGAAGATAGCAGACAGTGGCTTCGGCGCTGTAATTGATTCAATTATTTTGCCTGCACTAGACATTGCTAAAAAGGGCTCGCTTCATACGGCCCAAGTTTGTGTCTATGATTTTACTTCGAGCTAACTACTTATAGTAAGGTTAATTATATGGAGATTTATTTTTTGTAAATAAAGAAACAACTTTAATTTATATTGTTTGCTACTAACAATAATTTAAAAGAAAGCTTTTCAATTCGCTTGGCAATAACCAAACTAATAAAAATGAGAAATTAGACATAAAGACGATGTCACCCTGTCTTGTAACCATCCATTCGTACCAAACAAAGGAACAGGATTAGTTAAAAGCAAGGAAACTATTCAACTACAATCGAACCAGACCGACGGAGAGAGGTGCCGAAATTTCCGTTTGAATGTTAGCTACGTAGTTCAATAGCAAAAGTTTCCTACAATGAGTTGAAAATCAACGCCGAGGACGGAAGCGAGTTAGTGATTGTCTAACTGTAAACGAGTATATCAACAGTAAAACCTTGGTTGAGTCAACAAGCAGTAATCTAACAAAAGACCCGTAAAAACCTAGCTTTTAATTTCACATGGAAAATTAAGAACAATCTTTTCGATCCAGGAAATGATATTGCAGCACTACTTCGGCTTCTCTGCATTTGAATGAGAACCACGTTGCGCTAAACTCGCGGAGGCGAAACATCTCACGTATTGAGCACAGTACAGGAATATCTGGGAATAGGACTGTTCCAAACCCAATTTCAAGCAAAGTCTCGATTATCAGCTTCAAGAACTCAAGTTTCGCGAAAGAAAGCTATCGAAACGTTACTGCAGATTCCCGTGCGATGCTGAGGAGCAGGCTGGGCATTTAGACTGCAATACTTAAGCAAAAGGTGTATGAGTGGTCGGCATGTAGAAACTCTCGAGCTCAACGAAAGAAGCGAACAAGTCACCGAAAGTGGACGCACTACTTAGGGTACCAGTGTCGTGGCTTATGATATGGATGCAGTATCCTGCTATTGGGTGGCTCTTGTACCCTACTTGCTTACACACCGCATACCACAGTGCAATATCATGTTCCACAGGGGGGAGAGCAATCAAAGTGCGGTTCGCGGAAACCCTCGCGACGGGTCGGTACGCGCACCCTAAAAATTGCCATCGGCACCCCTCGTCGGCTGCACAATACCCTTCAAGCAAGTTGTTGCTACGCTTTACTGTGAGAGGTTACGCAACCAGCATGAACAACAATTCCGCCGGTGCGGGCGTACAGCGCACGAGCGAGCCGACGGCCGAGGAGGTGAAAGCGCGCTTGCTGGATATGCTCGAGGAGTGCGATTTGTGGCAGATGACGCGCCGCGTGTTGCAGCGCGACCTGGCCGAGCATTTCGGCATCCGCAAGAGGCAGCTGTCCGCGTTCAAGCCGATGATCAAGGAGACCATCCGAGACTTCTGCGTGGGCAAGCTGCATGACGGTGAGAGTGGCGCCGGCGCCGCCGGCGGTGGGGACGAGGTTGAAAGCAGCTACAACGGCAGCGGTGAATTCGGAAACGGGGCTACAGGCACGGAGAGTTCCACTGTTATGGACTACGTAGATGAAGAGGTCATGGAGGAGAGCCTCGAAGAGGACGACTATGTGTCGCCGGATGACACTCGCAGCGACAAGGACTACGAGGCGGAGGAGATGGACGAGGAAGACTCGGATGAAGAAGTGTCACGGGAAGTGCCCGTTCAGAGGGAACTGCGCAGAAGTCTACGGAGACCGAAGCCCAGCGAAGACGAGGTTAATCCTCATGACAAACGTCACCGTCGCGTGTACCTGAATGCGTTCGAGCGGGGGATGATTCTAGCGGAAGAACTGTCCGAGTTCATGGGCGAGTTGGTGCAATCGCGCACCAACTGCATGAAGCGCGTGCATGCCTACGTTAAGGAGCATGACTTGAGGGACAGGAATGATCGGCAGGTTGTGATTTGTGACGATACACTGCGCAAGCTATTCAAGGTGGACCAGTTCTCGAACATGGGCCTCACCAAGCTTCTCACAGACTTATTGTACAAGCCGGAGGAGGTTGGCGACAATCGTTACGACGAGCTGCTGAAAGAATGCGACGAGAAAGAACTCGCTTCGAAGCTGCAGCGAATCGAGAAAGACAAGCGCTTGGGCAGGAGAAGACGCCGGTACTCGCGACGTGCCGACCGGGACAAAAGCGACACGGAAAGGAAGCGTCCGCGGAAGAAGCCAATTGGAATCCATGCGCATCGCAGGTTAGCGCCCGCCTTGGCTGAAGTATGTGGTGCGACTGTGATGTCGCGCCAGGACGCGGTGCGGAAGATCTGGGAGTATATTCGCGAGAATAATCTCAAAGTCAAGGCGGGGATCAAGCTGGACGACAAGCTGAAGGCGGTCTTCGGGAACAAGGAGATGATCTCGAATCTGGAAATCTTCAAGCGCTTGGACACGAACTTTGTCAAGTCGTGATTCCTAGGCTACGTCTAATGGGGAGTACTTCATGCACCCTCTTCATGGCCATCATATCAACAATCGGGAGAGACTCGCATCTCGTCCGCAAACCAAGCCCGCTCAGGAGGTAATTGCGCCTTGTCAAGTTCTTGACTTGCCGAGGTTGTAATTCGAGCAGAGGCTGAAATCCTCGAGTGCCATAACAATCGTTTCTGAAGAACATAGCACTCGGTTGTGCTCTACAGCTGTATCGATTCTAAGAAACTGTAAAAAAAGTGTAGTCTTGTCTGTAGCATCGAAACTGCATGGCAGTTGTCTAGTTTGATAGAATGCGAGCAGGACGCTACAGTCCAACAGTCCTATCAGCCACATCTTTGAATCCGCTCGAGATTCTTCAGCATTCTCAGGAATCGACGTGTAGGATGAGAACTGATGAGCTAGACTACTTTCAGTTTCGCTTGTAATACAGGCTGCACTGATTGTAAAGAAATGCGTGGTTCCTACAAGTCTGAGCCAGATGGGATAAATGGCCAAATGAGCAATTTCGATGGTCTCTCATGAGTTCTACAGACTGGAGATGAAAACGAAGTAGACGAACTGATCGTTGGTGCGGATGTTCTTTCGCATCTCCGATTCGGCATCCTACCATTGAGTCCGGCAATGCAGATAGTAAATCCACGTTTCAAGTAGGTTGTTCAATCATGTACTGCTACTCCATTATTGAAGTGAATGTTCAGTGTTTTCGTAGAAAAGCTTCAGGTATCTGTTGCTTAGCACAGTTGTACAAACACTTTGTACTTCGTAAAACAGTTCGCTGATGTGAATCAACTTCTTCCAGTTGTCTTGAGAAACCGACGTGTCTCTTTTCTCTCTCCGGTGGGTGCTGGTTCAGCTGAACTGCACTGCAACACAGTAGCTTCCTCGAAAGTACATACAGCAGGTGTTCTACGAGTAAATGAAGGCGCAAATGTGGTTCTCTAATTAGGGTAGGAGCACGTGGCATTTGCAAGCAACTGAGGGTAATCTCGCTCAAACATGTACGGTACAATCAATGGAATCTGAGGGCTGCAATGGAACTTACACGAGCATCATACATCACTGGTGTCAATATGAAACATTTTGTAGACAACCTGTAGTGCTCGTTGATGTCTCCGTATCCCTTTTAACCGAATGACGCGTGATGTTCAACTCTCAAATAGTGCAGCAATGTGGTCTACAGAAATACATTCTAGAAGCGTGTAACATCCTGAACCGTTGAGCGCTGAGTCAGATAGAAGGGGTGAAGTCAGGCCTCTTCAGTAGCTGAATTTGTTTGCGAGTGAGCTTAGGTAGAACGAAGGTAAGTAGCATTCAACTGTTAAAAAATGGTTGTACTTGCAGTTCTGGCTTTACTAGTATGCACATGTAGTGCCTTCGAGCTACACTCAGGGCTCGAGAACTAATGAAAGCTTCAGTATCCTTGAAAACTAAACGAACTTCTGCTGATTGTTCAAATGCTCTCAAGTGTAAGCTGTACGTTCTGCCAGTCTGAGCTATAATACAGTGCTCCTGTTTCAATGCACTGCTGAAGTTTTAAATCATCAATTGCTATTGCACTTGTAGACACTCCACTTTTTGAGAAACAGTGTAGTCGTAATGAACTGGAGCTACTCTATGCTGTATGATAGGATGTGCTGCCAAAGCTTGGAAGTGGTTCCATACAATCGACGAAGAAATACGCTTCAATATTTGTTCCACATTTGCCATTCATTAACACACTAACGGGTTTGTACTTCTAAATCTTCATTCTGATAACTAAATCATGAACTCTCGGGAACTGACAATTGGTATTCGAACCGCTATCTACAGCAGTTTGCTTACTGAAGCAAACAACAAAAAGTTAAAGCTAAGGAAACATATTGCAAAAAGTTCGGCATATCACCACAAACAGTAGCGAAGTTGAGTGGAAGTAGGTTGGAATCCGTGACTTCGACTCTGCCAAGTGCTGCAACAGCAAGCTCAGACGTAAATCTAAATCGTATTCTAAAAGCATCGCAAGAAACATACTTCCTGCGTTCTAGTTTCACTGGCCGATTCATCAAATTCGGTCGCGAAACAAATTTGCTATACGTCCAGCTTCGTCTACTCATGCCGTGACTACCTTAGCTCCTTAGAACTCCGTAGAATATTTGATTGATTAGCTTTGTTCAAAATCCTTCAGGTGCCACACGACTTGGCAGAGATGAAAATTCTAGTTTTAACTTTTAAAGCCTACACCAACTAACGAAGTTGGGTGCACTTAGCAATGTTGTTCAATCCTATCTTGTTTTGATTTTTTGTTCCCTTTTACTACAGAAGGTTGCCATGAACACGCGCGGAGGTCAAGTCAAAATATGTAACAAAATAGGAGACGAATAAAAAACAAGCAGAACTGTTCTCCCTCGTCCCGCATGGTTCAAGACTCAATTTCGAGAGGTCTGCAGATGAGGTCACTCTGCGTCTATCGCACAGATATTTAATCTGTGGGCGGGAAAGCGTACAAGAATCAACGAATAGTAATAAAGGACTACGATCGCCGGCAACTGCAATTAGGCACAAGCTTGTGTTTTCGAAGGACACAGGAAGTGTTTCGTCCAACAAATGGCTGTAGCTCTGTGTGACTGCTGACACAACGGTGTTGTTTGACGTATACTTTAGGTTGTGTGTTGGAAATGATGCGCTGACCATTTTCTTATGAAATATTCCAATTACGAAAGGAAGTATCATAAATCGCAATAGACTGAAGTGAAGTCAAGAACCCATAAAGTCCATAGAATTTATGCGTTTCTGATACACGTTTATCTTACACTACGAAACTAGATCAAGTCAAAACGTCAAAAACGCGCCAAGCTATTGTAGCATCATATTTTAGTGGAAACTTCTTACTAGTCCAGCACTGTCTGCTTCAGTTTCGCGCCGCTCTACCGACTAAGTATAATATCGGGGCATTACTGCAGTAGTTTCAAGAATACAGTATTGTTTGAGATATCGTTCAATAGTTCTGGTCACCACAAAGACACTGATGCCTCTAAATTCTCCCTAGAAAAGCTGCGCGAGGCAACAGCATATGCTGAATTCAATTTCCATGACTACTGCGGCTCTCTAAATCCAGGCAGCAGAGACCTTTTAAGAATCGAATCTGCCTGAAAAAGGCTACTGTAAGGCATACTGTGGCTATTCACACGGGATTCATAGTCGGCAGCGAGGTACGGATTCGGCAGTCTTCCGATTTTGAATTCTCTGAATTATTGGCTTCACATGGACTCTTCCTGAACGGTAAATATGTCACAAGATCGTATTCTTCAAAAAATAATGCCTCCTACTCTTTCACCTCTATGTCTGTTTGCAGCATATCCACCTACACCGAAACGGCACTACTTTCAGTTGTGTATAAGTTTCGACTTGGCCAAGCCCTTGAAATTTTTCAAAGATGCATCGCTCTTGCTCCAATCGAGTGGAGCATCTCAAGAGTCGATCAACAGAAGGAACAGTGCTAAAATTGTGGCCTTTCGGACAAGCCGAATGAGTACATAAAATTTCAATAACTACATCCGGGCCGATACTTTCACACCCAATCAAGGGAGCGATGCGTCAGTAGTCTTAAACTTCCAGGTTACTTCTCTCGACAAATCATGGCTCAGCCAAATTCACCTTCAAGTTGACGAGATGTATCTGTTACGCCGGGCCGGTAACGGACAGGAACGTATCTCCATAGACTCATGGCTCGTTCCGTCAGCACTAATTCGTCATCGCAACACGATTCGATCAATCATTCCGTTGCAGAAAGCGGCACTAGGTCAGTATAAATTTGGACCGCGATAGATCCCAGAGCACACCGAAGCACACCAGCGAACACACACACACAACCACGCTATCGCATCAACTCAAATCTCTACCACAACTCTCAATTCTCTCACCCCACCCAACCCGTAACAAAATGAAAGGTTGTCCAGTGCTGAGGGCGTTCCGTCAGAAGCGCGCCATTCTGCATCTGCTGATCGTGCTATTCGCCGCCGGCCATATCGGCTCCGCTGCACGCACTTGCGTTTTGTCAACCTGTTTCACCCGTCTCAAGGTGTTGATCGCATTCGCCGCCGCCGGCGCCCTCGTCTCCTTGATCGTGTCCGCCTGTCTTTTTGCCAATATCCACGCGGTTGGCAAGTACGAGTGGATCATCGACTTGATCTTGATCCCTATCTGGGCCGCCGCCGTCGGACTGACCATGTATGTGATCGAGCTCTTCACACCACTCGCATCACCACTTATCGCATTCGCATGGCTGGGTCTATCGCTTGTTGTCATCGCCACGATGGCCGCTCTGTTCGGCTGGGATGGCCCTCTCGCTGTGAGCGGCATGCCTTATCACGCGAGCCACCCCAATCATGCGGAAACCGACGCGCCGATGCAGCCACCTCCGAATCACGACGAAGAATCCGCACCCTATGTCCCTACCGCAAGCATCTGATGGCTTGCTACTCACCGTTAACACCCGTTTTTCGATAATGCATTGAGATTGAGACTACTACCCTAAGCCCATACCCAATCTCCAATAAATGACATGCTTTTAACATCAATCCTCGAGTCAAACCTTTTGCAACACGATAGTGCGAAAAATGTAAGGAAGCTATGGAAACAGAATCGACTGCAGTTGAATTATTTCAACACCGGAGCTGTAACCGTAGCAGATTGATCAGAACTTCCGTAACTCGAGCCAAAAAGATCAATAAATCCAAAAATAGAGAGTTGCAGCTCGTCACATTGCAAATCAATTTCATCTCGCTGCGTGAATACGAGCGAAAGTATGACACGGCTAGCATTGATCTTGTACTACACATTACTCTACGCTAAGCTTAACGTCCCTAACGATAGTTCCGAACGTACATAGTCCTGCACAGCGAGCACAAAGTTGGAAGGTTGATCGTTAGGTCGCCTATACATTCAAACGCACATCCATCGGACCACTCGTCATTACCGAGTCGCAATGCGACGAGTATTGTACCTAATATCTTCTCTCACTGCACCGCTTTCACGTCATTCAAACCGCAACTACTTGTAGTACATCTGTTTCTCGCAATAGCTTAGGTCATCACTGCTCGTTTCGGGGCCACGAACAAATCGATCCGGCCCACTGCTGCGCCACCCTCCTCTACTTAAGCGCGTTCCAGGTGCCACCTTCACACAACACACACAGCACCACTTCTACTCTACACACGCACCGAGCACTGCAACCACGTCAAGATGATGGCTCCCACGAACGTACGCCACTTCCGCATCATGCGATCATTTCTGCACTTCTTCGTCGTGCTGTTCGGCGTGGGCTACATCTCGAGCGCGGCACGGACGTGCGTGCGGGGGGTGTGCCACGCGCGGCTGATCTCGATGCTGGCCATCAGCGGTGCGGGCACGCTGGTGTCGGTGGCGCTGGTGATCGCGCTGCTGCTCAACGTGAACATCATCGCGACGTACGAGTGGGTGGTGGACATCCTGCTGGTCGCCGCCTGGGCGGCCGTCACCGGGCTCACGATGTTCGTAGCCGAGACGCTGGCCACGCCGCTCGCGCCGCCGCTCATCGCCTTCACGTGGTGCGCGCTCACGCTGGTACTGATTACGCTGGCCATCGCGACGTTCGGCTGCGACGGCCCGGCGTGCTGCAACCACAACGGCGGCATGGCCATCGACCACACGCTCTACAACCACATGGCGGGCTTGGCCTCCGCCGCCGCTGAACACGCCGGCGGTCCGGCGCACTCGCACTCCGACGGCACAACCGAGGAGACCGAGCGCGACGCCACGCCCGAGCTCGCCTACATCCCTCACACCGAAAGCGCCAGCGCGCAAGCGAGTGAGAACGTTTAGGCGATGTGCTCCCCACACTCCCCCAACCCCGTACAACAAGTGCGAGGACCCTCTTTCGACGGGTCTAGCGCAGAAATGAGAAGCTCGAAACCAAGTGATCACATCAATAAAATTAACTGAACTCATTCTATCCTCCATAGCTGTCACCCGCAGCACACCGCGCCTTGTTCCCCCTTTTCTACCGCGTTGAGTTGCGCTTGGTGATAATGGAACTGTCGCCCCTACCACCACGCTGGTTCGCCGCTCTACTCGTTGTGAGCAGTCACCAGACGGCCGTTACTACCGAGCTCTGTTCGACCCAAGAGTGAAGCGCTGGTGTCTCGCTCTACTTCTACGAGGCTAAGCAATCATGCGAATAAACGATGACCGAAGGCAACAAATATACTGTCTGCCACACAGCAAGTCAATTCATTGAATTTTTACATATTAACTGCCCAATTTTTACGTTCTGCTTTGAGTCGAATCGTATTTCGTAATGCTAGGAACAGGAAAAATGACAGCTGCAGTCAACTACGTGTGTACAAGTTTGGGAATGCGAAGGGCAAGGACCGTGGTACTGCTGGGGAAGGTAGAGAACGCAGTCGGAGAACAGACGACTAGATTTGAGGAGACGGCAGAAATTCCGGAAAACTGTGCAAGTCAAAACTCGAAGATACACGGCCCAACCGTGGCTCAGTAACGGGTTACTGGTGCGGCACTAGGCAGCAAGTTCCATATGGCGGCGGCAAGAGGAAACTGCTATAGAAAGTGGTCCTCGGTTGCGGTAGTTCATCTCGCAAATTTGGAGCCAATTCGTAACACGTCTCCAAATTACGATGGCGCACTGTACACCCGCCGCTGTTGTAATGGCGATAGGTGAAACAGCAGCAGATTCTAGCTGAGTAGTAGTGGCGCACTACAGCAACCAGCACTGCAGGCGCGCCCGAACATCGCGCAGTGGTCGCAATGCCAAGGTTCCACTATAACCAACGAACAACACAACTAATGTGAATTCGGTGTACAGTAGTCGAAATGTGCGTACGTGCAAGGCGGGCGCATTGAACGTTGGAACATTATCGGGGTCCACTACAGTACCCGCCTTGTGCACACCGCCTCAACTGCAGCAACTCGAGCTGTCGCGACATGCGTTGAGCACTTGAACAAATGCCTGGCTCACCAGCGTTCAGCGCGCGAAGCAACGGCACCCAGCAGAGTGCCAGGTGTGGTGTCCAGCAACGAAGCGGCGGAAATAACAAGGAAAACAAAAAGCAAACGTAATCAAACGACCGTTACAGGAGAAATCTAGGTGTGCAAAAAGTGCATTACAGCGTACTCGCCACGTGCGGCTCCCCATTCCTACTCACCCCTGCCCTGCGAACAGGACGAATCCCACCCAAGATGGCGATGAAGAAGCATGTGTGGTTCGGGGCGTGTTTCCTGGTGATGTCGACGGCGGGCGCGCTGCTGCTGACGTGGTCCATCTGGTGGCTGGCCGTGGTGGGGCCTTCGGTGCCAGCGCGGCGGCCGTTCTTCGCGCCGGCGCAGGAGGTGCCGGCGCTGGTGGCGGGGTCGAGCAGTGCGACGAAGGGGACGCCGGTCGTGTTCCGGGACGTGCTGGCGGGGGGATGGCCGACGTCGAACAGCGTGGTGCGCGTGGTGGCGGCGGCGCTGGCGGTGTGCGCGTCGTTCAGCTTCGCGTTCGTGGCGACGCTGGCGCGGGAGCGGACGACGCGGGTGCTGTTCGGTGCGGTGCTGGGGCTGACGGCGCTGACGGCGGCTGCGGCGTTCGCGCTGGACATGGTGGCTCTGATCCGCACGACGCTGGAGTGCAACATGGGCAAGTGCGAGACGAACGTGCCGCGCGTGCTGCTGCAGGACGCGACGCTGCGCTGCATCTGCTCGCCCGACGGGTGGTTCTGGGTGACGCTGACGGTGGACTTCGTGCTGATGGCGTCGGCGGTGGCGTGCCTCGCGCTGACCCTGCGCCCGTTGCTAGCGAAACGTGAGGCTTACAACTAAACTTTATTCCGGTTCTACGATCGAGAAGATGCCCGCCGAGTTGATGCTCGAGCAGTAGTGCTCCGCCAGCTCCTGGTGGAACACCGCCACCACGCCCTTCCCGTGGTTGTGCGCCTCCTCCATCGCCATGCTCGCGCGCGAGAACGACAGCCCCTGCACCACCTTCAGCAGCACCTGGATCACCCGCGACTTGGTGTTGAACGGGTCGTTCAGGATGCACAGCCGGTACATCTTGGGCGTCTTCGTCTTGCGCTCGGTCTTCGGAGCCACCTTCACCACGCGCTCCGTCTTCGGCGGCGCCGCTATCATCCGCGTCCGCATCCTGTGCGCCGCCACCCCGTCCCCACCCCCGCGGCGCCGCTCCACCCCGCGCAACGACGCCGGCGCATAGACGAAACCCATCTTCCCCGCCGTGGGTGCACGCGTGCGCAGCTCAGCTTGTGGTCCTGGTAAACGTAGAAGTGTAGACGCAGAACCCTTATTGGGCGCGGTGATCAAAATGACGAGCAGTGGTGCAGTGTGTAGCCGAATAAAATCTCGGCGCCATCTCGCAGCGGCGCCATTTATGCGCGCGTTTGCGGCGTTTGACGCGCAATTGCAAGTAGGCGTAGGGCGCTACGCAACCAATTCATCGTCTCTGCTGCAGATTCATTCCGTCCGATGCACGAATCAGCCTTCGCATTGCGCGCTGTAGAAACCGTGCAATTGGTACGGTACACCACATAACTTATTCGTCCATCAACAAACATGCTCAGAACTCTGCAGGCAACGAGTTTACTCGTCCCGATGCAAGCTTCAGAATTACGATAGTGCCCATATCGATATGAGCGCACACTAGCTCTCCTTCACACCTCGCGTCGCATCACAAAAGTCGAAATCCGATTCGTGCGAAGAAGATTCGTCTCGACTCATTTTTCAAACAGTTCCATTGACCAAACGCCAACATCAAAGTATTCAAACGGTACTCAAACCCAAGCCACCATTGCCACCACGCCTCAGGCGGCGCCAAGTTTTGCTACCTCGAGGACGACCTCAACCGCAATGAGAGCCAGTATCGCACGTTCCACGCGGTTGCTGGCCTGCGCGCGGATCTCGCCGTTGACCATGTCGAGCGCGTCGCGGATGACGGCGACGCGTGCGTCGAGGACGTGGGCGCGCTGGCGGAGCTCGACGGCGTTGGCGGCGTCTGCGTAGAGGGGCTCGAGGTCGGGGTTGGTCCAGAAGTACTCGGGCACGTCCCAGATGTCGGACACGAGCGACAGGCGGTAGCGGGCGGCGAGCAGCTCGCCGATGAGGGGGGTGACGGCGGTGCCCACGCGGCCGGCGGCGGCCAGGCACTCGGGCAGCGCGCGCGTGCGTGCCGCCAGCTGGTCCACCGACGCCTCCAGGATCACCAGCTCCACTGACTGCGCCAGCCCGTAGCTGAGCGCCAGCAGCTCGCGCGCGGTCGTGCCGCGCGTCAGCACCACCCGGTCGTCGCGGAACCGCGCCGCCCCCGCACCGTCGCCCACCGTCACCCCGAACTCGTGGTCGAAGTCCCGCATCCGCACGCGCGGCGCCGCCGCCGTCCCCGGCTTCAGCGCCTGCAGCAGCCGCTTCCGCAGCGACCCCGGCACGTGCCAGAACACCACCGCGCCGCTGGAGAACACGAACACGTGCGCCTGGTGCGACGTGCCCCGTTCCCGCACCGTCACCCCAGCGTGCGCCACGTCCGCCGTGGCGGCCAGTTCCGTGGTTATCGGCGTGACCAGCTGCGAACCCGCAGAAAGCGATGATAAGGCAGTCGGCACCGTCGAGAGACGCACCGTGTCATCTAGATGGTACGCCGCGCACACGCCCCATCCCCCGCTCAGCGATTCCGGCCGTGCCTTGGCGCCTCGTTTCGTAGGTCGCGTTCGTGAGGTGCTTGTCGCCAGGCCGCGTGAAGACGGCCAGATTCGATTGGGTTCGAACAATGGTCGAAAGTGTCGACATGAATCTAGAACTGAGATGCTATGAGTTGTTGTCTTGTTTACCACCCGTAACAGCCTTGCTGCTTTCAGGATTGCGACGTGCATCACCGCTGTCGCCGTGGATCAAACTTGGGAAATTAGAGTTGAAAATTAATATTAAAATAGATGCAGCAAACCTCATCATGTACACTACAATTGCTTCGCGCGTGTTCTAAAGAGAATTGCAATCATTCCCGTCTCTACTGGAATCGATTACAGATCACAATCGAGTAACAAGGTGCTTTAAAGGAGATTAGTGACTGGGTTCGAAGGGCAGATACAAAAGTCATCAACGCGAAGAGTACCAAGACAGGTGCAACACCATAACAAGCAAAAACTCGAATCACCCAACCCCACTAAACACGGCGGGAGTTGTGAGGCGCGGAGTTCTGTGCGGCGCGCTTGGCGTTGAACTCGGGGACGTTCTCGGCCTCGGTGTCGGAGCGTGCGATGGCGGCGAGGATGGCGGTCTTGCTGCTCTCCTGCATCTCGCCGGCGGCGAGGATCTCGGACAGCATCCAGTAGGCGCGGGTGAAGTTGAAGATGAGGTCGAGCTCGCACACGGAGCCGAAGTAGCGGTCCAGCGACTCCACGTACAGGTGCAGCGTCTCCATGGTGAGCAGCTCGTTGTCGCCGCAGTCCACGCACGCCACGAAGTACAGCGACGCGTAGCGCTTGTACACCAGCTTGCGGTCGCTCCAGTCCACCACGTTGCACATCTTGCTGCTCCGCGTCAGCACCAGCGCGCACACGTCGCGCACCACCCCCGCGCGCTGCGCCTCCGACGACGCGTCGAACCACTTCGCCAGCCGCACCTTGCCCTGCCGGCTGATTAGCAGCACCCAGTGAATCTGTTCCCCGTTAGTGTGCGCGTTGGGCGTGCGATGGAGGGTGTTTGACTTACCATCGTGCTACGTGATTGCGCTGCGCGTACTGTAGCTCGCAATGAAACCAACCACTTCGCACTACACAAAGTCCGGAATGCAAGTGACGTACGGATAACAGGTCAAGTGTCAAAAAACGTGTCCACGTTCTAATCGATCAATCGCCTAGTTAGTGCGAGAAATACCTTATATGCGTAGAGGGATTTTCATCTTGCATCCATGGCGGAGTACGGTACAGCATCATTCTTTCTTTATCGGCTACACCGAAAACCAATGTAGAACACAGTCATTCGATCGTGATTGCGAGTCTGTCGGATATAGAAAGACTAGAGCAGTCGTTTCTGTGTTGAGATCGAGTTTCAGCATCTCTACAATTCGTCTTTCCGATCCACTGAGAATGGCCAACTTCCCCATTGAAACCGCGATCGTGATGGAAACAAGCGTGTAGAACAGTTTACTAGTAGAGTACAACCGCAAGCAGTAGAATCAACGAATGCATGAACAATTCGACTAGCCCAACGCAGGTAGAACCACAATCACAAATCACCACCCCGCACCACCGCGTCACACCACGGTGGCCACGTCCATCGCACTATCCACCAGCGGCACGACACGGCCCACCTTGCCGCCGATGCAGACATTGCCGGCGTTGTTCGCAAGTCTGCAGGCCAACTTGACGTCCTCCTTCCTGCTGAAGACGACCTTGGTGTCGTCGCCGTGGACGGAGGGCGCGGCGCGGAAGGAGAGCATGCGTCCCCAGTAGGCGGTGACCATGGCGACGTCGGTGACGCCCTTGACGAGGACGGTGCATGCGTCGGCGTCCATGTCGAGGTCGAACTGCCCGCCCGTCTTGGGCTTGGGCTCGGGCTCGTTGGGCGGGCCAAACGTCGCCGGCGCGAACAGGTCGATCTCCTCGTCGTTGTCCAGGCGCGGATCGTGCGCCGGCCGCTTGAAGTCCTTCCACCGCCGCGTCTCGCACCGCCCCTCCCAGTCCACCACGTACTCCGGCTCGGGCGACGGCTCGCGCGGCGCCTTGCCCCCTCTCCCACGCCCACGCCCGCGTCCCCTGCCCCGGCCACGGCCTCGCCCCCCGCCGCGCCCGCGTCCGCCTCGACCTCGGCCTCCGCCGCCTGAGCAGTGTTAGTACAATCTGTTCTGCCGAAATTGAATCTTGCACAACTTACCGAAATCACGGCCACATCCATCACGACCAAAGCCACCACCACCACCGCCGCCGCCGCCCCGACGGTCATCGAATCCTCCTCCACGACTTGGCGTTCCATACGACGAACGGCGGTCACCGCCGTATCCCGAGCCTCCGGACCGACCGTAATCATCGTACGAACCACCACCGCCCCCACCACCAACGCCGCCATACCCACCGCTTGAGCCATAGCCCCCGCTGCTGTAGCCACCGCCACGAGAGTCGTTTCGGGATTCAGAGTAGTTGTTGTACGACCTGCCCCCACTGCCATAGCCCCCACCGCTGCTGCCGTATGGACCACTGTCGTAGTTGCTGTCGCCACCGTAGCGGCCGTAGGGTTCGCGGCCCCCGCCTTCGTACGAGTCGCGCCGCCCACAGCCTCCGTCATATGCGTCGCGGCCGCCGTAGGGGCTGCCGTACGACTCGCGGCCATACCCGCCGCGGTCGTCATCGCGCGAGCGCTTATTTTCGCGCCCGCCGTCCCCGCCGTAGGAGTCGCGGTCGCGCTTGTTGTAGCCGCCGCCGCCGCTCTGCGCGTATGTTAGTACGGGTCAACGAGAACGCTGAGTGAGCCAACTTACGCCGTAGCTGCCATAGCTGCCGTACGCCATCGCCGCCGTGTGTACGTTGCGGCCGTGAATCCGCGTCGCCTTCGGCTCTTAAGGAGTCGGGACGTGGGTGTCACAGGCGCGAATTTCGCGCGTGGGTGTACTCGAGATTCGCGAAGTGAGCCTTGGCCGCTGGGTGGCGCCCGACGCCGCGTGCAGCGCGCACCGTACGCCCACTGGTCGTACCTGCGACTTGCTTTCGCTCTATACTGTCGGTTGCATTGTACACAGCCGCCCAACACACCCGGCATCCCAATCGTCTCACTCCAAGCGGCTATCGGTCGGCATTGCCATCCGCCACAGGCGCCTCTGCGACGCATTGGGGACGCCCTCCTCGTCGCATGCCTGCTCGCGTGTGCGTGTGCCGTGTTGTGAACCAATCTCATGTTACTGGCTTCGATCTCGTTGTCAGCCCACAACTTGTACTTCACACGCGCTCCCCATTTTGGTGACCATTGTATGCTTCTTGGGTCGCCTGTTCGAGGGTTCGACAGGACTCGAATAGGCGATAGCTGGGAAGTGGGCGGCGGTGAGAGGGTTGCACTGTACCTTATCTGCGTTTGCTACAAGCACGGTACAAAGGATGCTATGACTGATGTACAATTCGGGTTTTGTAGACTACGCTCAATCAATCCTTCGACTCGTCTCTTCAACCTCGATAATAGAAAGATACAAAAACGCCTAGTCTCTATTCTATCCCTCCGAAGTGCGAGGCGAACACTGAAGTGTTTGCGAACCGCATCAGTACTATACGCAGTACTCGCATTAATCGCTCTTGATTACGTTCGAAGTGAAAATGTTTCCATCACTATGTCTCTATCTTACATAGGATTCCGGTTTTGTACGAATCCACCTTGGACTCGAACGTGCGCCAGGCTATACAAGCGGAACTTGGTGGGTTTTAAACACCGCTGTACGCTTGATAGTCGTGGGGCTTCCCACATGTGGGTGTACGACTTCTACTGTACAGGACGAGCACCGGTACTGTACAATTTCAAGGCCACCCAAGAGTGTGTTCTAAATCCACAAGCACGTGAAGAGCGCTGTTCGATAGAATATAGTCTCAATCTGATTAGGTTCCTACTTCTATCTTTCTAAAGAGATGAGCGAGAATTACATAAAAGCAATCCGTAGTAAGCAATTTCGCCGCATTCTTGAGTTTCGTTGACAACCTTGCCAACAGGAATACTTGAGAATGCTTGTTCCTAGGCGAAGGATTAATTGGGAGCTTATGCTTCACTTCGGTATTACTATTCCCAAGCAAACAGTAAAACCTTAAAAAAATATTGATG
>JAAUYH010141728.1_pt1 | contig 30421 bp, 25 predicted proteins | sample 7278061 | NCBI WGS metagenome assembly JAAUYH01 (sample SAMN14350203, study PRJNA611818) | marine sediment metagenome | isolation source: surface marine sediment (0.6m) | place: French Polynesia: Moorea | collected 2018-08
ACCGCAAGATCCGCCCTCCTTGGCGGACTTGCGGTCGGGAATCGAAAACGCGGTTTCCGATTCCCTCACGGCCTTCGGCCGTTGGCACATCCCTGTGCCAAGACGGCTCCGTTCACAAAAAACGCCGTCATCCTGAACTCGATTCAGAACTCGATTCAGGATCCATCTGAATATCCGAAGTCGCCTTCGGTGACGCCTGCGCTGGACTGGGGCAAAGCCATCGTAGGTGACCGTCTCCGCCGCCGACGTGTTTAAGCGAAGTCTCCGATCAAACCACTGCCAGGATCGAAGGCACTACAGGTCCTTCTCTCAGATGGATCCTGAATCAAGTTCAGGATGACGTCGGGGGGGACGACCGCTCGCTCCTGTTCCAACGAAGACCATTGGCACAGGGATGTGCCAACGACCGAAGGCCGTAAGCGAAGCAAAATGACATTTTGCGTAGCGCCCGCAAGTCGGCCATGGATGGCGGATCTTGCGGATAACCAACCCTTCCCATCTTGCGGATAAATCACAACTCCCGCCAGCCGCAGGACAACATCACCAGCAGAAACCTGCACCGCACCTCGATGCCCGATTTCGTCTTGAAGCCAAACTCCGGGGTCACGGCGTCCACCATGCGGTGCACATCGCCCCGGACGCCCATGGGATAGAACTCGACGTCCATCTCGGTATCGGCGAACGGCAGCTCTGGCAGTTGCGGAGCGAGCTCTGCCAGCAGATCGCCGGGGGGCGGTTCGCCCAGCAGGCGGATGCGGGGTTGCGGCGGGGGCAGGACGAGCTGGGACTCACCGTCCAGGCGATAGCGGCTCATCCGGCTCAGCAAATCCGTCGCCGAGGGACCCGGCAGTTCCATGGGACGTTCCCGGACATCCGGGACCGGCGGCGCAGGCTTGCTGGGAGAGGCGTCAGGAGCGGCGGGCGGTTGAGGTTCAGCCTCCACCGGCCGTGGCGTCGGTGCGGGCTTCGGAATCACCGGCGCATCTTCCACCGCAATGTCCGGCACCAGGGTCACCGGGATGGAGCGAAACTCGGGCCGCGGCACCGGCAGCTGCATCAGCCACCACGCCAACAGCAGATGGACCAGCAGGGCCGCCACGAACCAGCGCGGCAGGCGTGACCCGCCGGGCCAGCGAAATGCCCCCCAGTCAGGGCGTTCTGTCAATGTGGCGGCGGTCAAATCAGTCGGTTGCCCGGCGTTGCCATGCCGGCATGGTAAAGCAACATGCCTTAACGAAGAGTAAACAGGATTCGGGCGATCGGCCCGCCTCCGATCAGCTCAGAATGACCAGCCGGTTCAGGCTTTCCTGGTCGCAATGGATCGGGTCAAGCCGGGTAAAGCCCGCGCTGTCGGCCATGTCCCGGTAACTGGAGATGCTCTCGGGGAAGTCCGCTGACCACACGTGGCTGATGACCTCGTCCATTTCCCCAGGGCTCAAGGCGACGTAGGCCTGACGCGCGTTGGATTCCCAGCGATGCAGGTAGTCGTCCCGGCTCTCGCCGGCGTTGCGGAAAATGTCGATCAGCGCCAGCTGGCCGCCCGGACCCAGCAGGCGGCGGCAGTGGGTCAGCACGGCCTGCTTGTGGCCGGGCTGCAGGTGATGCAGGGAAAAACTGGCTACCACCAGGTCAATGGGGCCGGACACCCAAGCCAGTGTCTCCAGCATGTCGCCGGCCAGCAGCCGGTGCTCGATGCCGAGTTGGGTCAGGCGCGCCGACGCCAACTCCAGCGCTGAGTCGGACTGATCGATACCCTGGTAGTGGTCCACCGGCAGCCGCTCCAGCAGGCCGCTGATCGGGGCCGCGTCGCCACAGCCCAGGTCCAGGATCCGCAGCGGACTGTCATGACCCACCTGGGACGCCAGGGCAGCAAACAAAGCCCGGTGATGCATGTAATCGCCGGCAACCACCTTCTGGTAGGTGCACCACTGATCAAACAGCGGCTCGGTGTCCGGCCTGGATGTCCGTGCCGGCATGGCTCAGCCGGTATTCTGGATGCCGCGGGAGATGCCGTTTACGGTGGCGAACAAGGCCATCATCAGCTCGTCGTCCTTGCACTTGGTCTCACGCCAGCGCTGCAGCAGGTCAATCTGCATCAGGTTCATGGGGTCGATGTAGGGGTTTCGGAGACGGATGGATCGCCGGAGCATGGGCTCCTCGGCCAGCAGTGCGTCGGCCTGTTTGATCTCCAGGATCAGGTCGCCAACGCTCCGCAGCTCGCGGCAGATCTCGTCAAACACGCCACGGACCGATTCATCGGCCAGCTGGGAATAGCGGCGGCCAATCTCCAGGTCGGACTTGGCCAGCACCATTTCCACGTCGTTGACCAGGTTATGGAAGAACGGCCATCCCAGCATGTCCCGCAGGAATTCCATGCCAAACTCTTCAGCAGCCGCCTGCAGTCCAACGCCCAATCCGTAGGACCCGGGAAGGCCTACCCGGGTCTGGGCCCAGGAAAACACCCAGGGAATGGCGCGTAGATTCTCGATGCCCATTTTGCTGCGCCGGGCCGCGGGTCTCGAGCCAATTGCCAGGCGCTCGATCACATCAATGGGTGTGGCCTGGCGAAAGTAAGGAACGAATCGGTCGTCTTCGAACACCAGTGCCCGGTAGGCCTCCCGGGATCGATCGGCCACTTTCGCCATGGCCTCGCCCCAGCGTTCAAGCTCCGGCGCGGGCTTGCGCAGGGACGCGTTCAGCACGGCACCGGTCATCTGCTCCAGGTTGCGCAGGCCCACGGCACGAACGCCGTACTTCTGGTGGATCACCTCACCCTGTTCGGTGACCCGCAGGTAGCCATCCACGCTGCCCGCCGGGGCCGCCAGGATCCCTTCAACGGTATTGCCGCCGCCGCGACTCACGGTGCCGCCGCGACCGTGAAAGAACCCCAGGCGGATCCCCAGCTCCTGGGCCGTTTGGGTCAGTCCGGTCTGGGCCTCCTGCAGCGCCCAGCGGGCTGAGGCTATGCCGCCGTCCTTGTTGCTGTCGGAGTAGCCAATCATTACCAGCTGCCGGTTGCCGCGCGTTTCCAGGTGCCGGCGGTAGGCTGGCGTGTCGGCCAGGCCGCGCAGGATACCCTCACCCGCCTGCAGGTCGTCCACGGTTTCCAGCAGCGGTGCCAGGTCCAGCGAAAGCGCACCTTTGTCGTCGGTGAGGCCGGCGGCCTTGGCCAGCAGCATGGCGCTGAGCACATCATCGGAATTCCGGGTCATGCTGACAATCATCGTGCCGATGGCGTTGGATCCAAACGCGTCGCCGGCGCGGCCGATGGCCTCCATTACCCTCAGCACCTGGTCCAGACTGTGACTGAGCTCCTGGGGGACTTCGATCTCATCGGATTCCAGCAACTCGGCCAGGCGCACCGTGCGTTCCGCGGGACCCCGGGACACCCAGTCCGGATCGTCGATGAGGTCTCCCACCGCCTCACGCAGGATCAGAGCATCCTCCCGGATATCCAGCGAAGCCAGGTGGAAGCCAAAGGTCCGCACCCGCCACATCAGGCGCCGAACCGGAAACAGGCCGGCATTGACGCCGCGGTTCTGTTCCAGGCTGGCCCGGATCAGCTGCAGGTCTGACAGCAGCTCGGTGGCGGAAGCGTAGCCGCCGTCACCCCCGGAATCGGTGAGATCCAGCCGCGCCGCCATCAACTGCAGCAGGCTGCGATAGGGCATGTTCTGGTGCCTGGGTCGGATCTGGGCGGAGGTTTCCGGCAGCAGGCGCTTGTAGCGCTCGATCCGGTGCAGTACCGCATCGTTGACCGTCACTTCAGCGGTAGATTGGGACAGCTCCCTCATCAGCAGGCGGACTTCTTTCCGATAGCGGGCCAGAATCAGCTCCCGGTGTTCGGTCAGGGTTTCGGCGATGGTACTGGCATTGACGTTGGGGTTGCCGTCCATGTCGCCGCCCACCCAGGATCCGAAATGCAGTACGCTGGGCAGGCGCTCGTCGCCAAAAGCCTCTGGGTAGATTTCATCCAGAGCCGCGCGGAAGGTCTCGTAAAACGCCGGCACCACGGAGTAGACGATGTCGGTCAGGTAGTACAGGACATGTTCCCGTTCATCTGCAACCGTCGGCCTGATGTGCGGGGCCACCTCGGTCTGCCAGCTGGTGGTGACCGCCTGGCGCACCCGGTCCAGGGACATTTCCTCCTGGTGTGGTGTCCGGGTCGGATCCAGCCGCTCCACCAGCCGCAGCAGCATTTGTCGCTCTTTTTCCAGCAGGGTCCGGCGGGTGGCCTCGGTGGGATGGGCAGTCATCACCGGTTCAATCACCAGCCGCTCCACCTCGTCGCGCACGGTATCTCGGCTGATGCCCTGGTCACGCAAACGCTGCAAAACGTCCCGCAGGGATCCCTGAATCGTCACGCCGTCACGCAGGTAATCACGCAGGCGCCGGATCCGGTGGACCTTTTCCGCCAGGTTCACCACCTGGAAATAGGTGGAGAATGCGTGAACCAGGTCGCCGGCCAGCTCGGTTTCCAGGCCGGTGACCAGGGGTGACAGCCGGGTCTGGGCTGGAACCTCGTCTTCGCGTCGGGCAATGGCCGCCCGGCGAACCGATTCCACCAGCTGGTAGAACTCCTCGCCAACCTGTTCCTGCAGCATTTCTCCGACCATGGCGCCCAGCACGCCGACGTCGTCGCGCAGGGGCAGATCTTTCTCTGGAAACTCGATACTGCGTTCGGTCATTCGCCTCGTGCCCGGCACCGGAAAAGGCGACAGTTTAACCCTAATGCTGCGGGTTTTGCGGACTTGAATCGGATCTGCCGATGGGGCAGGATCTAGAGTTAATCGCCGGCTGGGGCGTGGCTTTTTGCCGCGCCACCGTCGTAAATCCGGACCTGGCCATAACGACAACAACGACGCGCCGGGATCCTGTTCGTGAGGGGCAGACAAGAGGTTGCCGTGTACGACTATATTATCGTCGGCGCAGGTTCAGCCGGCTGCGTGCTGGCCAATCGACTGAGCGCCAATCCCAACACCAGGGTGCTGCTGCTGGAAGCCGGCGGCCGCGACTGGAATCCACTGATTCACATGCCCGCCGGCCTGGCCAAGCTGGTCAACGTTGACTCCCTCAACTGGGGCTACGAAACCGAACCCGAACCGCGACTCAACAATCGCCGGCTTTACTGGCCCCGGGGCAAGGTGTTGGGCGGATCCAGCTCCATCAACGCCATGTGCTACACCCGTGGCCACCGCGACGATTACGATCACTGGGCCCACCTGGGCAACCAGGGCTGGGGCTACGACGACGTACTGCCTTACTTCAAGCTGGCGGAAAACCAGGAGCGGGGCGAGTCCGAGTTTCACGGCAGCGGCGGACCGCTCAACGTGCAGGATCTGATTCACCACAGCGATCTCAGCGAAGTTTTCCTGCAGGCCGCGGAGCAGGCGGGATTCCCACGCAATCCGGACTTTAACGGCCCCAACCAGCGCGGATTCGGGCTGTACCAGGTCACCCAGAAGAACGGCTCGCGCTGCAGCACCGCCGAGGGTTACCTGAGCCCGGTCAAGGACCGCCCCAACCTGACGGTGCTGACCAACGCCCTGTCCCGCCGGGTGCTGCTGGAAGGCGGGCAGGCGGTGGGCATCGAGTACCAGCGCCGGGGCAAGGTATGCCGCGCGGAAGGCCAGGAGATCATTCTCAGCGCCGGCGCCATCAACTCACCCCAGCTGCTGATGCTGTCCGGCATTGGTCCCGATGAACTGCTCAGCAACGTGGGCATCAAACCCATCCATCCGCTGCCGGGAGTGGGCCGCAACCTGCAGGACCACCTGGATATCTGCACCCTGTACCACTGCACAGAGAACATCACCTACGACCGTCTCAACGACCTGGCCGTGGGGCTGCGCTACCTGTTGTTCCACAAGGGCGTGGGCACCTCCAACATCGCCGAAGCCGGGGGTTTTGCGGTGTCCGGCCTGAGCGATGATGACCGTCCCGACCTGCAGTTTCATTTTGTACCTGCCATGCTGGACGACCACGGGCGCAACCGGCTGGACGGCAACGGTTTCACCCTGCACTGCTGCCCGCTGCGGCCGGAGAGCCGGGGCTTTATCGCCATCCGCTCCACCGACCCGACGGACCACCCGGCCATTCACGCCAACTACCTGTCCCGCGGCCAAGACCTGGATCTGATGGTGGAAGGCGTCAAGCTGTCCCGGAAGATCTTCGGCGCCGAGGCTTTCGATCCGATCCGCGGCGATGAGATTTTCCCGGGAGCCAAGGTCACCAGCGACGAAGAAATCGTCGGCTTCATCCGCCAGAAGGCGGAGACCATCTACCACCCCATCGGTACCTGCAAGATGGGCAGTGACGATATGGCCGTGGTGGATGATCAGCTGCTGGTGCGCGGGTTGGAGGGGCTGCGTGTGGTTGACGCCTCCGTCATGCCCACCCTGGTCAGCGGCAATACCAACGCGCCCACGGTGATGATCGCGGAAAAAGCCTCCGACCTGATTCTTGAGCAGTCCCGGGCCGAAGCCGTCAGCTGAGCTGCCGGCGACGCCCGGCAGCTATATCCTGGTCTGGCGCTGCACCCGGGCAGCTGCGGCGACGGCGGGTGCCCTGGGCCGGGTTGAGCTGCAGCCCGGCACCTGGCTCTACGTGGGCAGCGCCCGCGGCCCGGGAGGGCTGGCCGCCCGGGTTCGCCGTCACTGGCGACCGGCAGGCCACCAGCACTGGCATATGGATTACCTGAAACCCCTGCTGCAGCCGGTGGAGGCCTGGGTGGCACCCGGGCGGGATAATCTTGAGCATCGCTGGGCGGAAGTGCTGGCCTGTCACGGCACGGGTGTTCCGGGATTCGGCTGCAGCGACTGCCGCTGCCCGTCCCATTTCTTTCACTGGAAAAACGTCTGGCCGCCAGAGGAAATCAGCAGCGCGAGTGGATTCAGAGTCGTGCCTTGAGGGGCCCGGAACAGGCTCAATCACCCGCAATGCGGGCCCGAACCAGCTCGATATGCGACCGCAAGTGATACAGCTCGTCTGAGTAGGACAACGGCGTTTCCACGTGCTCCACTTCGGCCACCAGCCTGTCGATGCGTTCCAGCAGCTGCTCCGGCGAGCCGGAGGATTCACCCAGGTCATACTCGATGGCCTTCAAATCCTTGTACCAGCGGTAAATGCGGGATCGAACCCGCCAGCGGTACAGCGGCGGGAAGGCTTTACCCAGGGGGATCAGCAGCGCCAGCAGTGGCAGCACCATGACCACCAGCCGGTCGATCAGGGTGGCCGCCCAAAACGGCAGGAAACGCTGCAGCAGCGACGGTCCCCGGCGGTGAAACCGCTCGGCTTCGTCGTCCAGGGGCAGCGACAGGCCGCCAGGGCTGGGAAAATCCCCCGCCTGGTGAAACAGGCCAGGGGCGTTCAGCACTTGCCGGGAGGACATCAGCAGCAGGTCCACCAGGGCCGGGTGGAAGTCATCACGCACCGCCAGCATGGCCGTCACCGCCAGCAGATGGGTATCCTGCCGCGGCAGCCCCTGGGACAGATCGGCAGCTGCTTCCGGCAGGAACACCGCCGACAGGTAACGCTGATGCAGCGGGTAAGCCTTGGCCCGGCGCAGGTTGACCAGGTCCAGCTGCGGATCGCGCAGCATCTGCTGGATGTAGGGCGCCGATTCCCCGGCCACGAACAGGCCGGCGTCCAGCTCGCCGGTGCCGAGCGCTTCCCTTGCGGACGCTGCGTCCAGGGACCGGGGCTCCGCTTCGACACCATTAAGCTCCAGCAATTCCCGGACCAGCCGGCGGGTACCGCTGCCCTCAACCCCGGCACTGAATCGAAGGCCGGCCAGTTCCCGCAGGTCTGACGGCGCAGAGGGCCCCCGGTAAAAGATCCACAGCGGCTCGTAGTAAAGGCTGGCCAGGGCGCGAATGGTTTCATCTGCCGCCCCCAGTCCACCCTGGACCAGGGCCGCGTCCACTTCACCAGAGGTCAGCAGCTGCAGATTTTCTTCGCTGCCCGCCGTGTTGCGCAGCTCGATCTCCACGCCGCTGGCAGCCACCCGCCGGGCCAGGCGCTGGCCGAATGCGTGATAGGCCCCCTGGCTGCTGCCGGTGGCCAGCACGATGCGGTCCGGCGGCGCCGGCTGGACGAACTGGATGGCCACCACCACCCCGACAGCCAGCAGTACCGCGGCAACCGCCCAGGCCTGAACAAGGGGTTTGTTCATGGAGACGCGCTCACGTGGATTCAGGCTGCGGACGGCGCAGGGCTTTGACCAGTCCGTAGACGCTGATCACCAGCCAGAAGAACTCCACCAGGAAGGCGGACAGATTGAACTCTACCGCCAGGGACGCCAGGATCAGTCCGGCACCCAGGAGGTTCATGGCGGAATAGCGCCAGTCCGCCACGTCGATGGTGCCGCGCTGGATCAGGAAATAGGCCAGCAGGACCAACGCCACACCGGCGCTGCCGTACCAGTCGTGGAAACGGGCCAACCAGTCCATCAGTCAGCCACAAGCCTTGGCGGCATGGGGCAGTGCAGCGCCGCGCAAATGGCGCGCAGGAGTTCGACCTCTTCCAGGGTGATCTTGCCGTCGTGGCTCATGGTCTTGATCAGAGAGCGCACCAGCTCTTCCTTGAACAGCGGCAGCAGCCGGTTGAGTTCCTCAAGGGCCTTATCCAGGGTGGAGACCCAGTTGTCCGGCCGGCCGTACTCGGCGCTTTCCATGGAAAACAGGCTGCCGAAACCGGCTTGGAAGGCGCGCCGCGCCTGTTCCTTGTTCTGGTGCCCCACGTCGGCCAGCACCGCCAGCAGGGCCTTGATCTCGTCCCGGGCGTCCTTCAGGTCCAGCTCGTTGGCGCGGCTGGCGGCGGTGGCGGGACTCATGTATTCGGACAGGTAGTGTGTGATCACCTGGGACAGGGCAAACTCGAACACCGTGACTTCACCGTCGGCCCGGATCAGTTTGCCGATCACGGCCATGTAGATCTCCAGGGCCTGGCGCGGCCGGCGCTTGATAGCAGGAAAGGCCAGTTCCACCAGTGGCAGCCGGTGCAGGGGATTCAGCTGGTCCACCTCCGGCAGGCAGCCTTCCACCCGGGATCGGTGATTACGACCCATCTCGCTTTCAATGATCTCCAGCTGGCGGGCGCGAACCGCCGGCTCGCGATCCATCAGCAGGGCCAGCACCACGTCAATGGCGCTGCGCAGGGAGCGGACCTTCAGCAGCAGCGGGTCGGGCAGGTCGTCGATAAGCTTTTCGGCGTAGACCACGTGATCCCAGCTGGGATTGCCGACGTCTTCCATCAGCTCCTGGGCGTCGGCCTGTACGGTCGCACCCGCGGCAAATCCCATGGCCGCCTCGTGGGCCGGGGCGGCGGCTGGTTCAACGGGCTCACCCCCAAGGTCCATGCGCACTGCCAGCTCGCGCAGTTCGCTGGGATCGAAGTGTGGATCTATGGCACGGATCCGGTCGTCCAGGGGGGGATGGGTGGCGAACACCATGCGGCCCACGCCGTCCGCGAACAGCATGTGACCCACCTCCTCCGCATCGGCAGCCTCCATGCGTCCATGGCCGGAAAACGCGGCGATTTTCTTCAAGGCGCCCGATATGCCGTCCGGGTCCCGGGTGAACTGCACCGCCGACGCATCCGCCAGGAACTCGCGCTGGCGAGACACCGCGGCCTGGATGACGTGGCCAAAGAACAGGCCGATGTAACCGATGGCCGTCAGCGCCAGCCCCACAAACACCAGCGGTGCGCCCTCCTTGCGGGAGCTGCGGGAATAGTAGGAAGCCCGCATGATCTGGCGGCCGGCCAGTCCGATCATCAGGATGCCAAACAGGATACCCATGAGGCGGATGTTGAGGCGCATGTCGCCGTTGAAAATGTGGCTGAATTCGTGGGCGATGACCCCCTGGAGTTCCGACCGGTTCAGCTTCTCCAGGGCGCCCCGCGACACCGCCACCGCGGCATCACCCGGTGCATATCCGGCGGCAAAGGCGTTGATGGATTCTTCCGACTCCAGTACGTAGACCTCAGGCACGGGCACGCCGGAAGCAATGGCGATTTCTTCCACCACGTTGCGCAGCTGGCGGCGGCGGGGCTCGGTGACGTCGCCGGACACCAGGGTACCGCCCATGGAGCGTGCCACGACGCCGCCACCTCCCGACAGCACGGCCAGCTTGAACAGGGTCGCCCCAAGGATTCCCGCCAGGACAATGGCCGAAGACCAGACCAGCACCATGGGGTTGTTCTGAATCCACGACCAGGTGGGAACCGCAAGGCCCTCGCTGTTCATATTGGCCATGACCACAAGCACCACCAGGTCCACCGCCAGGACGATGCAGACCACCGCCAGGATAAAAACCAGCACGAGCCAGCGGGTGCGCTTTCGCGCCCGATCCTGATGCGCAAAAAAGTTCATTGCCGCCTGGTCAGTGGCACACCATCAGCGAGCCGATCAGAATTCGACCCGGGGTACTTCTCTTTTTGCCTCGTCTTCTATTTCCAGCAGGTCTGCCGCTTCGAAGCCAAACGAACCGGCGATCATGTTGGCCGGAAAGGTCTCACGGGCGTTGTTGTAGTCCATGACTGAATCGTTGAACCCCTGGCGCGCGAACGCCACCTTGTTTTCCGTGGAGGTCAGTTCCTCGGACAGCTGCATCATGTTCTGGTTGGCTTTCAGGTCAGGATAGCTTTCCACCAGGGCAAACAGTTTGCCCAGGGCACCGGTCAGCATGTTCTCAGCACCGGCCAGCGCGGCCATGGCCGCCGGGTCTCCGGGGTCTCCCGCCGCGGCTTTGAGACCACTGACTGCCTGGTTACGAGCCTGGATGACCGCTTCCAGGGTTTCCCGCTCGTGACTCATGTATCCCTTGGCCGTCTCCACCAGGTTGGGGATCAGGTCATGCCTGCGGGTCAGTTGCACATCGATTTGCGCGAATGCATTCTTGTAGCGATTGCGTTTCTTGACCAGCCCGTTATAGAGACTGATTGCAAAAAAAATCGCCGCAACAATGAGAATAAAAAACGCCCAGCCCATGGTTGACTCCCTTTGCCATGCCAACTATCGATGGCTCAAGCATACTCCATGCCGCGACCGGGCGTCATGCCTGGTGGTCACGGTTTTTTGTCTGGCTCTGTTAATTCCCTGCGGCGTCGCACGGGGCGCAGGTCTCGACCAGGCGGTGCAACACCTGGATCACCAGCTGGCCCGTCTGCAGCGCGATCCCAACATGGTTGGATTGAGCGTCTGCGCCGGCACCTCCAGTGGTATTGTCTACCAGAGGTTCCAGGGGCCTCGACAGCGGGGCAGCCGCCAGCTCGTGGACGCCGATACGCGATTCCGGGTGGCCTCGCTTTCCAAGGGTTTTGCCGCCACCCTGGCGCTGATGCTGTCGGGTGAACAGGCGGTGCGGCTGACCGAGCCCGTCACCCGTCACGTTGACTATTTCCAACTGAAACAGCCGGACCAGAGTGCCCGGGTGCAACTTCAGCACCTGCTGAGCCACCAGGTGGGATTGCCGCACTACGCTTACGACAAACTGCTGGAGGCCAACTGGTCGCCGGAAAACATTATTCGCCGGCTGGACCGGGTGGACATGACCTGCCCGGTGGGTACCTGCTACGGCTACCAGAACACCGCCTACAACATGATGACCCATGTCATCGAGAGCGTCACCGGCGAGAGCTTTGAGCGCCAGGTGGAAAACCGGGTTTTTCGACCCATGGGCATGAGCGGCACCGGGTTCGGCAAAGATCACCTGGTGCAGGACGACAACTGGGCACGCCCCCACATCGGCCGCTACCACCGATTGCGACCGGTGGACGTCAAGACCAATTACTACCAGCTGCCGGCGTCAGCCGGCGTCAACGCCAGCGCCGACGACATGTGCCGCTGGCTGGCCGGTCAGCTGGGCGGCCGTCCCGAGGTCCTCAGCCAGGAACTGCTGGCCCTGTCCCGGGCACCCCGGGTGGAAACCCGGCGTGAGCTGTACCGCGGCCGCTGGCGGCGGGCGCGGGTGAAGTCCGCCCACTACGGCATGGGCTGGCGGGTCTATGACTACGCCGGTGAACCCATGGTGTTTCACGCCGGCTCGGTCCAGGGCTACGGCGCAACCATTGCCCTGCTGCCGGAACGGGACGTGGGCCTGATGGCGCTGTGGAACTCTGAAACCTCCCGCCCCTGGGCCATAGTGCCCACCTTCGTGGACGCCTACCTGGGCCTCAAACCTGTGGACTGGATGAAGCTGGATGAACTGGAGGCGGCAGCAGGGACCAGTCGCCACACCGGGGACTGATCCCTGACGCTCAATCAGAGAGACTGGTAGAAGAACTCGGCCAGGGCGGCGGGATTGATGAAACCGTTGCCGATCTCGTCGTCCCATTCAGCGCTGGGTTTGGCCGCAACCACCTCCTCCAGTGACTTGCCGGCCGATTTCATCTCCTTCACCCGGTCACGAATAGTGACCAGCATATCCCGGTAGCCCTGCAGGCCGTCCCGGTCAGTCAGGGGACCATGACCCGGGATGACCTGGGTCTCGGCGTCAGCCAAAGTCAGGGCCTTGTCCACCGCCGCGATCACGCCGTTGGCGTTGCCGCCGCTGCCCAGGTCGATGAAGGGGTACATCTTGTGGAAGAACAGATCCCCCATATGAATGACATTGGCCTTTTCGAAGTGCACGAAGGCGTCACCATCGGTATGGCCCCTGGGGGAATGGATGATGTGGGCGTGGTCGCCGTTGAGGCGCAGGGTGACCCGGTCGGTGAAGGTCACTACCGGCAGGGCATCCCGGGGGCTGGGCGGAACCGTACGGTTGAACCGCTCCATGACCTGTTCCGTGGACATGCGTTGGTAGACATTGTCATGGGCCACGATAACGGTCCCTTCCTTGCCGAGGTTTTCATTGCCGCCGGTGTGGTCGAAGTGCCAGTGCGTATTGATCACGAACCGGACGGGCTGATTGCTCAGCTCAGCCACGGCTGCCAGGATCTTTTCAGTCAGGGGCGCATACTGGTCGTCGATCATGAAGACGCCGTCTTCCCCAACGCTGACGCCGATATTGCCCCCGGAACCCTGCAGCATGTAGATGCCATCCGCAACCTTCGTGGTGGTTATCTCAACCTGGGAAAAATCCTGCTGCGCCAGCACCGGCGCAGCCAGTACTATCGCCGCCGCGGCTATCCAGTGTCTCATTGTGTACTCCGGGTTCCAGACAAGGGGAGCTGGATTATCCACGCCCGGCAACCCCGCGGCAATGGCATGGGCTTCGATTCGGCCGATGGCCCCGGGGGGTGGCCTGCGTATAATGACGCCACTTTATCCCGGCCCTGGAGCCTGTTATGTCACCATCTCACGCCCTCGGTGGCGCACTGACCCGGAGAATCCTGATCGCCCTGGCTGCGGGCATCGTGGTGGGAGTGATCATCAACCTGGTTGGCTGGGAATGGGGTCAGACGGTACTGGCCCAGGACGTGTTTGACACCTTTGGCCGCATCTTCCTGTTGGGCCTGCAGATGCTGATCGTGCCGGTGGTACTGGTATCCCTGGTCTGCGGGGTGACCTCCCTGGCCAACCCGGCGGAGCTGGGGCGCATGGGCGGCAAAGCCATTGCGCTGTACCTGGCCACCACGGCTCTGGCTATCACCATCGGGCTGACCCTGGCCTCCTTTATCGAGCCCGGGGCCGGCTTCACCCCAAGCTCTGAACCCTTCGAGCCACCGCCGGCCCAGTCCATCAAGGAAGTCATCCTCAACATGGTGCCGGCCAATCCCATCAAGGCCATGGCCGAAGGCAAGATGCTGCAGTTGATCGTGTTTGCCATCCTGCTGGGCCTGTCCATCACCTTTGCCGGGGAATCCGGCAAGAGTATCCGCAAGCTTTTCCAGGACATGAACGAGGTGGTCATGGGCCTGGTGACCCTGGTCATGTGGTATGCCCCGATCGGGGTATTTGCCCTGATTGCCAAGATCTGCGCCACCCTCAACTGGGGCGACTTCAAGGAAATGCTGGCCTACTTCTTCACCGTGGCCGGCGCCCTGATCCTGCACGGAACGGTGACCTACATGATCCTGCTGCGCACCATGGCAGGCCTGAGTCCGCTGATCTTCCTGAAGAAGATGCGCACCGCCATGACCTTTGCCTTCAGCACCTCGTCCAGCAACGCCACCATGCCGGTCACCCTGCGCACGGTGGAGAAACGCCTGGGGGTAGACAATTCCGTCGCCTCATTCACCGTTCCCCTGGGGGCCACCATCAACATGGACGGCACCGCCATCATGCAGGGGGTGGCGACGGTGTTTATCGCCAACGTCTACGGCGTGGACCTGACCCTGACTCAGCTGATGACCGTGGTGCTGATGGCTGTGCTGGCTTCAGTGGGCACAGCGGGGGTGCCCGGCGTGGGCATCGTCATGCTGGCCACGGTGCTGGCCCAGGTGGGCCTGCCGGTAGAGGGCATCGCCCTGATCCTCGGCGTGGACCGGGTGCTGGACATGATGCGGACCGTGGTCAACGTGACCGGGGATGCCACGGTGACCTCCATCGTGGCCCGCAGCGAAGGGGAGTTCGACATGGACGTGTTCAACGACCCCGAAGCCGGATTCATCGAGCACATCAAGCCGGAACCCGAGGCGGCACAGGCCGGCTGATCCACAAGGCGGGTTTCGACCTGCCGCCAGCGACAGTCAAAGCGTCCATTGGTCACCCGGTGCCGCTCCAGGCGAAATCCGAGCTCCGACTCCCCTGAGCTGGAACCTTGACCTCCACGGGGCTGGCGTTTCGCGGTGGTCATTCTCATTCCCGGGCCAACCCGGACCGTTGGCCGTGGCAGTCTCTGTGGCAGATCTCTTTGAGGTTTGCGGGCAGCACGCTGACGCACGTCCGCTAGAATAAAAACGGGCACGACGGCAATCTCGCCGACCTGGCCACGATTCGAGATGACGGAGCAACCAGACAGGACACCGGACTTCATAGTTGGCGACGCCGCCGTTTACGTCGACGAAGGCCTGCTGCAAAGCCGACGGGGCGAGGTCCGGCTCGAACCCAAAGTCATGGCCGTACTGGTTGCACTGGCCCGCGAGCCAGGCCAGGTCGTATCCCGGGATCGGCTTTTGAGCGAGGTCTGGGGGCAAACCGTTGTCAGCGACGATGCCCTCGCTCGCTGCATTTACCAGATCCGTCACGAAGTACCTCCGCTGCTCGCCAACGGCCACGGGCGAGTCATCGAAACCCTGCGCAAGCGCGGCTACCGTCTCACCGTTCCCGTAACCTCACCGGGCTCGGGATCCTCCGCTGATCCTGCCCCCAAACGCCCGCGCCATACGAAGTTCCTGGCGGCCACCGTCGTCGCGCTGGCGGCGATGCTGATAGTGGCATGGGCGGCCGGGTGGCGCGATGGCGGTGGCGAATCCACCGAGCGGATCAACTCCATTGCCGTGCTTCCGTTTCTTAACCTGACCGGCGATGAAAAATTTGAATATCTGGCCGACGGCTTCAGCGAACAGCTCTCCCACGTCCTGGCCAACGTGGACAACCTCAAGGTCGCGGCCCGGACGTCGGCCTTTTACTTCAAGGACCGGCCGGCCGACATTCCCGACATTGCTGAAAGACTCAACGTCGGCGCACTGTTGGAGGGCAGCATTCGCCGCCAGGGCGCCCAGATTCGAGTCACGGCCCAACTCATTCGCAGTGACGGTTTCCATATCTGGTCTCGGGAGTACGACCGTCCCCTGGCGGCCACGGTGCAGCTTCAGAGCGAAATTGCAGAACAGATCGCAGTCGAGCTGGGTCTGACCCAGGCAAGTGAAGCCAACGGGGCGCGCCATCATTCCACCGAAAACTACGCCGCCTACGATGCCTATCTCCGGGGCCGGCTGGCACAGCTGCGCGGCCGTGAAGCAGGCTATGAATCTGCCATAAGTTTTTTCCAGCAGGCGGTGGAACTGGATTCGGATTTTGCCTTGGCCTATTCCGGCCTGGCCGACAGCTACAGCTTTCAGATCTCCGACGGACCGGTAGAACCGGACTCTGCTGCCAAAGCTGCAGAGGCTGCCATCGAGAGGGCGCTGCAATTGGATCCGGAACTGGCCGAGGCCCATGCTTCCCAGGGTCTTTATCTGTTCGTGACCAGCCGGTACCCGGAAGCCGAAGCGCCGCTGCGGCGGGCCATTGAGCTCAATCCCAATTACGTCAACGCCCATACCTGGCTGGGCCTGGACCTGGTCTACCAGGATCGCTTCACGGAAGCCATCGCGGCCTATCAGCAGGCCCAGCGATTGAATCCCCTGGACGTTGCGGTCAATCGCAATCTCGGCGCAAATCTGCTGCTGGCCGGACGTGCCGACGAGGGGCTGCTTTATCTGCGAACCGTGCAGGAGCTGAAACCGGAGGACCTCCTGAACTATCGCCTGCTGGCGAGCTGGAACCTCTCTTACGGCCGCTTCGAGCAGGCGCTGGCCTGGGCCGAGGCCGGGCTTGCGGTCGCGCCGGATGATGCCCGTCTTCTCACCCATCTGGGAAAGACCTACGCCCACCTGGGGGTCTGGGACGCAGCCCGGGAAGCCCTGGCTGCAGCGCGAGCCTCCAACCCCGAAGACGTGATGATGCTGGAAGGTCTGCTGTCCTCGTTCTGGGCCTCCGGAGACACCCAGGCGGTGCGCGACCTGCTGGTAGAGCTGGGCAGCGAAGACGCACCGCTGGGATCGGGGGAAATCTTCGGCAAGGCCCGGATACTGCTGCGCTGGCTGATGATCCTGGCGCTGGATGCGGGACGACCGCAGGATGTGATCGAGCTTGCTCATTCCCTGGGCACTGAAAAGAACCTGACCTGCGGCGCCTTTGGTTTCCCGGGACCCAAAATGTTCTGGGCACACGCGCTGCACATCACCGGCCAGTACGCAGAAGCCGAAACCATGTCCGCAGAATGCGTGGAAGACGCGGATCGCGTCCTGGCCAACGGCGGCACCTATCCTGCCGCCCTGTACCGATCGGCCTTGAGCCACCTGCTGGCCGGTGAAGACGAGGCCGCGGCGGACGCATTTCAAAGGGCGGTGGACATGGGCTGGCGGGGCTATTGGCTTGCCTGGACCGATCCCCTATGGAAGGCCGGCCGGGACGCAGCTCCTTTCGCTGGCCTTTTCAGCGAGCTTCACGCGGGCGTAGAGGCGGCCCGGGAAGAGGTGCTCTCAGGGGACTTCAACATAAGGTAGACAGATCGCCTCGCAGAACACAGTGGCATCACCGGTTGCCGTAGCCTGCAGCTGCCAGGTGCCCAGGTTCACCAGAACGCACTCTCCCACCTCATTGGTTCCGTCGACGTCGGTTTTTTCCACCCTGGACAGGAAACACAGTTTGTCGCTGAGGCTGCCAATATTGAGCGTATTGGTGCCGAGGCCGTCATTGACTAAAAGCGGCCAGGTCTCCGGACTGCCGAAGCCGACGATGCCCTGGCTGTCCGGTTCGCAAGCCATCTGGCCATTGCGCGTGATGCTTCGACCGCCGCCGATGCCGGCGCAATCGCTGGCGATCCTGAGCTGGACTTCGTCTCGGTCCACGTGGGCCGCGGTCACCACGCCATCCTGGATCTTTGCAGCGGTGACAGCGTTTGCGGAAATTTCGTCGAAGTCCACGGCATTGGCTGCGATTTCATCAGCCCCAACGGCGCCGGCGGCGATTTCACTCTGACCCACGGCATCAGCGGCAATCTCGGCTGAACCAACAGCGTTCTCGGCGATTTCCGACCCGCCCACGGCACCGTTGGCAATCTGGTCCGGTCCTACCGCGTCCGTCGCAAGCTGGTCGCTGGTCACGGCGCCGGTCCGCAGCTTGCTGCTGCCCACGGACGCGGCGGCGAGTTCACTGGCGCCGACGGCACCGGCTGCGATCTGGCTGTTTCGCACGCTGCCGATGGCCAGGTCCTCTGTGCCGATGGTCCGGTCCACCAGGGCGAGGCTGTCCACCCCGTCCACGGCAATGCGGGACGCCAGCGCCGCCCGAGGCGTGAGCCTGAGCCGCTGGCGCGGAAGCAGGGTCGTATAATCCCCCTGCCCGGCGGGCCGGACCTGGATTTCCAGCCACAGGTCACTGTCCATGTCAGGCACACCATCCAGGTCCAGGTCGACACTGAAGTAACCATCGCTGACGGGTTGGCTGGGGATCATCTCTACCGCAGCCAGGGCCGTTCCGCCCGAAGCCTCGGAATACGGCACAAAGTTCAGATCAAAGGCCCCGTTGGCGGGCTGCCCCCCTGCCAGCAGCCGACCCTGGAAGCTGACTGCCTGGACCTGGGTGAACCCGGCCAGGGCCAGTGCCAGCAACAGCACCCGGCACCCTGTCGGCCGACCCCGCGCTGGTCCCTTCAATTGCCTGATAATCTTCACGAAGTGTTGTACTGGTTTTCTCATAGCGACGTGTTGACCCGAAAACACAAAGATCCGCAAAAGGCGTCGGCGTCATAACCAGGCGCGGCAGAAGCGTCGAGCTGCCAACGCCCCCCGCTGATTACGATTTCGCACCGCGCTTCTTCGTTGCCGTTGTCCACGTCCCGGGTGTCCACTTCGGAAAGCAGGCAGATATGGGAATTGACCGGCATCATCTGCACGCTCTGCGTGCCGCCCCCATTCTGACTGGACACCGAATAGGCGGTCGGGCTGTTGAATCCCACCACCCCTTCACTGTCCGTTTCGCAGTTGACCCCACCACTGCTCAGAATTGAGCGGATGGAAGCACCTGCCGGACAGACGCCGTTGACCCGGGCCTGGACCTGGCTGGTCACGATGTCGGCCTCATGCACGCTCTGAGGCCGTATCTCTTCCGCCCCGACAGCATCGATTGCGATGTGGTTTGCGAGAACGGCGTCGCGGGCCAGTGCTCCCAGTTCCACCGCGTCGCTCTGAATCTCGCCGGAACCCACCGCGTCGGTGGCGATGGCGCTGCTGCCAACGGAGTCCGTTGCCAGCTCCTCGGTTCCCACCGCGTTGGTTTGGATCCTGCTCGAGCCAACGGTGCTGAAATTGAGGTGGTCACGATTGACTGCGCCACTTTGCAGCTTGCTGGTGGAAACAGAACCGGTATCCAGCGCGTTGGACTCCACCGCATCGGCGCCTATCTCCGCGGAACTGACGGCGCCTGCCGCGATGTCGCTGACGGAAACGCCGCGGGTGACGATGGCCTGGGAGGTCACTGCAGCCGGACCTGCCACTGCGGCTACCCGTGCCCGGGGCACGGCCCGCAGCCGCTGACGCGGGCTGAGGATGAGGAAATCCTGCTCCCCAGACCGCCGCAGCCCGATCTCCAGCCACTGTTCGCCGCCGTTGCGAATCACCTCTCCGAAACTCAGCAGAACGCTGAACACGCCACCCGCCACCGACTGGTCTGGAAAGACCAGGGCAGCCGCCAGCGTCGTATCGCCGGTGGGCCCGTCAAAAAGGGAAAACCGGAGATCGAACTGTCCAGACGCCCGGTTGCCGTCATCCCACAGCTCACCCTGGTAGGTAAACGTGTTGCTTTGGTCCTCTGACAGGCCTGCCGTTGCAGCTGGGGCGAAAATAACCAGGACCAATCCCAGATAGCTCAGTTGTTTCAGCATGTCTTGCATCAGTGCGAACTCCTGGAACCTCAAGGCGTTGTCAGTATCGGCTGGCAGATCGCCTTGCAGTTGGCACGGCCGTCGCGGCCGGGCGTCACGAAGGCCTCGAGAACCCAGAAACCACCGGTGACAAACAGCCGGCAACGGCCCGTTTCGTTGGCGTTATCCAGCTCGTCCAGCTGAACCCGGGAAAGCTGGCACAATCGGTCGGAAAAGGTCCCCAGCACCAGGTTTTCGCTGCCGTTACCCAGGGATGCTGTGAGATCTGAGACAGTTGGCGAGCCAAATGCCTGGATACCCAGGGCGTCGATACCGCAGAGTACGCTACCATCGCTGCGAATCTCCTGGATCCACTGCCCCGAGGGACAGGTATCACTGATCCGTCGCTGAATCTCGCTGGAGTTGATCTCGGCCAGGCCCACGGCGCCGCCGGCCAGTTCGCTGCTGCCCACGGCGGCAATGGCGATTTCGCTGGACCCCACCGCACCGTCAGCAATTTCGGACACACCGACCCCGTTCAGCGCAATTTCGCTGGGGCCCACGGCATCAACAGCAATCTCGCTGGAACCCACGGCAGCAAAGCCGATTTTTTCGCGGGTCACGGCATCAGCGGCGATCTCATCAGCGCCCACCGCGTTGGCGGCGATATGGATTGCGTTGACGCCGCGATTCTGCAATTCGCTGCTGCCCACAGCGCCGCCCTGGATCTGCTCGTTACCAACGGACAAAGGCCCAATCTGTGCTGATCCCACTGCGTCGACGGCGATATCTTCCCGGGTCACGCCGCCGGCAACAATGCTCGAGGAGTCCACGGAGTCGAAGTCTGCCAGCTCGGCCAGGGCCGAGCGGGCGGCCGGGTTGATCCGCCAGCGGGGCGTCAGCAGGGTGAAGCCCGCCTGACCCACTGCCCGCACCCGGACCTCCAGCCACAGCTCGGGCGCGGTGAGAATGGCGTCCCCGAAATCCAGGTCTACAAAAAACACGCCGCGGCTCACTGGCTGGTCGACGAGTACTTCATCCGGCGCGACGGGAACGCTGCCGCTGGCCACGTCAAAAAGTGAAACCTGAAAGTCGAACAGGCCGTCGGCCGGGGCGCTGTTCTGCAACAGCTCCCCCTGATACAGAAAGGCGGTCTCCTGGCCCAACACCGTGTGACTCGACAGCAGCAGCACCGCAGCTCCGACGATCCTGAGCACACGGATCCTGCTCTCAGCCTTCAAAGGAATCTCCAAAAACCAGTTCCGGCCGGGCCGGGATTTCGGGAGCCCAAAAACCCACGTACAGAGAAAATGCCCCGCCGGAGGCGACACCAACATCGGGCTGCCCGATGGTTCCGCGCAGCTCATATCCCGATACGGTGGACAAACCACCGCCACCGTCAACGGTGGAGCGCCGGATTTCAAATTGCCCCCCGGCCATCTGGGCTTCGGACCGCAGGCTGGCAGCCAGCGCGGTGATCCCAGCGACACAAGCAGTCAACATTAAAGCGCGTTTAAGAGTCATCCGTCAGATCACGTTTCAACCCGGCGGATTGTCCCTTTTCGTCGTCCCGAAAGCCTGATGATAAGTTGAGGATAAGTTGATTTTTTTAACGACGCCCACGCCCGGATTTTTGCCCAAGCGCCTGTATTTGAAACAAAAAAGGGGTGCCTGCACGACGGCTCGACCGCGGCCCCGAATCAGAAGAGGCCGAGACGGCGGGAGCTTTCTCTACAGCCTGCTAGTGATCCGCCCGCCGAAGCGTCAGGTCGAACTCGACGTCGACCCGGTGGCCGATGAGGGCATCGTCGGCCCAGTCTCCGCGGCCCAGGTCAAAGTCCAGCCGGTTGACCTCGGTGTCGCCGATCATTTGAGCCATGCCTTTCAGCCGGGCGCTCCCGTCCCCCGAAATCCACTGAAAGTTGATGGGCACGCCGCGCTGAATGTGCTTGATCTGAAGCTCGCCGCTGGCGGTGAACCGGTTGTCACCCAGGCTTTCGAACGCAGCCGCCTGGTAGCGGGCTGAAGGATGGGTCTCGCTGTTGAACCATTCCGGTGCCGCCAGGGCCGCGTCGCGATCAGCGTCGCCGGTGGCCACGCTGGACAGCTCAACCGCCACCAACAGCCAGGCTGAGTCCGGTTGCTCGGGATCAAAGCAAAGCTGGACCGCAAAATCCGGAAACCGACCGTGAAAGGGTTCCCCCTCCAGGGTCGCGGTGAACCCGAGACGGCTGGCGGAGCCATCCAGTTCCCAGGTCTCCCCGATATTGCAGGTGGGTGCGGTCGCCAGGGCCAGAAGCGCAATCCAGTTCATGTCAGGAGTGTGCCACAGACCGGATCAACAAAGCGTTACTGCGGCGCCGATTCGATAATTGAACTCAGCTCACCTGTACTTGAGGGTGCATTCACCGTTAGACTGCCCGCCCATGCCACGCCGGATACCATCCCTCAGCCTGCTCCGGGCCTTCGAACGGGCGGCTTACCACCGCAGCTTCAAGCTGGCGGCGGAGGAGCTTCACGTGACCCCTTCAGCGGTGAGCCACAAGATCAAGCAGCTGGAAGAAGAGCTGGGCATCCCGCTGTTCCAGCGCATCACCCGGGCGGTGCGCCTGACGCCGGCGGGCCAGCTGTATTTCAAGGACGTGCACCGGGCCTTCGCCCGGCTGGAGACCGGCACCCAGCAGCTGCATGACCGCTACGGCCAGCAGGTGCTGCGACTGCACGTGCTGCCGTTCTTTGCCACCGAGATGCTGATCCCCCGGCTGCATACCTTCCAGGACCGGCATCCAGACATCGATCTGCACCTGGAATCGGCCTTCGGCCGCGGCGAGGTCCACCCGCCCGAAGCCGATATTTCCATCGGCCTGGGCCAGGGCAACTGGCCCGGCCTGGTGGCCGAGCCGCTGATGCCCCTGGAGCTGCAGGCCATGTGTTCACCCAAGGTGGCCGAACAGATCGACCCCAACAACCTGGAGGACATCAACAACCAGGGGGTGATCTACTTTGCCAGCAAGCTGGACGCCTGGGAGCAGTGGGCCAGGGCAGTAGGCCTGAAGGAGTTCAAACCCCGGGCCACCCTGACCGTGGACAGCATGTTCTCCGGGCTGCAGGCGGCAGAACAGGGCCTGGGCCTGGTCACGGCCGTGCTGCCCATCACCCAGGAATGGATCAACCGCTCCACCCTGGTGCCGCCCTTCCCCAACCGGGTCCAGATCCCCGACCGCTACTACCTGATCTACCGCAAGGGCGACGACGTGCGCAGCAACGTCAAGCTGTTCCGGGACTGGGTGCTGGAGGAGTTTGCAGAGCGATGAGTGCCATGTCGGCAGCACACACGTTCAAGGGCCAGTGCCTTTGCGGAGCGGTGAAATTTTCCATCACCGCCCCCACGCTGTGGTGCGCCCACTGCCACTGCAGCCTCTGTCGAAGGGCCCACGGGGCCGGATTTGTGACCTGGGTGGGCAGTGCCGAGGAGCGCTTTGCGCTGGATGATTCCGAGGGGCAGCTGTGCTGGTATGGGTCATCGGAGGATTCGCGCCGGGGATTTTGCAGCCGCTGCGGCTCCACTCTGTTTTTCCAGTCCGAGCGCTGGCCAGGCGAGATGCACGTGGCGCGGTCCAATATCCAGGGCGAGATCGACCGGGATCCCCAGGCACATGTCTACTGCCAGTCCCAGGCTGAATGGATCACCATCGGCGACGAACTGCCGCACAAGCAGTAAGGGCTCAGTGCGGCAGCCGCCGCATCAGGCTCGACGTGTCCCAGCGGTTACCGCCCATGGCCTGGATTTCGGCGTAAAAGCTGTCAACCAGTGCAGCCACGTCCAGCTTCGAACCGTTGCGTTGGGCCTCTTCCAGGGCTATTCCCAAGTCCTTGCGCATCCAGTCCACGGCAAATCCGTGATCATAGAAATCATCGATCATGGTCTCGTGGCGGTGGTCCATCTGCCAGCTCTGGGCGGCACCCTGGGAGATCACATCCACCACGGACCTGGCGTCCAGACCGGCGTTCATGGCAAAGCTCAGACCCTCGGACAGTCCCTGGATCAGTCCGGCCAGGCAGATCTGGTTGACCATTTTGGTCAGCTGACCAGCACCCGCCGGCCCCATCAGGCGCACCCGCTTGGAGTAGACGTCCAGCACCGGTTCGGCCCGGTTGAACACGCCCGGGTCGCCGCCCACCATGATGGTCAAAACGCCGTTCTCGGCACCCGCCTGCCCCCCCGATACCGGGGCGTCCAGAAAACCGACACCCCGTTCCCGGCAGGCCTGGTCCAGTTCCCGGGCCAGGGTGGCCGAGGTGGTGGTGTGATCGACCAGGATGCTGCCCTCGGCCATGCCGGCCAGCGCACCTTCATCTCCCAGTGCCACCTGGCGGACGTCGTTGTCGTTACCCACGCACAGCATCACCAATTCGGCGCCGGATGCGGCCGCCGCCGGCGTGGCGGCATTGCTGCCGCCATGCTCGGTGGTCCAGGCCTCGGCCTTGGCTCCGGTGCGGTTGTAAACGCAGGTGGGGTGACCCGCCGCCTGCAGGTGGCCCGCCATGGGAAAACCCATAACCCCGAGGCCGACAAAGGCGGTTTTGCTCACGCCACTTTCTCCAGGTGCACATCCATCTGAGGGAACGGGAAGGAGATGCCCTGGGCGTCAAAAGTGGTCTTCACTGTTTCGGTGACATCGTGATAAACCGTCCAGTAATCCTCGGTTTTGGCCCACGGACGCACCACGAAATTGACGCTGCTGTCGGCCAACTCTCCCACCCGCACAACCGGCGCGGGGTCTTTCAGCACCAGCTCATGTTCGTCCAGAATACGTTCCAGGATAGCCCGTGCCTTGCTGAAGTCGTCGTCGTAAGCAATGCCGAAAGTCATATCCACCCGCCGGGTATCCTTGGCCGAGTAATTGGTGATGCTGGCGGTGGTGACGTCGCCATTGGAAACAATCACCGCCTTGTTGTCCGGGGTGCGCAGCTTGGTGTTGAAAATATTGATCTCCTCCACCACGCCGGCGACTCCGGCGGCTTCCACGAAATCCCCGGTCTTGAAGGGCCGAAAGATAATCAGCATCACGCCCGCCGCGAAGTTCTTAAGGGAATCCTGCAGTGCCAGGCCAATCGCCAGGCCGGCGGCACCCAGCACCGCCACCAGCGAGGTCGTTTGAACCCCGATCTGGTCCAGCGCCGCGACAACCACCACCAGCAGCAACAACGCGCCCAGGATGGATCCCACAAAATTTACCAGGATCTCGTCGGCGTCAGCCTTGCGCATCACGCGCTTGACCACGCTCACAATGCCGCGGGCAATCCATCGACCCAGCACAAACACCACCAGGCCCAGGCCCAGTTTGATGCCCCAGGGAATCAGGTACTGCTCAGCAATCAAATTGATGTCCCATTCCATCGTCTTCTTCCTCTTCTCAACGGTTCAAAAATCAACGAGATGATACCCGACCCCGGGCTGGCCCATAAGCGGTCGCGTGCTAAAATCCGCGGCCCCATAAATCACGGACCACACTTGTGAACAGCCCAGACCAAGAGTTGGCGGAATCCGCCGGCGGAGCCAGCCCCGAAGAACGACAATCCCCAGCTCAGCCACTGGTTGAACAGGCCCGGGAAGCCATGAACCGCGGCGACGTCAGCGCCACCCGGGAGGCCCTGGACCAGGCCCTGGCAGCGGATCCCGACCATGCCACCGCGCTGCAGCTGTCCGGGGTCCTGAACTGCCGCATGCGCCAATACACCGACGGCATAGCGGCGTTCCGCCGGCTGACCGAAGTGAAGCCCGAAAAGGCCTCGTCCTGGTTCAACCTGGGCAAGGCGCTGAATGACACCCGACAATTCGTTGAAAGCATGGATCCCCTGGCCAGGGCCCTGGAAATCCAGCCAGAGCACACCGCGGCCCGGGTGCTGCTGGGACTGGCCCAGCGTGAAACCGGTGATACCGAGGCGGCCATCGAATCCCTCCGCCACGCGCGTGAGCAGGCCCCCGAAGATCCGGCGGCAACCAGCGCCATGGCGGCCATCCTGGGCAGCGAGGGCAAGCACGACGAGGCGGTGAACCTGTTTCTCGAGGCCGTGCAGCACCAGCCCAACCTGCCGGACACCCACTACAACCTGGGCAAGGGTCTGTTGGCCCGGGCAGCCGCGGCATACGCCGGCGGCCAGGACAACGAGCGCGTGGGTCGGGACCTTGCGGCGGGCGCCGAGAGCTTCCGGCAGGCTTTGCTCATCGACAGCCACTTTCACGACGCCCGGCTGGGCCTGGGTGAAATTGCAGAAGCCCGACAGGACTGGTTCGAGGCCATCAGTCACTACCGCAAGGTTCACCAGAAGCGTCCACGGGATCTCCAGGCCACGATACTCCTGATGCGTTTACTGATCGCTGGCGGACGTGTCAGCGAGGCGGCGGAACACCTGGCCCAGATAACGGAAACGGCGCCGGAGGTGCTGCGGACATTCTGGTCGGCACAAATCGACCGCCGCCGTGGCAAGGACGTACGCGCCCGGCTGGAGGCGCTGCTGGAACGCCCGGACGCCCAGTTCCTGCAGAAGGATATCCAGAATGAACTGATGTCAGACAACCAGGCCCCCGCCCAGTGAGGTCAATGATGAATCCAATGTCTATCACCAAAACCCTCGTCATCCCGCTGACCCTGCTGCTCACTGGCTGCAGCCAGGAGGCACCCCAACGGGAAGCCGGTTCGGAACCGGCGGCAGAAGACACCTCGCCGCCGCCGGTCAGCAATCCACGCTTTGACATCTATGCGCCGGTTACCCTCACCGCCGACCTGGACCATCTGTCCGACAACCAGAAACAGATGGTGGCTACCCTGATAGAAGCGTCAAAGATCATGGACGGTCTTTTCTGGCGCCAGGCCTACGGGGATCCCGCTGAACTGCTCGATGGAATCACCAATCCGGCAGCCCGGGCCTTTGCCACCATCAATTACGGTCCGTGGGACCGGCTGGACGCCAATCGACCGTTTATCGACGGCGTCGGCGACAAGCCGGCGGGTGCCCGCTATTACCCGGCGGACATGAGCAAACAGGAGTTTGAGGCCTGGGACCAGGAGGGCAAAGACGGCCTGTATTCCCTGGTGACCCGGGACGAGCAGGGTCAGCTGCAGCTGATCCCTTACAGCCAGGCCTTCGGTGAGGAACTGGCCCAGGCTGGAGACCTGTTGCGCCAGGCGGCCGACCTGGCCGAACACGAGGGGTTTGCCAACTACCTGCGGCTGCGCGCCGACGCCCTGCTCAGCGACGACTACCTGGCCAGCGACATGGCCTGGATGGACAACAAGACCAACCCCATCGAGCTGGTCTACGGCCCCATCGAAACCTACGAAGACCAGCTGTTCGGCTACCGGGCTGCGTTTGAGTCCTACGTGCTGATCAAGGACCTGGCCTGGAGCGAGCGACTGGCGAAGTTTGCGCAGTTTCTGCCGGAGCTGCAGCAGGGTCTGCCGGTACCGGAAGCCTACCGCTCGGAGACACCCGGTTCCGACGCCGATCTCAACGCATACGACGTGGTTTATTACGCCGGCGACTGCAACGCGGGCTCCAAGACCATCGCCATCAACCTGCCCAACGACGAGCGTGTTCAGCTGGAGAAAGGCACCCGGCGCCTGCAGCTGAAAAACGCCATGCGGGCCAAGTTCGACCAGATCCTGGTGCCTATCGCCGAGGAATTGATCGCCGAGGACCAGCGCCGGCACATCACCTTTGACGCGTTTTTCGGCAACACCATGTTCCACGAGGTGGCCCACGGGCTGGGAATCAAGAACACCATCAACGGCTCGGGCACGGTACGCCAGGCGCTGAAGGAGACCGCCTCGGCCCTGGAAGAAGGCAAAGCCGATATCCTCGGCCTGTACATGATCACCCGCCTGTTCGAGAAGGGTGAAATCACCGAAGGTGAGCTGATGGACAACTACGTCACCTTCCTGGCCGGTATCTTCCGCTCGGTGCGCTTCGGCGCCACCTCGGCTCACGGCCGTGCCAACATGGTTCGCTTCAATTTCTTTGCCGACCAGGGTGCGTTCACCAAGGACGACTCCGGTGCCTACCGGGTCAACTTCGACGCCATGCAGCGGGCCATGACCGAGCTGAGCAGGGTGATCCTGACCCTGCAGGGTGACGGCAACTACGAAGGCGCGGTGCAGCTGCTGACCGAGCAGGGCGTCATCAGCGAAGCACTGCAATCCGAACTGGACCGCCTGTCCGAGGCCGGAATTCCGGTGGACATTGTGTTCGAGCAGGGGGTGGATGTACTGGGTCTTTGATCAGTCGCTGCCCAGCAGGTCCAGAAACCCGTCGGGGTCAATCACCGGTTCCCGGCAGACCGTTCCTTCACACAGGTAGGCGGTGAAGGGTCCGGTGGAAGCAAAGCGCGCCTCCAGTGCCGACCCGGTTGGCGCATAGACCTCGTCGCGAACGTCCAGGCGACCCGCCAGCCGCGCCCGGGTCTGGCGGACCACGTCGGGGTCCCCGGTCAGCACGATGTGATGCGGCGGACAGGCGAAACGGTCCAGCGCCGTCAGCAGGGCCCCGTGGGCCTGGGGCGCCCGGCTGAGGGCCTGCCCGGCCGACGCCAGGGCGCGCTCAGCGGATTCCAGGTAGCGGGCCTCACCCAGCAGGTGGCCCAGCCGGCACAGCCCCTCTACCGCCGCGGCGTTGCCGGCAGGCATGGCGTCGTCCTGAAAAGGCCGAGGCCGCTGGATCAACGGCTCGTGGTCATGGGACGTAAAATAAAAGCCGCCCGATTCGGTATCCTCGAACCAGGCCAGCAGGGCATCCGCGAGCCTGGCGGCGAACTCCAGGTCCCGGTCCTGCCAGTCTACCGACAACAGGGCAAGAGTACCGTTAAGCAGGTGTGCGTAGTCGTCCAGGTACCCGTTCAGGTGTGCTCGATCCTCTGAGGCAACGGCCAGCAGCCGTTCCTCCCGCCACAGGGTGGCGCGAACAAAATCCAGCGCCCGGCGGGCTGACGCCAGCATCAGGCGCTCGTTCAGAAGCTGCCCGGCAACCGCCATGCCCCGGATCATCAGTCCGTTCCAGCTGGTCAGAATCTTGGTGTCACACAGCGGCGGTTCGCGGCGGCGGCGGTGGGTCAGCAGCTTGCGCCGGGCGCTGTCCAGCCGGCGCCGGGCCTCGGATGGGCTGAGGTCCAGCTCGGCCACCAGCTCGCCGATGGATCGGGCCAGGTAGGGATTCCAGGCGTGGCCCTCGAAATTGGGCGGCAGATCCATACCGTAGCGGGGCAGGAACAGTTCCGCCTCCTCCGGCTCCAGCAGGTCAACCACCTCCTGGCGCGACCACAGGTAGTACCGCCCCTCCTCGCCCTCGGAATCCGCATCCCAGGCCGAATAGTAGCCGCCGTCCTCGCCCTGCAGATCGCGGACGATCCAGTCCCCCATCTCGGAAGCGACTTCCTTGAAGCGCCGCTGCCCGGTGTGGACAAAAGCCTGGGCATAAAGGGGCAGCAGCTGGGCATTGTCGTAACCCATCTTCTCGAAGTGGGGGATCAACCACCTGTCGTCCACGCTGTAGCGGCAGAAGCCGCCGGCCAGGTGATCGTAGACGCCGCCCGCCGCCATCTTCTCCAGGGTGCTCCCGGCCATGTGCCACGCATCCCGGCGCTGCTCCCGGTCAAACCCGGACCATTCCATCAGGAATCGAAGATTGGTGGGGTGCGGAAACTTGGGAGCTGAGCCGAAGCCTCCGTAGGTCGGATCAAACTGTTGCCGCAGCTCCTCCAGGGCCCGGCTGCCCAGGTCCAGGTCGGGCAGGCCGCTGGTTTCCGGCGGTTCAGCCAGCCGCTGCAGAACGCCTTTCAGTTCGTCCCCCTGGGCTCTCAGCTGATCCCGCTGCTGATCCCAGGCGGCGGCAACCCGACCCAGCAGTTCAACAAACCCCGGCATGCCGTAGCGGGTTTTCGGCGGAAAGTAGGTGCCGGCAAAAAAGGGAACGTGGGTGTCCGGGTCCAGGAACGCCGTCAGCGGCCAGCCGCCACCGCGGTCCGTCAACAGCTGGTGGCTGAGCTGATAGATGCGATCCAGGTCGGGCCGTTCCTCCCGGTCCACCTTGATATTGACGAACAGCCGGTTCATTACCGCCGCGGCGGCCGGATCCTCGAAAGACTCGTGGGCCATGACATGGCACCAGTGGCATGCCGAGTAGCCCACGGACAGCAGAATGGGTCTGGCCGACGCCCGCGCCTCATCCAACGCTTCATCACACCAGGGCCACCAATGGACGGGGTTGTCGGCGTGCTGCCGCAGGTACGGACTGGTGGCGTCGCCCAGGCGATTCATGTCGCGCGACTGGTTTCAGTCGTCTTTGCTTTCTGCCCGCGGTTCGGAAGACGACGGCTCAGGCTTCTGGTCGCCGATGACACCTTTCAGCGGGCAAACCTTGAAGATCGGACATTTTTTGCAGCCCAGGGTCAGGGCGCCGGGACAAAGAGTCATGGTTTTTCCTCATTCGAGACTTTACAGTCTATACCCATCAGGTCCCTCAGGCCCGTGCCGCGAAGGACGTTGAGCAATACTCCATCACCCGGCTCCTGGCCCCGGCCGGCAGCGGCGATCACTGATCAAGGTGCTGCGCGATGGTGACCGACATGACGAGGCGAATCAGCTGGAGCGCCGGCTGACGGCGACCGCCAGCCAGTAGCCGGCCGGAATTGCCACCCTGGCGCCGGGGCCTGGCCCACGTCAAGTCAGGACATCGTCAGCCACGCATGGTTTCCTGAACGGTTCGGAGCAGCTCGTCCAGGCGGAAGGGTTTCTGCAGAAAGCCAGCCAATCCCTCGAATTCCTGTTCATGCTTCACCCGGTCGGGTGTAAACCCGCTCATGAGTACAACCGGCAACGTGCTGTCCCGCTCGGTCAGTTTCCTGAACGTCT